>JACCDG010457741.1_pt1 | contig 27684 bp, 23 predicted proteins | sample 7442471 | NCBI WGS metagenome assembly JACCDG01 (sample SAMN15323444, study PRJNA562643) | freshwater metagenome | isolation source: river surface water | place: USA:Blue River Watershed | collected 2017-08-17 | reverse complement strand
TAGCGCATGTCGGGCAAGACCTCGTCGACCTTGCCGTGCATTTCAATCAGTTCTTCTTTGGCCATGATGCCTGCCTTGTGGGTGAGGGGTAACGCTTGCGGCTGGTCTGGTCCATCGTCAACATGCGCTGTGGGTGTTAGGTGACGAGCCTTGACCCCGGCACTGGTTCCACGGTGTGGGCTGCTCGGTTCCCCGCCTGACCCGGTCCGCCGCTTCTCCATGCGGGAAGGCCCGTCACCGTCTATTGTAGGCCAGGGCCTGCCTCTCTCGTTGTGCGGGTGCTGAATTTTTCCAGGCGTGGGGCCTGGCTGCCGATAGAATGCCCGCATGTCGTACCTGGTCCTGGCCCGCAAATACCGCCCCCGCTCCTTCACCGAAATGGTGGGGCAGGAGCACGTGGTGCAGGCCCTGACCAACGCGCTCACGCAGCAGCGCCTGCACCACGCTTACCTGTTCACCGGCACCCGGGGGGTGGGCAAGACCACGGTCTCGCGCGTGCTGGCCAAGTCGCTCAACTGCCAAGGCCCGGACGGGCAGGGCGGCATCACGGCCCAGCCCTGTGGCGTTTGCCAGGCCTGTCGCGACATCGATGCCGGCCGCTTTGTCGATTACACCGAGCTGGACGCCGCCTCCAACCGAGGCGTGGACGAGGTTCAGCAGTTGCTTGAGCAAGCGGTCTACAAACCGGTCCAGGGGCGCTTCAAGGTCTTCATGATCGACGAAGTGCACATGCTCACGAACACGGCGTTCAACGCCATGCTCAAGACGCTCGAGGAGCCGCCCGAGTACCTCAAGTTCGTGTTGGCCACCACCGACCCGCAAAAGGTGCCGGTCACGGTGCTCTCGCGCTGTCTGCAATTCAATTTGCGCCCCATGGCCCCCGAGACCATCCACGCCCACCTGTCGCAGGTGCTGGCGCAGGAGGGGGTGGGCTTTGAGGCGGGGGCGCTGCATTTGCTCTCGCGTGCCGCCCGCGGCTCGATGCGCGATGCGCTCAGCCTGACCGACCAGGCCATTGCTTTTGGTCAGGGGCAGCTGAGCCAGGACGGCGTGCGCCAGATGCTGGGCAGTGTCGACAGCCAGCACGTGCTGCAGATGCTGCAGGCGCTGGCCCAGGGCGATGCCGCCATGGGGGTGGCGCAGGTGCAGCAGTTGCAGGCCCAGGGGCACTCGGCGGCCAGCACCCTCGAGGAAATGTCCCGCCTGCTGCAGCGCGCAGCCGTGCTGCAGGCGGCCCCCGCCGGCGCCGCCGACGAGACCGATCCGCAGACGCCCCAGTTGCAGGCCCTGGCGGCCAGCATGCCCGCGGCCGATCTGCAACTGCTCTACAGCCTTTGCCTGCACGGCCGGCAGGAGCTGGGCCTGGCGCCCGACGAATACGCGGCGCTGACCATGGTGCTCTTGCGCTGGCATGCCTTCCGCCCGGCTGGTGCGGCCCTGGCTGAAAAAAAAAGCCCGCTGATTCCCTCCGCGCGGGCTGACGACGCGCCCGCCGCCGCCCTGGGCGGCCCAACGCCTGCGCCCAGCCCCGCGAGCCCGGCCGCCTCGGCGCCCCTTGCCAGTCCTGCGCCCGCCGTCAAGCCGCTGGCCCCTTCAGCGGTGCCGGCCTCCGCGCCCAGATCCGCATCCCCCCCCGCGCCGACACGTCCTGCCGTGGCCGCCCCGCCGCCCCCTTGGGAAGACTTGCCGGTGGACGCGGCGCCACCCAGTGCGCAGGACGAGGCCGATGCGATGAACCTGGCGGTGGCCACCCTGGCCGCCGCTGCCCAGTCGCCCGCCCAAGCAGATGCGGCGAAGGTGCGTGTGGTGCCGGTCCTGGAGGCGCCTCGACCGGTGGCGGCTCGCCCCGCGCAAGATGCGCCCTTGCGGCCGGTGCCGGTGCGCGAAGCGCCGCCGCCCTCGACCCGCGTGGACCGCGAGCGCGAGCTGCCGCCCCTGGTGCCCACCGAGTTGGGCGAGTTCTGGTTTGCGCAGGTGCAGTCGCTGATTGCCGAGGAACGGATTGCCGCCCTGGTGCGCGAGCTGGCCTTGCAGTCCGAGCTGGTCGCGCGCGAGGAGGGCCGCTGGTGCCTGCACACCGAGCGCGAGACGCTCAACCACCCCTCGCACCGCGAGCGCCTGCAGACGGCGCTGCAGGCGGCGGGCGTGGCGGTCACGCTGGAGGTGCGCATTGGCCCGGTGCAGGATTCGCCATCGCGCCGTTTGGCGGCCAAGGCCGCTGCCCAGGCCCAGGCCGCACGCGAGCTGATTGAATCGGACCCCAGGGTACAGGCCTTGATGCGCGATTATGATGCGCGCATTGTGGCCGGCAGTCTGCAGGTCATCCCCAAAACCGCATAAGGAACCCCCCACCATGTTCAACAAAGGACAACTGGCCGGTCTGATGAAACAGGCCCAGGCCATGCAGGACAATTTGCGCAAGGCCCAGGACGAGCTGGCCCACATCGAGGTCGAGGGTCAGTCGGCCGGCGGGCTGGTCAAGGTGCTCATGACCTGCAAGCACGATGTGCGCCGCGTGACCATCGATCCGAGCCTGCTGACCGAGGACAAGGACATGCTGGAGGACTTGGTGGCCACGGCCTTCAATGCCGCCGTCAAGCAGGCCGAAGAGGTCTCGCAGCAAAAGATGGGCAAGCTGAGCGCGGGTCTGCCGCCCGGCATGAAGCTGCCGTTCTGAGCATCACGGTCAAGCCTTCATCGCCCCACCCATGGCCGAATCTGCTGCTCAACCCCAGGCCTTGACGGCCTTGGTGCAGGCCTTGCGCGCCTTGCCCGGGGTGGGGGTGCGTTCGGCCACGCGCATGGCCTTTCATTTGCTGCAGCACGACCGAGGGGCTGCCCTGCAACTGGCCCGTGCGCTGGAGGATGCGGTGGGGCATGTGCGCCATTGCGAGCGTTGTCACACCTTTGCGCAAGACCGCTTGTGCGACATCTGTGCCGACAGTGGGCGCGATGCGGGCCTGTTGTGCGTGGTCGAAACGCCCTCCGACCAATCGGCGCTCGAGCGGACGGGTTCGTACAAGGGCTACTACTATGTGCTGATGGGCCGCATCAGCCCACTCGATGGTCAGGGGCCGCAGGAGCTGGGTCTGGCGCGCCTGCGCGAGCGGGTGCAGGACGGGCCGGTGCGGGAGGTTATTCTGGCCACCGGCTTTACCGCCGAGGGCGAGGCAACTGCGCATGTGATCAGCACCCTGCTCAAGCCCATGGGCGTGCAGGTCACCCGGCTGGCGCGCGGCGTGCCGGTGGGCAGCGAGCTGGAATACGTGGACCTGGGCACCATCGCACACGCCTTGGTCGACCGGCGCTAAGGCCATCGCAGCCCGGGTGAAAACCCGCTTCGGAAAAACCCGCTTCGGAGCATTCCCGATGCGCCATCTGCGGCCGCGGCTTAAGCTTGCCGCATGGCACACAGGGACGAAGCGCACACCTCCAACAGGCCGGTCTCGCGCCGCCTGGCCCTTCTGGGTTTGGGGATGGCCATGGGCGCTGGTGCCTTGCCGGCGCCAGCGGCCGATGCGCAATTGCCGCATCGTCTGAGCGTGGCCCTGGCCGCCCGCAGCAGCCTCTACCACTTGCCGCTGAGCTTGGCCGAGCACCTGGGTTTTTTGCGCCAAGCCGGGGTGTTGGTGCAATGGGTCGACACCGACGGTGGCGCACAAGCGGTTCAGGCGCAACAAAACGGGCAAGCCGATGTGGTGGCCGGTGCCTTTGAACACGTCTTGCAACTGCACGCGCGGGGCGTGGATCAGCGCGCTTTCGTGCTGATGGGACGCAGCCCCCAATTGGCCCTGGCCGCAGCCATGACGGCGCTGCCAGACCTGCGCCCGCCGGTCAATCTTCAGGGCAAGCGCATCGGCATTTCATCGCTGGGCAGCGCGACGCACCAGATGGCCACGCACTGGCTGTTGCGACAGGGCCTGGCCTCTCAGCAGGTTCAATGGGTCGAGGTGGGGGCGCTGCCGCAGGCGGCGCTGGCCCTGCGCGAGGGGCGCATCGATGTGTTGTGCAATCCTGATCCGCAATTGCACATCCTGCAGCAGCAGGGCCTGGTCCGCATGTTGGCCGATGCGCGCAGCGCCGAGGCCACCTTGCGCTGGTTGGGCGACAACCCGCCAGGCGCCTGTCTGCATGCCTCGGCCACCTTGCTGCAGCGCCGGCCTGAAGCGGTTCAGGCCTTGACCGATGCCATGGTCAGAACCCTGCGCTGGCTGCAGACCGCCGGTCCGGTCGATTTGATGCGGCATGTGTCCATGGCGCAAACCCAGGGGGATCGCGCGCTGTTCCTGGGGGCGTTTGATCGCCTCAAGGACAGCTACAGCCCCGATGGCGTCTTTCAGCCCGAGCAGGTGTTCAGCGCCTGGCGGCTGCAGTTGCGACTGCCCACGGTGCGGCCACACCGCTTGGCGCTTGAGCGCACCGTGGCACCCGAGTGGGTGGCCCGCTCGCGCAGCCGCTTGCTCCAGTTCTCGACTTAGGCTTTTTTGCGCGGGTTGCGCTTGCTTTTGCCCGCCGGGGCTTTGCTCGGTTTGCGGATGGCGCGCGTGGCCTCGGTGGGGTTGGGCTTGGCAGGCACCAGCACCATCAGGCGTTGACCGGCCTTGAGGGGCGCGTCCACCCGCATCTTGTTCCAACTGGCCAGGCTGGCGGCCGATACCCCATGCCGGGCGGCCAAGCTGGCCATGGTGTCGCCCTTGCGCGCCGCCACCTGCAGGCTGCGCAGCACCAACTCGGGCAGCAGGCTCAGCTGGGCCCGGTCGGCCACGGTTTCCAACACATCGTTGTCCAGGCTGCCCTTGCGATGGACCAGCAGGGTGGAGCCGGCCTTGACCAGCATGCGCGGCGGGATCTGGTTGAGCTGTCGCAGCTCGCTTTCTTTCATGCCCACCGCCTCGGCCACTTCGGCGGGCTTCATGTTGCGCGGCGCGACCCAGGCGGTCCACTGGCTCAGCCGTCGCCCAGCCTGTTCCTGAAGGTTGCGCTCGAACACTTCGGCGTTGTCCCAGGGCAGCAGGATTTGCGGTCGCCCAGCGCCCAGGATCAGGGGGCGGTTCATGGACGGATTGAGCGCCCGGAAATCCTCCAGGCTGATCTCGGCCAGGCGGGCGGCCACGACCACATCGATGTCGCGCTCAATGGTCACCGAGCGGAAGAATGGGTGGTTGCTGATGTCGGGCAGCGTGGCGTTGAACAGCTGCGGCTGCGCGATGATGTTCTTGATCGCCTGCAGCTTGGGCACATAGTGACGGGTTTCATCGGGCATGCGCAGGTCGGTGTAGGCCAGGGGCTTGTCCTGGGCACGGTTGCGCGCCAAGGCCCGCCCGACACTGCCTTCGCCCCAGTTGTAGGCGGCCAGGGCCAGGTGCCAGTCGTTGAACATGCCGTAGAGTTTTTGCAGATAGTCCAGGGCCGCACGCGTGGACTCCAGGATGTCGCGCCGCTCATCGCGGAACATGTTCTGCTTGAGGTCGAAGTCACGCCCAGTTGCCGGCATGAATTGCCACATGCCTGCCGCCTTGGCCGGCGACACCGCTTGCGGGTTGAAGGCCGATTCGATAAAGGGCAACAAGGCCAGCTCGGTGGGCATGTTGCGCCGCTCGATCTCTTCAACAATGTGAAAGAGGTATCGACGTGAGCGCTCGGTCATGCGCAGCAAGTGGTCGGGCCGGGCGGCATACCACTGCTCGCGCTCGCGCACCAGCGGGCTCTCCAGATCGGGCATGGCAAAGCCGCGCCGGATGCGGTCCCACAGGTCCACCGGCGGCGTCACGCCCAGGGGGGGGCGGGTGCGCAGTTGCAGCCCCACTTCTGGCAGCGTCGCCGAACTGGCGGGATCGGCGCTCGGTTCTGATGCAGCGCGGGGTGTGGGCACAGCCGCTGCGACCGGCGCCGCGGCCGATGCCGGGGTCGGGGTCGGGGCTGCGGTGGCGGGCGCCGGGGGCGTCGCCTCGGTTGGGGCAGCCACAGCGGCAGGCGGCGGCGTCAGGGGCGACGGGGCGCTTTCCTGCACGGTCGCGCAACCCGTGAGCAAGAGGGCCAGCAGGGCCAGTGTGGTGGCGGGCTGACCGCGCCATCGGGCCATGGCAAGAAGCAGGTTCATCGAAAATCGTTTTTCCAGGCGCGCAAGGCGCCCCAGTGATCGGCGTCGCTGTGCAAAGCGGTCGCTTCGGACCGCGTCTGCAAGGCCTGGCGGATGGCCGGCTGGCGCGAGCGCAGAAAGGGGTTGATCTGGCGTTCCAGCTCGATGCGGCCGGGCAGGGTGGGGCGCTGCTCGGCACGCCACTGCTGGCATTGGGCCAGATGGGCTTGCAAGACCGCATTGTCGGGGTCCACATGGCAAGCGAAACGCAGATTGGAGAGGGTGTATTCGTGTGCACAGCACACCAGGGTTGGGCCGGGCAACTCGGCCAAGCGATCAAGCGAGGCCAGCATTTGGGCAGCGGTGCCCTCAAACAGCCGACCGCATCCGCCCACAAAGAGGGTATCGCCGCAGAACAGCACCGGGTCTTCTTGACCCGCTTGCCACAAATAGGCCACATGGCCCGCGGTGTGCCCGGGCACCTCCATCACGGTGAGGGTGCCGTCCGCCCAGTGCAGGACCTGGCCGTCCTGGACCGGTTGGTGCGGGCCAGGCAGAGGCTCCATGAGCGGTGCCAGAACCTGCACATCGGGGTGGGCCTGTTGCAAGGCTGCCACACCGCCCGTGTGATCGGCATGGTGATGCGTGACCAACACGGTGTCGAGCACCAGCTCTGGATCGCCCTGCAGGCGGGCCAGCACCGGGGCGGCATCTCCCGGGTCCACGACCAGCACATGGCGGCCGCGCTGGAGCCACCAGACGTAGTTGTCGGAGAATGCGGGCAATGGAATCAGATTCATGGGTGCGCCGATTATAGAAACCGATCTTCGCTGGCCAATGTGGTTGCAGGCGCTGGGGGCGCCAGCTGCCTCGTCTTTGCTGGCCTGGCAGCAGGCGCAGTGTGACGCACTGCTGGCCGATGTGTTTGGTTACCACGCCTTGCAGGTCGGTCATGCCCCCCTGCAGGCCCTGCAGGCCAACCGCATGCCGCACCGCTGGATGGCCAACACCGAGTACACCCTGCCAGGTGCTGGCGAGGCCTTGATATCCGATCTGTCCATGGACAGCCGGGCCTGGCCATTGGCGGCGGAGTCCTTGGACCTGGTGGTCTTGCCGCATGTGCTGGAGGCCTGCAGCGATCCCCACGCCTGTCTGCGTGAGGTCGAACGTGTCCTGATTCCGGAGGGCCAAGTGCTGATCCTGGGGCTCAACCCCTGGAGCCGATGGGGTTGGCGTGCGCGCCAGCAGTGGCATGCCGAGCGGCGCCTGATGCCCGAGGCGGCGCTGGGCCAGGGGCCGATGCAACTGGGACGCCTGCGCGACTGGCTGCGCCTCCTGAACCTGGAGGTGCAGCGCGTTCGCCTGTACCCCAGTGTGCCCCGCTGGTGGCCGCTCGGTCGCGGTTGGCCCTGGCTGGGCGGGGCGTATATGGTGCTGGCCAGCAAGCATGTGCCTGGGCTGAAAACCATTCGCCCGGCAAAAGGCTGGCGCCAACGCAGCACCACAGGCCTGGCCCCGGCCTCCAGCGGCCCCGCGCGCGGCGCGGCCAGCGGCAAGCAGCACCACCCCGGCTTGTGATTCAATCGGCGCTTTTGCACGAAAGAAGCGCTTGGATACTTTGACCGATGTGACGATCTACACCGATGGTGCCTGCAAGGGCAACCCAGGTCCGGGGGGCTGGGGTGCTTTGCTCCGCTCGGGCCCGCACCTGCGGGAGCTGTGCGGTGGCGAACGCGAGACCACCAACAACCGGATGGAGATGATGGCCGTGATTGAGGCCTTGCGCTCGCTCAAGCGGCCTTGCCGCATCACCTTGTTTCTGGACAGCGAGTACGTGCGCAAGGGCATCACCGAGTGGCTGCCGGGGTGGAAAGCGCGCGGCTGGCGCACCGCGGCCAAACAGCCGGTCAAAAATGCTGACCTGTGGCAAATCCTGGATCAACTGGTCAACCAGCAGGGGCACCGCATCGATTGGCATTGGGTCAAGGGCCATGCGGGCGATCCTGGCAATGAGCGCGCCGATGCCCTGGCCAATGACGGCGTTTCCAAGGCTTTGTCCGCAAAGCGATAGTTGCTTTACAGGATGCTGTTACATTTGGCAAAAATCGCGTTTTGAACCGGCTTCATAAGAGACAACCCATGGCTTACAAGATTCGGTATCTGGTGGTGGCGGTGGCAGGCTTGGCGCTTGCTTCGGGTGCTGCTTGGTGGTGGCAAAACAAACCTGCGCAAGCACCGGCTGGTGCTGCAGCGCCAGCGCCTGCCGGCGCGGCCTCGGGCGCAGCCGGGCCCGGCGGCGGCGTCCGCATGCCAGGCGTCGAGGTGGCCAAGGTCGAGACCATGCGCTTGGTCGATGAGACGCAGGCGGTGGGCAATCTTCGCTCGCGCCAGGGGGTGATGCTCCGCCCCGAAATCAGCGGTCGCGTCAAGCAGATGTTGGTGGCCGACGGCCAGAAGGTTCGCAAGGGCCAGTTGCTGGTCCAGTTTGACGACCAACTGCCGCAGGCCCAGCTCGCCCAATCCCGCGCCGAACTCTCGATTGCCGAAGCCAACCACAAGCGCAACGTCGAACTGGTGGCACAAAACTTCGTCAGCAAGCGCTCGGCCGACGAAAGCGCGGCGGCCCTGGAAGTGGCCAAGGCCCGCTTGGCCCTGTCAGAGGCGACGGTGCAGCGCCTGAAAATCCTGGCGCCGTTTGATGGCACGGTCGGTTTGCGCCAGGTGAACGTGGGCGACTACCTCAAGGACGGTGCCGACATCATCAACATCGAGGACATGGATGCCTTGCTGGTGGACTTCCGCCTGCCCGAGCGCTTCCAAAGCCGCATTCGCCCCGGGCAGTCGGCACAAGTGGAGGTTGACGCCCTGCCGGGCCAGAAATTCACGGCCCAGATCCAGGCGGTTGACCCGTTGGTCGACGCCAATGGCCGCTCGGTCGGCCTGCGCGGCTGCATCGACAACCGCCGCATGCAGCTTCGCCCCGGCATGTTCGCCCGCGTGAACGCCATTTTTGGCGTGCGTGAAAAAGCCCTGGTGATTCCGGAAGAGGCCATCATTCCCCAAGGCGGTCGCAGCTTTGTGGTCAAGCTGGTGCCGGGAGAAAAGCCCGAGGAGCAGGTGTCCCAGCGCGTGGCGGTGGTCACGGGTCTGCGACTGCCCGGCCGCGTGGAGGTGATCGAAGGCCTGGCGGTGGGGGACACCGTGGTCACGGCCGGTCACCAGCGTCTGCAAAAAGATGGCACCGCGGTCCGCGTGATCGACATGAGCCGCGGCCGTCCGGGCGCGGGTGGCCCAGGCGCCGGGGCGCCGGGTGCGCCCGCTGGGGCCGCGTCTGCGCCGGCGGGTGGGGCGTCGGCCGCTGGGGCTGCCCCGGCCGGTGCTCCGCCCATGGCCGGTGCCGGCCCGCGTGGTCCGGGCATGGGCGGGGCGGGTGGTCCGGGCATGGGCGGGCGTCCAGGTGGACCTGGCGCAGCACGTCCGATGCCGGCGCTCGAAGGTCCCAATCCCTGCCTGAGGGGCTGATATGCAACTGGCCGAACTCTCGATCCGACGGCCAGTCCTGGCCGTGGTGATGTCGCTGATCGTGACCCTCATCGGTCTGGTCAGCTTCAACAAACTGTCGCTGCGCGAATACCCCAAGATCGACGAACCCAACGTCACGGTCAGCGTGCGCTATGCCGGTGCCTCGGCCGAGGTGATGGAGTCGCAGGTCACCAAGCCGCTCGAAGACTCGATTGCCGGCATCGATGCGGTGGATGTGATCTCGTCCATCAGCCGCGCCGAGCAGACCCAGATCACGGTGCGCTTTCGTCTGGAAAAAGATGCCGATACCGCTGCGGCCGAGGTTCGCGACCGGACGGCGCGGGTGCGCAACCGATTGCCGCAGGCCATTGACGAGCCGGTGATTGCCAAGGTGGAGGCCGATGCCTTTCCGGTGATCTGGCTGGCGTTTCGCAGCGAGACGCTCAAGCCCTTGCAGATCAACGAACTGGTCAACCGGGTGGTCAAGCCGCGCTTGCAGACCGTCTCGGGCGTTGCCGACGTGCGCATCTTTGGCGAGCGCAAGTACGCCATGCGGGTGTGGCTGGACCCGGCCCGGCTGTCGGCCTACAAGCTGACGCCGCAAGACGTGGAAGACGCAATTCGCCGCAACAACCTGGAGTTGCCAGCTGGCCGCATTGAGTCGACCACGCGCGAGTTCAGCGTGACCTCGCAGACCGATCTGAACCGCGCCAACCAGTTCGCCGAAGTGGTGATCCGCAACGTCAACGGCTATCCGGTGAAGGTGCGCGACGTGGCCCGGGTGGAAGAGGCCGCTGCCGACGAGCGTTCGTCGGTGCGACTGAATGGCCAGCCGGCGATTTCGGCGGGCGTGATCCGCCAGGCCACCGCCAACCCGCTGGTGCTGTCCAAGGGCGTGCGCGAGATGATGCCGCAGATCCAGGCCGATCTGGGCGATGTGAGCGTCGAGGTGGCCAACGACAACTCGGTGTTCATCGACCGATCCATCAAGAGCGTGTTCAGCACCATCATTGAAGCAGTGGTGCTGGTGGCCCTGGTGATCTTCTTGTTCCTGCGCACCTTCCGCGCCTCGATCATCCCCATCCTGACCATTCCGGTCAGCCTGATTGGCGCCTTTGCCATGATGGCGCTGGCCGGCTTCACCATCAACACGCTGACCTTGCTGGCCTTGGTGCTGGCGATTGGCCTGGTGGTGGACGATGCCATTGTGGTGCTCGAGAACATCTACCGCCACATCGAGGACGGGCTCGATCCGTTCTCGGCGGCGATCAAGGGTGTGCGCGAGATCGGCTTTGCGGTGGTGGCCATGACCATGACGCTGGCGGCGGTGTTCGCCCCGCTGGCCTTCACGCCAGGGCGCACCGGCAAGCTGTTTTCGGAGTTTGCGCTGGCGCTGGCCGGCGCGGTGATCGTGTCGGGCTTTGTGGCCCTGACGCTCTCGCCCATGCTCAGCTCCAAGCTACTGCGCCACAATCCCAACCCGGGCTGGTTTGATCGCACCATGGATGGCTTGCTCAATGCCTTGTCGCGGGGCTATGAGCGCCTGCTGCGCTGGATTCTGGTCAAGGCCCGCTGGCTGGTGGTGCTGGTCATGATCGGCTCCGGGGTCTTGATCGGCATGATCTACCCGAACATGAAGCAGGAGCTGGCGCCGCTGGAGGACCGCGGCACGATCCTGGTCAACGTGACCTCGCCCGATGGCTCGACCCTGGCCTACACCGATCGCTATGCCCGCGCCATCGAGCGAATCGCCGAGGCTTACCCCGAGTTTGACCGCATCTTTGCCACCATCGGCAACCCCACAGCGGCGCAAGGCTCGGTGGTGATGCGGGCGGTGGACTGGGAAGATCGTCAGCGCAGCACCTTGCAGCTGGCCCGTGAAATGCAGGGCCGGATTGCGGGCATCCCGGGGGTGAACGCCTTCCCCATCACCCCGCCGTCCTTGGGGCAGGGTTTTCGGGAGCGGCCGCTGAACTTTGTGGTGCTGACCTCGGACAGCTACCAGAACCTCAACCAGGTCACGCGCCAGTTCATGGACGAGATTGCCAAGAATCCCGGCATCGTCTCGCCCGATGTGGACCTGCGCCTGAACAAGCCCGAGCTGCGCATCGAGGTGGACCGGGTGAAAGCTGCCGAGCTGGGTGTGGGCGTGGATGTGGTGGCGCGCGCGCTTGAGACCATGCTGGGTGGGCGCAACGTCACCCGCTACAAGCGCGACGCCGAGCAATACGACGTGATCCTGCAAACCCTGGGCCGCGATCGTGATACCCCGACCGATATTGAGCAGATCCATGTGCGCGGTCGTGGCGATACGCTGATCCCGCTGTCGGCGGTGGTGAAGGTGCGCGAGAGCGTGTCCCCGCGCGAGCTCAACCACTTTGCACAGCGCCGCTCGGTGTCGATCACCGCCAACCTGGCACCCGACTACTCGCTGGGCGAGGCCATCCAGTTCATGGAGGCCACGGCCAGCAAGGTGCTCAAGCCCGGTTACACCACCGAGCTCAACGGCAGCTCGCGCGAGTTCCGCAAATCGCAGGGCGCGCTGGTGATTGTGTTCGTGCTGGCGCTGGTGTTCATTTTCCTGGTGCTGGCCGCGCAGTTCGAGAGCTTTATCGATCCGCTGGTGATCCTGCTGTCGGTGCCGCTGTCGATGGTGGGCGCGCTGTTGGCCTTGCAGTGGACAGGGGGCTCGCTCAATGTGTACTCGCAGATTGGCTTGATCACCTTGGTGGGCCTGATCACCAAGCACGGGATTTTGATCGTGGAGTTCACCAACCAGCTGCGTGAGCATGGCCTGGCCACCCAGGACGCCATCGTGAAGGCCGCGGGTCAGCGCCTGCGTCCCATCCTGATGACCACGGGCGCCATGGTGCTGGGAGCGGTGCCGCTGGCGCTGGCCACCGGCGCGGGTGCCGAGAGCCGCTCGCAAATCGGCTGGGTGATCGTGGGGGGCATGACGCTGGGCACCTTCCTGACGGTGTTTGTGGTGCCCACCGTGTACTCGCTGCTGGCGCGCAAGTCGGTGCCGGGGGCCATCAAGTCCGAGGCCCACGAGTTTCCGCCCAGCACCACCGCGGCGGATGTGAACGCCTGATCCGCACCTGTCACGCCACGTCCCCTCGGGGCAGGTGGCGGGGACACGAAAGGCCTCTTCGGAGGCCTTTCCCGTTTAGAGCACGCCGTCGAACATCAGCACATCGACCCAGTCGCCGGGCACCACGCTGGCCTGCTCGTGGTGCAGCACGATCAGGCCATTGGCCTCGACCATGGAGCGCAGCACCCCCGAGCCCTGGTTGCCCATGACCGTCACCTCGGGCATGCCATCGGCCCCCATGCGGACCACGCCGCGCTGGTACTCGGTTCGGCCCGGTTTTTTGCGCAGGGTGTCGGTGGCGCGGGCGCGCAGCCAGGGCATGGGCGGGGCCTGCCAGCCCATCATGCGCTGCAGGGCCGGCCGCACAAAGGCAATGAAGGTCACCATGACGGCCACCGGATTGCCCGGCAGGCCAAACAGCACCACGGGGCGCCCGCTGGCGTCCTGCATGCGGCCCACCGCCATCGGGCGGCCCGGTCGCATGGCGATGCGCCAGAAGGCCACATCGCCCAGCTCGCGCATCAAGGCCTTGGTGTGGTCGGCCTCGCCCACGCTCACGCCGCCGCTGGTGATGATGGCGTCGGCCTGCGCCGCGGCCTGCTCAAAGGCCTGCCGCAAGGCGTCGGCCTGGTCGGGCACCACGCCCAGATCGATCACCTCGCAGCCCAGGCGGCTGAGCATGCCGCGCACGGTGTAGCGGTTGCTGTCGTAGACCGCGCCCTCGCGCGGGGGCTGGCCCAGGCTCAGGATTTCATCACCCGTCGAAAAGTACGCCACACGCAGGCGGCGCCACACGGGCACGCTGGCCAGACCCAGGCTGGCCACCAGGCCGCAGGCCGCTGGGCCCAGGCGCGTGCCGGCGGCCAGGGCAGGGCGGCCTTGCATCAGGTCCTCGCCCATCAGGCGTCGGTTGTCCCCGGCCTGCAGCAGGCCAGCAGGAATGACGATGTGCCCGTCCTCGGTCTGCACCAGTTCCTGCGGCACCACGGTGTCCAGGCCCGGGGGCATGATGGCCCCGGTCATGATGCGCAGCGCGTGCCCGCTGGGGCAGTCGCCACGCCAGGCCGCGCCGGCAAAGGCGGTGCCCTCGGCCACGCGCAGCCGCGTTGGCCCATCGGTGTTCAGGTCCTGGCCGCGCAGGGCGTAGCCGTCCATGGCCGAGTTGTCGTGCGGCGGCACGCTGATGGGCGAGATCACATCCTGCGCCAGGATCCGGTCAAGCGCCTCGGCGGGCGTGACGCTTTCGTGCGCCGTCACCGGGTGCACCAGCTCGGCCAGAAAGGCCTGCACATGCGCCGCCGACAGGGCTTGCGGGTCGTAGCCTTGCAGGCGCTGGGCAATGTCGTGCAGGGTGGGGGCGGGGGACGCGGGGCTCATGAGGGGTCCTGTGAAGGCTGGATGCCGTCAGCGGCCAGGGCGTGCAGCTCGGCCAGGGTGTTGAGGTTGACAAAGGCCTGCGGGTCGTCGTGTGCTTGATCGAAGCCGACGAGGCAGGCGCCCTGGGCCATGGCCCAGGTCTCGATTTTGCGCCCGTCCGCTTGCAGGTACTGCTGCAGGGTCGGGGCCAGGTCGCGGTGCAGCAGCGCAAAGACCGACTCGGGCCGCAGGGCTCCATCGGGGCGCGGCGTTGCTGCCAGCGCCATCGGGGCCTGGTGCTGATGGCAGGCGTCCTGCAGCCGGGCCAGCAAATCCAGCGGAAAACGCGGGCTGTCGCAGGGCACGGTCAGCAGCCAGGGCGTGCGCGCGTGTGTCAGGCCGGTCAGCATGCCCGCCAGCGGACCGGCAAAGTCGGGCCAGACATCGGGCCAGACTGGCAGGCCCAGCGCCTGGTAGTCGGCCAGGTGGCGGTTGGCGTTGATGGCCAGGGCGTGCGGCGGCCGGGTTTGCGCGCGAAGGCGATCAAGGGCGTGCTGCAGCAAGGGGCGGCCGGCCCAGACTTGCAAGCCCTTGTCGCGCCCCTGCATGCGCTGGCCACGGCCGCCGGCCAGCACCAGGGCGGTGACCTGGGCGTTCATTCAGCCCCCGATATAGCTCATCTCGACGCGGCGGCCGCTGCCGGTGTCGGCCTCGATGCGGCCGCGCAGCTGCGAGTAGCGGTCGTCGCGACCGCGCCAGATGGCGTCGATCACCGCCTCCAGCCGCGCGTCGCTGACGCTGGGGTCGCGCAGCAAGCTGCGCAGGTCGTGGCCCTGGCGGGCAAACAGGCACAGGTACAGCCGGCCCTCGGTCGAGAGCCGGGCGCGGTTGCAGTCGCCACAAAAGGCCTGCGTGACGCTGCTGATCACGCCCACCTCGCCCAGCGAGGGATCGTGCTGGCCGTTGGCGCCCACATAGCCCCAGCGCTGCGCGGTCTCGCCAGGGGCCGAGGGCTCGAGCGCGCACAGTGGCCACTCGGCCTGCAGGCGCTCGATCACCGCCTGGCTGGGCAGGACCTGGTCCATGCGCCAGCCATTGGTCTCGCCCACGTCCATGAACTCGATGAAGCGCAGGGTGATGCCGCTGCCCCGGAAATGCCGGGCCATGGGCACGATCTCGTGGTCGTTGACCCCGCGCTGCACCACCATGTTGACCTTGATCGGGCCCAGGCCGGCGCGCTGCGCGGCCTCGATGCCGTCGAGCACATCGCGCACCGGGAAATCCACATCGTTCATGCGCCGGAACACCGCGTCGTCCAGCCCGTCCAGGCTCACGGTCACCCGCTGCAGGCCGGCGTCGCGCAGGGCCTGCGCCTTGCGCGCAAGCAGCGAGCCGTTGGTGGTGAGCGTCAGGTCCAGCGCCTGGCCGTCGGGCGTGCGCAGCGCCGCCAGCTGGGCGACCAGCACCTCCAGGTGCTTGCGCATGAGCGGCTCACCGCCGGTCAGCCGGATCTTGCGCACCCCACGCTGCACAAAGAGCTTCGCCACACGGGTGATCTCCTCAAAGCGCAGCAGCGAGGACTGCGGCAAAAAGGCGTGGTCACGGTCGTAGACATCCTTGGGCATGCAATAGCTGCAACGGAAGTTGCAGCGATCGGTCACGCTGATGCGCAGGTCGTGCAGGGGCCGGCCCAGGCGGTCATGCGGCAGGGCCGCACCCGAGGGCAAGTCGGCCACATTGGGCAGGGGCAGATGGGGGTGGCGCAGGTCCACCACGGGAATCACGCGTTCAGGCATGCGAACCATTATCCAGCATGGGACAGGGGGGGAGTGAATCGCCCCGGGTTTTGAACAGGATTGACGCGTGGGCAAGAAGGCGTCATCCGCCAGCCATCCAGGCGTTTTCAACCGATTTGCCCGAACGCGCTGTGTCAGAACCCGTTCGGCCGTCGAACGGAAGGAGTGGGCATGGACTGATTCTGCGATGAGCGGGTGTAGGGTAGGCAGGGGGCCAGTGAGAACGCATCAGCGTGGGATTTGTACGCATCCGCGTGGCGGGATGTGCCAATCCCCTTGTCCAATGCGAACCTGCCGCAACGCATGGGCTGATGCTTGCCGGGCAGCCAGACCCATACCGGTTTCACTGTGGCACGCTTCGCCGTCCGCTGCCGCGCACGCGCTTGGGCAGATGCGCCTCGAGCAGCGTGATATCGCTGTCCTCACGGCCGATTTGGATGACCCAGTCGCTCATGCCACACAAGACGTCAAGCGCCCACAGAACCTGGAGCCAGTAGCCCAGCTGGACGCTTGACCCCCCTTCTCCATGGTCACCAGGGTATTGGTGCTGATGCCAGCTTTTGCGGCCAAATCTGCTTGGGTGAGACCCCGGGACTTGCGCACGGTGCGCACGCGGTCGGCCAACGCGCGCAGCACATCTTCTGCCTCAAACGGAAGGCGGTTCGCATGCGATGAAGTTCTCATATCTTGGTGTTTAACGAGGATAAATCACAAATTATTGTGATAACTGTCCTCCAGTGTCATTCCAACAAGCTACCGGGTCCAAGGACTTGAAGGCAACGACCTGCTGCGGCGCTGGCGTTTTGTTGGCGGCCCAGCAACACAAAAGGCTTGCACCATCGCTGATGCAAGCCTTTTCGATTTGGCTCCCCGACCTGGGCTCGAACCAGGGACCTACGGATTAACAGTCCGGCGCTCTACCGACTGAGCTATCGGGGAATAGCCTTTGATTATAGCGGCATTCAGGCCGCACTCTGCGGGGCGCTGGGGTGGGGCTGGGCCGCTGTGCTGCGCAGGGGCATCAGGTGCATGCTGCGCGGGGCGAACTGGTGGTTCAGCGGGCCGCTGCCTTGGCCGGTGCGCACCGTGGCGCCCGCCTGCAGCGCCTTGCGGATGTAGTGGTGGGCGCTGCGCACCGCATCGGGCAGGCGCTGGCCCAAGGCCAGGTGGGCGGCAATGGCCGAGCTCAGGGTGCAGCCGGTGCCATGGGTGTTGGGGCTGTGGATGCGCGGGGCGCGCAGCCAGAAGGCCTCGCCCTCGCGCGGCAGGTAGAAGTCGCACACCTGCTCACCGGCCAGGTGCCCGCCCTTGATCAAGACGGCTTGCGCGCCCATGCCCAGCAGCGTCTCGGCGGCGCTTTGCATATCGGCCTCGGTCTTCAGGGGGCGCCCCACCAGGTGGCCCGCTTCGTCCAGATTGGGGGTGATCAGGCGCGCTCGGCCAAAGAGCTCGCGCACCAGGGCGCTGGCGGCCTCCTGGCTGATGAGCACGGCGCCGCTGGTGGCAATCATCACCGGGTCCAGCACCACATTGGGCAGGGCGTGGCGCTCGATGGCCTGCGCCACCACCTGCACCACCTCGGGTGCGTGCAGCATGCCGATCTTGACGGCGTGGGCGCCGATGTCCTCGATCACCGCGTCGATTTGCGCGGCCAGTATCTCGGGCGGCACGCCGTGGATGGCGCGCACGCCGGTGGTGTTCTGCGCGGTCAGGGCGGTGATGGCGGTCATGCCAAAACAGCCCAGGGCGCTGAAGGTTTTCAGGTCGGCCTGGATGCCAGCGCCGCCACCGCTGTCCGAACCGGCAATGCTCAGGACGCGGGGGTATTCATGCGAGAGGGTGATCATGGACAACAGGGCGTTCAGCGCGCAGCAGGCCGGCTCAGCGCCGGCCCAGCCGCTGCTGCAGCAAGGTGGAGGTGGTGGTGTATTGCAGCAAGGTTTTCTGATCGGGTTGCAGGCGGGCGATGGCGCCAAAGGCGGCCAGCGTGGCCTCGTGAAAACCGCACAGGATCAGCTTTTTCTTGCCGGGGTAGGTGTTGATGTCGCCCACGGCGTAGATGCCGGGCGCGTCGGTGGCAAAGGTGTCGGTCTGCACCACCAACTGCTTGCGCTCCATGGCCAGGCCCCACTGCGCCACCGGCCCCAGCTTGGGCGACAGGCCCAGGGCCATGACCAGCTGGTCGCAAGGCAGGTCGGTGTCCTGTCCGTCGGGCGCCAGAAAACGCAGACCGGTCAGGCGCTGCGCGTCGCCCAGCAAGGCACTGGGCTGACCGGCCACAAAGCGCACCTGGCCCTGTGCCCGGGCCTGGGCCAGGGCGGCTTGCCATTCGGGCGCGGCCGCAAATTGGTCGCGCCGGTGCATCAGGGTCACGCTGGCGGCCTGGCCCACGGCGGCCAGGCAGGTTTGCACGGCGCTGTCGGTGTCGCCGCAGACCAGCAGGTGCTGGCCCTGCAGGGGCGGCAGGGGGGCTTGCGCGTGGTGAACCTGGCGGCCCATGTGCGGGGTCAAGCCCTCAAGTGGCAGGCTGCGCGGCACAAACGCGCCCACGCCTGCGGCAATGAACACGGTGCGGGCCTGCCAGTGGCGTCCCTGGTCCGACACGACCGACCAGCGGCCATCGGGCATGGCCGTGAGCTCGGCAATGGTGTGGCCCAGGTGCAGGGTGGGGGCAAAGGGCGCGATCTGCTGCTGCAGGCGCTCGACCAGCTCGCGCCCGCTGCATTCGGGCACGCCGGGAATGTCGTAAATGGGCTTGTCGGCGTACAGCTCGATGCACTGGCCGCCCACATGTGGCAGGGCATCGACCAGGTGGCAGGCCACGCCTTGCAGGCCCAGCTGGAAGACCTGAAACAGGCCCACCGGGCCCGCGCCGATCACCAGCGCATCGGTCTCGATGGCGCGGGTCATGGGCCGGTCCTTAGCGGATCAGCTCCTTGAGCTTGCCGGTCTTGTCTTTCCAGTCGTCGGCGTCGGCCAGGGGGGCCTTGCGCTTGGTGATGCTCTTCCAGTTGGACAGCTTGGCCAGCTCGGCATTGAGCGCCGTCATGTGCTGCTGGTCGGCCGGCAGGTCTTCCTCGGCATAGATGGCGTTGGCCGGGCATTCGGGAATGCAGACGGCGCAATCGATGCACTCATCGGGGTCGATGGTCAGGAAGTTGGGGCCTTCGCGGAAGCAATCCACGGGGCAGACGTCCACGCAATCGGTGTATTTGCAGCGGATGCAGGCTTCGGAAACGACGTGGGTCATAGGAGGCGGGAACGTTGTGCTCTGGGGACCTGGCACGCCCCCGGACGGCCCGAGGTGTGCGCAGACGAATGGGGTCGATTCTACTGGAGCGCCACCCCGCGCGGGGTGGCGGCCATGCCGCTTATGGGGCCTTCACCAGGACCGCACCCGCGGTGCGGTGGCTGGCCGTGTCGACCAGCACCAGCGAGCCCAGGGCCCGCGAGGCCGCAAACGGCAGGGTCACCAGCGGCTCTTGCAGCGCCAGCCGGACCTCGCCGATGGCGTTGGGCGGCAGCGACTGGGCGTCCTCTTCGGCCAGGGTGTTGATGTCAAGGCGGTGCAGCACCTGTTGCACCTTGGCCTTGACCCAGCGGTGCCCGTGCAGGGCCCAGTAAACGCGGCCAGGCTGCAGGGCCTCGTCGTCCATCCAGGCGACGGTGGCGTCGATCTGGCGGCTGGCCTGCTCGCCCAGCTCGGGGGCCAGCAACCAGTCCCCGCGCGAGACGTCGACTTCGCGGTCAAGCACGATGCCCGCGCTGTGGCCGTGCACCTGCGATTGCGGGGCGCGGGTGGCGCTGAGCACCTGGACCACCTGAGCCTGGTGGCCGCTTGGGAACACCTGCACGGTCTGGCCGACCTGCACGGTGCCGCTGGCCACACGGCCCCAGAACACGCGACGGCCCTGGGTGGTGGTGCCGCTGTCGTGGAATTTTTCGACCCACTGGACCGGAAAGGCCAGGGCGGCCTGCGCCTCGTCGGGCGTGAGGGGCAGGTCCTCCAGGATCTCGAGCAGGCTCGGGCCCTCGTAGCCGCACCAGCCGGCCTCGGGTTGCGCCACGTTCCAGCCCTTGAGCGCCGAGATCGGCACGATGGCGGTCACCGCAATGCCGGCCTCTTGCGCAAAGCGCTGCAGCGCGCCACGGATGTGTTGCCAGGCCAGCGCCGGGTCCTCGACCGCGTCGAGCTTGTTGACCGCCAGCACGATGGACGGCACGCGCAAGAGCTTGAGCAGCAGGCTGTGGCGGCGCGTTTGCGGCAGCAGGTTCAGGTCGGGCGAGCGCCAGTCGAGCTTGATGGCGTCGACCAGCACCACCGCCGCGTCGGCGCTGGAAGCGGCGGTGACCATGTTGCGGGTGTACTGCTCATGGCCCGGCGCGTCGCCGATGATGAACTTGCGCTCGGCGGTGGCGAAGTAGCGGTAGGCCACGTCGATGGTGATGCCTTGCTCGCGCTCGGCCGACAGGCCGTCGGTCAGCAGCGCCAGATCGGTCTCGCCCTGGCGCTGCACGCCGGCGAGCTGGTCTTGCAGCACGGCGCGCGTGTCCACGAGCAGGCGGCCAATCAGCGTGCTCTTGCCGTCGTCCACCGAACCGCAGGTGATGAACTTCAGGGCCGACAGGTGTTGGGCGTTGTGGTGTGCGTTCGGCATGATCAGAAATAGCCTTCTTTTTTGCGTTTTTCCATCGAGGCGTCCGAGGTGCGATCGTCCATGCGGGTGGCGCCGCGCTCGCTGACCTCGGCGGCCAGGGTCTCGATCACCACCTGCTCGGGCGTGGCGGCATCGCTCTCGACCGGGCAGGTGCAGGTGATGTCGCCCACGGTGCGAAAGCGCACGGTGCGCGCTTGCACGGTCTCGCCCTCGCGCGGCGGGGTCAGCTCGGTCACCGGCACCAGCAGGCCGCGGCGCTCGACCACCTCACGGGTGTGGCGGTAGTACAGCGAGGGCAGGGCCACCTGCTCGCGCGCGATGTACTGCCAGACGTCCAGCTCGGTCCAGTTGGAGATGGGGAAGACGCGGAAGTGCTCGCCGGGTTGCAGGCGGGTGTTGAACAAGGTCCAGAGCTCGGGGCGCTGGGCCTTGGGCTGCCATTGGCCAAAGCTGTCGCGGTGGCTGAAGATGCGTTCCTTGGCGCGGGCCTTTTCTTCGTCGCGGCGGGCGCCGCCAATCAGGGCATCAAAGCGGAATTCCTCGATGGCTTCGAGCAGGGTGACCGACTGGTGCACATTGCGGCTCTCGCCCGGGTGGGCCAGGCGCACGGTGCCGCGGCGCATCGAGTCCTCGACGCTGCGCACGATCAGCTCGGCGCCCAACTCGGCGGCGCGCTGGTCGCGAAAGTCGGTCACTTCGGGGAAGTTGTGGCCGGTGTCGATCATCAGCAGCGGGTAGGGCAGGCGGCCCACGCCAAAGGCCTTCTCGGCGCACTTGAGCATCACCAGCGAGTCCTTGCCGCCCGAGAACAGCAGGGCCGGTCGCTCGAAGGCGGCAGCCACCTCGCGCAGGATGAAAATGGTTTCCTCCTCGAGCGCGTCGAGGTGGGCGTTGCTCAGGGCATTGAGCAATTGGGGTTCGGTACGGGCGTTCATGGTGTGTGTGGGCTTATCGGGCGTGCAGGCCGCATTCCTTCTGTTGGTCGTCTTCCCACCACCAGCGGCCGGCGCGGAAGTCTTCGCCCATGGCGATGGCGCGGGTGCAGGGCGCGCAGCCAATGCTGGGGAAGAAGCGGTCGTGCAGGGGGTTGTAGTCCACCTGGTTCTGCGCGATGTAGTGCCACACATCGCCCCAGGTCCAGTTGGCCAGCGGGTTGAATTTGGTCAGGCCTTTGCTCGACAGTTCGCTGTCGTCGATCAGCGGCACCTCGGCGCGGGCGCTCGACTGCTCGCGGCGCAGGCCCGTGATCCAGGCGCGTTGGCCCGCTAGGGCCTGGGCCAGCGGCACCATCTTGCGCACCTGGCAGCAGGCCTTGCGCTGCGCCTGGCTTTGGTAGATGCCGTCTTGCCCTTGGGCGCGCACCAGGGCCAAGACTTGTGAGGTCTCGGGTCGGTAGACCCGCACCGGCACCGGGCTGTAGGCCAGGGTGCGCTCGAGCAAGGCCAGGGTCTCGGTGTGCAGGGCGCCGGTGTCCAGCACAAAGACCGGGATCTCCAGCGCCAGCTGCCCGATCAGGTGGGTGATGACCACGTCCTCGGCGCCGAGGCTCGAGGCCTGCGTGAGGGGTTGCCAGTCGCGCGCGGCCTCTTGCAGCAGGGCCTCGGTCTCGGCCAGCTTGGCCGCGAAATCGGCACTCGGCTGGGCCAGGCGCTCGGGGGCGCTGGCGGTCTGGGCCGGACGCAGCGACGAGGTCACCCCCTGGCTCATACGGCCTCCCGGGCAAACAGGGGGCGCGGCTCGTCGGCCGAGCCCTGGTAGAAGCCGGCAAAGCGCTCGAACTGGCGCTGCGCTGCGGCTGCGTCCACGCCTTCGCGCAACACGGCCACGTCAAAACCGGTGCGCTGCATCTGCACCAGCTGATCGATCAGCACATCGCCGGTGGCGCGCAGCTCGCCGCGGTAGCCCAGGCGGCGGCGCAGCCAGTAGGCCTGGCTGTAGGCGCGGCCGTCGGTGAATTTCGGGAAGACCAGGTCAATGCGCTCGATGCCGTCCAGGTTCAGGGTGCGCGGGTCGGCGTCGTTGGCCAGCACCAGGCTGCGGCCGTCGGGACCAGGCTGGTGGGCAGAGGCGGAGAGAATTTGAAAAGGCATGGCGGGTTCAGGCAGCAGCGGTATCGGTGTCGGACGTTTCGACGGCGGGGTGGCGGGCCGCTTGCGCGGCGGCGCGGAAGGGCTCGGCGCCCACTCGGCGCAAGGTGTGCACAAAGGGCTCGGGCAGGCCGGCCTCGCTCTGGCGCAGGGCCAGGTAGGTGTTCAGGATGGCCTCGATCACATCGGGCACCTCGGCCGAGGAGAAGCTCGGGCCGATGACCTTGCCCGGCACGGCGGTGCCCGACAGCGCGCTGCCGTCCGAGCCACCCAGGGTCACCTGGTACCACTCGCGCCCGTCCTTGTCCACGCCCAGCACGCCGATGTGACCGGAGTGGTGGTGGCCGCAGGAGTTGATGCAACCACTGATGTGCAGGTCGATCGGCCCCAGGTCGTGGAGCTCGTCCACGTCCTGGTAGCGCTCGGTGATGGCGCTGGCGATCGGGATCGAGCGCGCATTGGCCAGCGCGCAATAGTCGCCGCCCGGGCAGGCGATCAGGTCGGTCAGCAGGCCGTGGTTGGGCAGGGCCAGGCCCAGCTCCAGGGCGCGTTGCCACAAGGCCCACAGGTCTTGCACGCGTACCCAGGGCAGCAGCAGGTTCTGTCGGTGCGTCACGCGCGCCTCACCGGCCGAGAAGGTTTGCGCCAGCTCGGCCGCGGCATCGAGCTGGTCGGCGGTGGCGTCACCGGGCGAGTGGCCCGGGCGCTTGAAGGACAGGGTCACGGCGCGCAGGCCGGGCTCACGGTGCTCGGCCACGTTGCGCTCGAGCCAGCGGGCAAAGGCCGGCGTCAGGCGCGCCTGTTCGGCCAGGCGCGCGAGGGCCTCTTGCAGGGATTGCGCGTCATGCGGGCGCTGCGGCGCCGGCACGGCAAAGCAGGCCTGCACCCGGGCCAATTCGGATTCGGGGATGGTGTGGGCGGCACCGTCGTGCGCCTTGACCTGGGCAAACTCGGCCTCGACTTCGTCGACAAAGCGCTGGCCCTCGGCCTTGACCAGGATCTTGATGCGCGCCTTGTAGAGGTTGTCGCGTCGACCCCAGCGGTTGTACACACGCACCAGGGCTTCGAGGTAGTTCATGATGTCCTGCCAGGGCAGGAAGTCGCGGATCTGGGTGCCGATCACCGGGGTGCGGCCCATGCCGCCGCCCACCAGCACGCGAAAGCCCACGGCGCCGCTTTCATCGCGGCGCAGCTGCAGGCCCACATCGTGCCAGCCGATGGCGGCGCGGTCTTCGTGGGCGCCGCTGATGGCGATCTTGAACTTGCGCGGCAGGAAGGCGAACTCGGGGTGCAGGGTGCTCCACTGGCGCAGCAGCTCGGCGTAGGGGCGCGGGTCGACGACCTCGTCGGGGGCAATGCCCGCCAGCTCGTCGGTGGTGATGTTGCGGATGCAGTTGCCGCTGGTCTGGATGCCGTGCATGTCGACGCTGGCCAGCAGGTCCATCACATCGGCCGAGCGGGCCAGCGGGATCCAGTTGAACTGCACGTTCTGGCGCGTGGTGAAGTGGCCGACCTGGGTCACCAGGGGCGGCGCCACCAGGCGGGTCTGGGTGTCGAGCTGGTCTTGCGTGGACTGGGCACGGGCGAGCAGCTCGGGCTCGGGGCGGTCGTACTCGCGCGCGATGCGGGCCAGCACGCGCAGCTGCGGCGCCGAGATCTCGCCATAGGGCACGGCCACGCGCAGCATGGGCGCGTAGCGCTGGACGTACCAGCCGTTTTGCAAGCGCAGCGGGCGGAACTCTTCGTCGCTGAGCGCGCCGGCCTGCCAGCGCTCGAGCTGGTCGCGGTGCTGGGCGGCACGGGCGCGCACAAACGCGCGGTCAAATTCGGTGTAGGCGTACATGGAAAAGGTCCTGCAAAAAATCGGATCAGAGGGCCACCAGCTTCAGGCCGGCCCAGGCCAGCAAGGCGGACAGCACGGTGCGCACCAGGCGTTCGGGGGTGCGGTGGGTCAGGCGCGAGCCCAGCCAGATGCCGGGCAGCGAGCCGGCCAGCAGCTGCGTCAGCAGCGTCCAGTCGACCGAACCCAGGGAAGCATGGCCCATGCCCGCCACCAGGGTCAGGGGCACGGCGTAGGCGATGTCGGCGGCCACGATGCGCGGCAAGGGCAGCAAGGGGTAGAGCAGCAGCAGCGCGCTCACGCCAATGGCGCCCGCGCCCACCGAGGTGAGGGTGACCAGGGTGCCGATGACCGCGCCCAGCAGCAGGGGCAGGGCCCAGTGGCGCGGGCGGCTGAGCGCATCCTCGGACAGGGGTTGTGCGGGGCGCGCCACCGGGTGCTGGCTGCGCCAGGCGCGAAACAGCATGGCGCTGGCGGTCAGCAGCAGGGCCAGCCCCAGGGTGGTGGTCATGATGGATTGCACGGCGGGCTCGGCCGGCCCCACGCGATGCAGCACCCACAGCGTCAGGCCCGCAGCGGGCAGGCTGCCAGCGCTGAGCGTCAAGACCACGCGCCAGGGCACCAGGCGCTGCTGGGCAAAGCTGACGGTTCCCCCCATCTTGGTGAAGGCCGCGAACAGCAGGTCGGTGCCCACCGCCAGATAGGGCTTGATGCCAAAGAAGAAAATCAGAATGGGCGTCATCAGCGAGCCGCCGCCGACGCCGGTCAGTCCCACAATCAGGCCCACCAGGGCCCCCGCCACGATGTATCCAGGTTCCATGGGGCTGGAATGTAGGGTGTCCTTATGTCAGATGGAACGATTTTTTTCTTTGAGTTATATGCTTTTGGGTCATAAGAAACAGACACAGGTGTTTAGATTGTCGTTAGGAAGACAATTTAAATTTCCGAATGCCTATAATTGCGTGTTTCTTTGACTCGGGAGTTGAGATGAAATTCTTGGCAGCGGCCGTACTGGCCGGCATGGGCGGTCTGGCCCTGGCACAGGGCGGGGCACCCATTCGGATCGGCGAGATCAACAGCTACTCGGCCATTCCGCAGTTCACCCAGCCCTACCGCCAAGGCTGGCAGCTGGCGGTCGAGCAGATCAATGCGCAAGGGGGTTTGCTGGGCCGCAAGGTCGAGGTCATTGCGCGCGACGACGCGGGCAAGCCCGAGGAAGCCCTGCGCCACGCGGTCGAGTTGACCAGCAAGGAAAAAGTGGACGTGCTGGCCGGTGGCTTTTTGTCGAACGTGGGCCTGGCCCTGGCCGATCACGCCGCCAAGAGCAAGCGCCTGTTTGTGGCCAGCGAGCCGCTGACGGACGCCCTGGTCTGGGAAAAAGGCAACCGCTACACCTTCCGCCTGCGCGCCAGCACCTACATGCAGGCGGCGATGCTGGTCGAAGAAGCGGCCAAGTTGCCGGCCAAGCGCTGGGCCACCATTGCGCCCAACTACGAGTACGGACAGAGCGCGGTGGCCAGCTTCAAGGAACTGCTCAAGGCCAAGCGCCCGGACGTTGAGTTTGTGAGCGAGCAGTGGCCCGCCCAGGGCAAGATCGATGCCGGCGGCACGCTCACGGCCACCATGGCCAGCAAGCCCGATGCGATCTTCAACGTGACCTTTGGCCCCGATCTGGCCAAGCTGGTGCGCGAGGGCAATCAGCGCAACATCTTCCCGCGTGTGCCGGTGGTGTCGCTGCTCTCGGGCGAGCCCGAGTACCTGGAGGTGCTGCGCGATGAAACCCCGCGCGGCTGGATCGTGACGGGCTACCCCTGGGACCAGCTCGATCAGAAGGAGCATGCCTCGTTTGCGGCCAGCTATCTGCAGCGCTTCAAGGAAAATCCCAAGCTGGGATCGGTGGTCGGCTACGCCACCATGCAGGCGATTTTTGCCGCCATCCAGAAGGCGCGCAGCACCGACAACGAGAAGCTGGTGCTGGCCATGCGGGGCCTGAAGTTCAGCACGCCCTTTGGCCCGGCCGAGTTCCGCGCGATTGACCAGCAGTCGACCATGGGGGCCTATGTGGGCAAGCTCGATCTGCGTGGCAACCAGGGCACCATGGTGCATTGGCGCTATGCCGACGGGCGCAACTACCAGCCCACCGATGCGTATGTGAAGGCGCGCCGTCCGGCCGACGCCATGAAGTGATCAGGCCTGCTGCGCGCCAGGCCGCGACGCGGCCAGCCGCAGCGCCAGGCTGGGGGACAGGGGCAGGGGCTCGCCCTCGAGCTGCGCGGCGATCAGTTCGCCGCACAGCACCGACAGGCTGATGCCGCGTGCGCCCATGCCGGCGCACATCCACAAACCAGGCCAACGATCGGGCGCCACGGCGCCCACCATCGGCAGGCGATCGGGCACGGTGCAGCGCAGACCGGCCCAGGCACGCACCGTCTGTGGGGCAAACGCCGCTTGCATCGGGCCCGACAGACCCGGCAGCAGGCGGCCCAGCCGCGCATGGTTGGCGGCGTGGTCCTCGTCGCGCAGCAAGGCCTGGGGCTGCGCCCGCTCAAAGGTTGCGCCCAGGCACCAGCCCGGCGCATCGCCCCATTCGTCCAACAAGGGCATGCCGCTGATGAAGCTGCCATGGCCGTTGACCGGCATGGCGGGCAGCCCCGCGCGCAGGGCCTCGGGCAAATCGTTCACGCGGCCCAGGCTCACCTGGCCGCGCAAGGGGTGCAGCGCGGGCTTCAATGACAGGTTTTCGAGCAAGGCCCGCGAGTCAAAGCCGCTGGCCAGCACCAGCCAGGGGGCCTCGCCCAGCACACGGCCTTGCGCGTCCAGGACCTGCCAGCGGCCAGCCTCGTGCTGCAAGGCCTTGACCGATGCGCCCCATCGCACCGCCACACCGGGCGTGGCCAGTTGCGCCTTGACCAGGGCGCGCGGGCGCAGCCAGGCGGCCATGCGGTGCCACAGGGCGGGCGTGTCGGCGGGCAAGCCGGCGGCTAGGCATTCTTCTGGGGTGGCGTTGCGGCTCCAGTCGGCACCCGCCTCGGGCCAGTCCTGGCCCAGGCGGTGTTTGCCCTCGACGCGGTGTTCCAGCACCCCGCTGGCCTGCCAGTCGCCGGGCGCCAGCATGTCTTGCGCACGGCCCATGGTGGCGCGCACGCCGGCCCGGGTGATGCGCGAGAGCGGGTTGTCGTCGGGTGAGACATGGGGCGCCGTCAGCCCCACCGGCAGGCCCGATGCCCCTGCGCCCGGACCGTCGCCCGCATC
>JACCDG010648227.1_pt1 | contig 27704 bp, 24 predicted proteins | sample 7442471 | NCBI WGS metagenome assembly JACCDG01 (sample SAMN15323444, study PRJNA562643) | freshwater metagenome | isolation source: river surface water | place: USA:Blue River Watershed | collected 2017-08-17 | reverse complement strand
ATTCTTTGCGTTTAACGAGCTTGCGTTTTGCTTCACCCATTGGGTGACTCCTGAAATAGCTACGAAGCCCTTATCCTGCCTTGGATTTGGCCGAATTCATATGAGCTAACTGCGGTTTTTAGGTTGATTGTGCACGTATATCGTCTGCGCCGGCATCGGTGCCGGGAAGCCGGCTTTGCCCAGGGCTTCGCGGATCAACTGGTTGGTGTCGAAATACACCTGCCAGTAATGGTCGTTGTGGCAATACGGGCGCACCGCCAGCACCGGGCCAACCAGGGTGAATTCAATGATATTGGCTTCCGGTGCGGGGTTCGACATTACATTGGGGATTTTCGCCATTTCCAGCTTCAGCAGGTCGATTGCGGCCTGATGGTCAACCGAGCCGGCCAGCTGTGCTTTCAGGTCTACGCGGCGATACGGGTTGGCGGTGTAGTTCTGGATGGTGTCGGCGAAAATCTTGTTGTTGCCGACCACACACAGCACATTGTCCGGCGTGGTGATCTGGGTGGCGAACAGGCCGATCTCCTTGATGGTGCCGGTTACGCCCGCGGCACTGACAAAATCACCCACCTTGAACGGCCGCAGCACGATCAGGAATGCGCCGGCGGCAAAGTTGGCCAGCAGCCCGGACCAGGCCATGCCGATGGCGACGCCGGCGGCCGCCAGCAGGGCGGCAAAGGTAGTGGTCTGGATGCCGAAATAACCGAGAATGCCGATCACCAGCAGGATGTTGAGGGTGACGTTGACGATGTTGTGGATGTAGCGCAGTACGGTGGCATCCACTTTCTGCGGGCCGGCTCCCAGTGATTTGTCGATCAGCCGCAACGCCATGCCGATCAGCCAGCGGCCAACGATCCAGAAGGCAATGGCAGCGATGATTTTTACGCCGAAATCGGCGATGTACTGCGTGGCAATGGACTGCCATTGATTGATGTCGATAGTGTTCACGATAGTGGCTCCTGGTGTGGGTAAAAAACAGAGCGCAGGATGATCGATGATTGTTGCTGTTGTGAGTTGCAGTGGCCGATCTTGCCTGCTGGCAGCCTCAAGTCAGACAGGCTGGCCATGCCCATGGTAGCGGTAAACGGCTGCAGAGGCGGAGGAGAGGGCGTGGTTTCAGATATTTGGGGCAATGCACTGTGGCATTGCCCCAACAGTTTTCAGCGTTTGATGATGGCTACGCCACTCACTGCATGGTCGGCATTCTGGGTGTGCAGGCCAAACGACGTGACAATTCCTTCGGCTTTCGGGCCAATGAAGGCACCGTTGGCGATGCCGCTGACCGGCACCAGTTGGGTCGGGCTGGCTGCAGCGCAGCCCTGGCAGTCGCCGCTCAGGCTCATGTTGAATGTGGGCGCAATGCTGATTCCTCCGCCACTGGCCTTGAAGCTGCGGTTGGCAAAGTCGATACGCATCTGGTAATCGGTGATTTTCTGCTGCGCAAAATCCACTGTAGCCTTGAGCGAGCTCAGGGTGCCGGTTTCTCCCGTGTCTGAAGTGGGACTGGTGCCGCCAAACAGTGAATAACTGGCGGTGATGCCGCCCATTGCCGCCGAGGTCAGGCTGGCGGCGCTGCTGATCTGGTCGGCCGTCAGGAAATGAAAACTGCCGACACTGTTTTTCAGCGTGCTGCCATTACGCACCTCGAAAGTGGAGGCCGCCGATTTGGCCTCCCAGCGCCCCCAGATGATTTTCTGCTGACCGCCGTCCACCGGCAACAGTGCCGATCCGGACTCGGCCAATGGCGCGGTATGGGCGGCAAACGCGAACTGCCCCTCATTGACGCCGATGAGGTTGCCGTTCGGGTCCAGCGTCAGCCCGGTGCCGGCATGCACGCCGGCGCCGATATTAATGCCGCCAGCCGCATTTTTCTCCATGTCGGCCCCCACCATCACCATTCCCCCGCTGCTGGTGCCGCTCCCTGTTCCTGTTGTCGAGCCTGAACCACTGGTCGAGCCAGAGCCACTGGTCGAGCCGGTGCCGGTAGTGGAGCCCGAGCCCGTATCGGTGGGAGATCCCGTGCCTGTTCCGCCGGTGCTGCCGGTGCCGCCTGTGGAGCCGGTGCCGGTAGTAGAGCCCGAGCCGGTGTCGGTGGGAGTTCCTGTGCCTGTTCCGCTGGTGCTGCCAGTGCCGGTAGTAGAGCCCGAGCCGGTGTCGGTGGGAGTTCCTGTGCCTGTTCCGCTGGTGCTGCCAGTGCCGGTAGTGGAGCCCGAGCCGGTGTCGGTGGGAGAGCCCGTACCTGTTCCGCCGGTGCTGCCTGTACCACTCGTGGAGCCGGTGCCAGAGCCGGAGCCGGAGCCGGAAGTTGCTCCAGTGCCGCTGTCCGGTGTGTCGTTGCTGGTCTGGCCCAGTGCCAGGATCGCTGCGCCATAGGCGTATTCACTGGCGTTTTCGCCAAGCGCATAGCTGGTCAGCACGCCTTCTGCACGTGGCCCGATGAATGCACCGTTGGCCTCGCCCTTTACCTTGCTGCCTTGGCTGCAGCCGGTGCAATCGGCCAGCAGCGGGATCATGAAATCACTGTCGTAAGCGGTCTGTTGGGCAGACCAGGCCGAATAGCTGCGCCCGGATACGGCCAGTTGCAGGCGGTAGTCGACAATCTGCTGGGCCGAGAAATCCACTTTCATGCTCAGCGATTGCAGTTTGCCAATTGCGTCGGCCTGTTCCGAGCCGGTCTGGGTGGCGGCCAGCAGTTGATAGTCAGCACGCTTGAAGCCAAGCACTGCCGGGGTGAGATTGGCAACCGGAGTCAACAGGGGGGCAACGACGTAATGCATGCTGCCACTGGGGTGCACACGTTCCCCTTCGTCGATGATGGTGAACAGCTGATTTGGCGGAATCGCCTGCCAGCGTCCCCACACCACTGGCATCATCCGCCCGTCTTTCAGCGGCATCAGCGTGCGCCCAACCTCGGCCAGCTTTGCGCTACCCGGGTCGAAGCGAAAACCATCGCTGCCGTCGATGCCCAGCAGGCGGCCATAAGTATCGGCGCGCACGCCGGGGCCGGATTCAACGCCGGAGCCGGGGCCAATGCTATGGGTGGCGCTGTCGTTTGCCGCACCCGCTACCACGGGAATGCCGTCGGGCCAGATCAGGGGGGTGTTGCCTGTGACCGTCTGGCCGTTGGCGTCTTTTACCTGTTGTGCGGTGAAGTTGACGCTGCCGCCTGCCTCGCTGCTGGCCTCAATCGGTGTCTGGATCGCCCGGTTGTCGGCGCCTACTGCGGGTGGTTTGGGGCCGGCTGCCGCCGGTGGTGGCGGTTTCTTTGGGCCTTCCTGGGGTTGTTGTTTGCTGCCCTGCTGCGGCTTTTCGTCAGATTTCTTTTCTTCGGGCCTGGGTTCAGGTGTGCTCTTGAACAAGGCGGGCACGCTTGGCAGCAGGGTTGGCTTGGCATTGCCGGCACCGGCAAAACCGACCTGGTTGGGCTGGATGGCAATCCGGCCCAGCGGCGTCTGGATATAGGCTTCACCGGTGTTGACCTTGTCGTAGGTGCCGGGCTGAACCTGGCCAAATGGATGATTGCCTTCCGGCACGAAGAAGGGTTCATGGTCGGTGCCGCGAATGCCGATGGTGGCCGTTGGCGTGTTGATGCGGTAATTCTGTTTGTTCTGGCTGCCGATGGCGCCGGTAATGGCGCGCAGGCCACCCTGCAGCAGGGTGATGGCGCTGCGTTCCGAACCATCCTGTTTACCCGGGTAATTGAATTCGTCGATACGCACCCTGGTATTGGCGCGCACCGCCAGCATGCCCTGATCCAGCATCTGGATCTGCGCCGAGCCATTGGCACCGGCAAGCACCAGATCACCTTCGTTAAGGGTTTGCCCCTTGGCGGCCGGGCGGGTTTCGCCGCTGCGGCTGGTGACCTTGACGTCGCCAAAGCTGTAGATAAATTTGCCGGCCGGCCCGGCCAGCGCGCTGCTGCCCCAGCTCAGCAGCAGTAGCTGCGAGAGGACGCTGATGCCAAGGCGGAAGGAAACGCGAGTCTGGTTATTGTGCATGGTGTGGGCTCCCTCTGGTTTCAGCGCAGGTCGTAACGCAGCGTCAACAGGTATTCGGTGCGGCGGTATTCGTTGATGTCAATGCTTGAGCGATTGCGGGTGTAGCTGATACCCGGTTTTACCGACAGATCGCCAATCATGCGCCATACCAGCCCGAGGTTGAGATCGGTTTGCCGGTCGGAGCGGGTTTCGTCAAAGGTGTAGTTCACCTGATCATAGCGCCCATGCTGAAGCCCGGCCGAGGCATACAGATCCAGCGATTGCAATGGCGTGATCTGCAGTGCGGCGCGCAGTCCGAGTAATTGCTTGTCACCGTCGGCACGGGCTTGCAGCGCATTCTCGCGGCCGCCAAAGCCGGCCAGAAAGGCGATGGCATTGTTCGAGCCACCCAGAGATTCAAGCCAGCCCGCACCGAGTACGGTCTGGTTGACGTCATTGATGGCGTCCTGCTCCTGACGGTAGCGCAGCTGGTTGTATTGCAGAAACGGGGTAATGGCGCTGCTGGCGCGCGGCATATAGCGCCATTCCAGCGCCCCGCCGGCGGTATCTCGTGTTGGATGGTCGTTCTGGCGCAACTTTTCACCGGCCAGCAACAGTTTCAGTTGATTTTGCACCGGGCCCAGCGTGACACCGGTGCGCAGTGCTGCCGTGCCGAAGTTATGGCTTTTCTGGTGAATGAAGTCGCGGTATTTGCCGTCCACGCCGAGGAACAGGCCGAGCTTTTCACTTGCCGCGTGGTTGATTTCGGCTCCCAGAGCAAACACGCCCATATTGTCGGCCTTGGCAATGCTGTCGTCGCTGAGTGCCAGGTCGGTATTAAAAATTGGCACGTAAACCGTTGATTTGCTGGTGGCAAAATTGATATTGGTGTCGCGGCCGATGGCGCTTTCCAGATAGCCGCTGACCCTGGTTTGGGTGGCACGTTTGCGTCGCTCGATTTCCTGCAGATAGGCGTCGATGGTGGCGCGTGCTGCCGGCGGCGGGTTGAGTGTCAGCAGCGTTTCAAATTCGCTTTGTGCCCGGTTGTAGTCGCCCAGCGCAAAATAAGCCCGGCCCATTTCCAGGCGCGCACCTGCGTGGTTGGGCTGGCTCTGCAGGGTGCGTTCCAGCGCCAGCGTGGCGCGTGCGGCATCGCCCGATTCCAGCTGGGCGGTGCCCAGCAGGTAGTCAAATCGCGGATCACCGGCTTGTTCTGCCTCCTGCGCCTGCAACATCTGCAGCGCCTGTTTGCCCTGACCCTGATTCAGCAGCTGCTCTGCCTGATCCAGGTTGAGTTCGTCGGCATGTGTGGTGCTGGCCAGCAACAGGCTCAGGCCAAGCCATTGCCAAAGGTGTGATGTGATCGCCATGGTCCCCTCGTTTGGTGAGTCGGCAAGGGGTAGCCCCCGTCCGAGGTATCACTATAGAAAACCCGGAGCAGGGGGGCCAGCTGGCGTATTGAATCAATCAGGAGAGCTTCAGGCGTTGCCAGATGCTGGTGACGGTGGGGGCTGCATTCAGCGTGTAGAAATGCAGGCCGGGTGCGCCACCGGCCAGCAGTTTTTCGCACAGGCTGGTGATGACATCCAGCCCCAGGGCCTTGATCGACGCGGTATCTTCACCCAGACCCTGCAGCTTCAGGCGCAGCCAGCGCGGAATTTCTGCTCCGCAGGCATCAGAAAAACGTGCCAGCTGGGTGTAATTGTTGATCGGCATGATGCCGGGCACGATCGGAATGTCCACGCCTTGCGCCCGAACTTCATCAACAAAGGCGAAATACGCATCCGGGTTGAAGAAATACTGGGTAATGGCACTGTCGGCGCCCGCTTTGGCCTTGTGCACAAAGTTGGCGATGTCGGCTTGTGCCGTCGCTGCTTGCGGGTGGTATTCCGGATATGCGGCTACTTCGATGTGAAACCAGTCGCCGTGTTGCGTGCGGATAAATTCAACCAGCTCGTTGGCATAGCGGAATTCGCCGACTTCCACCATGCCGGACGGAATGTCGCCACGCAGCGCAACAATGCGCTTGATGCCGTTGTCGCGATAGGTTTGCAACAGCTCACCGATTTTCTCGCGGGTGGAGCCGATACACGACAGGTGGGGCGCTGCCTGCAAGCCTTCCCGCTGGATTTCCAGCACGGTGCTGAGGGTGCCATCCTGGGTGGTCCCGCCGGCACCAAAGGTGACGGAGAAAAACTCTGGCTTCAACGTTGCCAGTTGTTGCCGGGTGGCGCGCAGCTTTTCGGTGCCTTCCGCAGTTTTGGGCGGAAAGAACTCCAGGCTGAAATTGTGTTTGGATTGTGTGGTCATGATGTTCACCATGTAAAACGAGACAGGCACTGGATCCTGTCTCGTTTATTGCTGCAATGAATACAGGCTCTTAGTAACGGTAGTGATCCGGCTTGTACGGGCCATCCTTGCTCATGCTCAGATAGGTTGCCTGTTCGTCGCTAAGGCGGGTCAGGTTGGCGCCGATGCGTTCCAGATGCAGGCGCGCTACTTTCTCATCCAGATGTTTCGGCAACACGTAAACGTCGTTGTCGTAGTTTTCGCCACGGGTGAACAGCTCGATCTGTGCCAGTGTCTGGTTGGTGAACGAGTTGGACATCACGAACGACGGGTGGCCGGTGCCACAACCCAGATTGACCAGGCGGCCTTCGGCCAGCAGGATGATGCGTTTGCCGTCCGGGAAAATGATGTGGTCAACCTGCGGCTTGATGTTTTCCCACTGGTACTGGCGCAGCGCCGAGACTTCGATTTCGCTGTCGAAGTGTCCGATATTGCAGACGATCGCCTGATCGCGCATTTTTTTCATGTGCTCGTGGTTGATCACGTTCACGTTGCCGGTGGCGGTAACGAAAATGTCGGCCTTGTCACAGGCTTCATCCATGGTGACAACGCGATAACCTTCCATCGCTGCCTGCAAGGCGCAGATCGGGTCGATTTCGGTGATCATCACGGTGGCACCCAGGCCGCGCAGCGATTGCGCCGAGCCTTTGCCCACGTCGCCGTAACCGGCAACGACGGCAACCTTGCCGGCAACCATGACGTCGGTGGCGCGCTTGATGCCGTCAACCAGCGATTCGCGGCAACCATACAGGTTATCGAACTTGGATTTGGTTACCGAATCGTTGACGTTGATTGCCGGGAACGGCAGGTGGCCATCCTTGGCCATCTGATACAGACGTTTTACGCCGGTGGTGGTTTCTTCGGTTACGCCCTGGATGCGCGCCAGCTGGCGCGAATACCAGCTCGCGTCCTTGGCCAGACGCGCCTTGATCGAGTTGAACAGCGAGATTTCTTCTTCGTTGGTCGGATGCGAAACCACCGACAGGTCTTTTTCCGCCTTGGCGCCAAGAATCAGCAGCAGGGTGGCATCGCCGCCGTCATCGAGAATCATGTTGGCGCCGACATCGTTCGGCCATTCGAAGATGCGGTGGCTGTAGTCCCAGTATTCGTCCAGCGATTCTCCCTTGTAGGCGAATACTGGTGTGCCGTTGGCGGCAATCGCAGCCGCTGCGTGATCCTGGGTCGAGAAAATATTGCACGATGCCCAGCGAACTTCGGCACCCAGCGCCTGCAGGGTTTCGATCAGCACGGCTGTCTGGATGGTCATGTGCAGCGAGCCGGTGATGCGTGCGCCGCGCAGCGGCTGTTCGCGGCCGTATTCCTTGCGCAGCGCCATCAGGCCCGGCATTTCGGTTTCGGCAATGCGGATTTCCTTGCGACCCCAGTCGGCAAGGTTGATATCGGCAACTTTGAAATCGGTGAATTTGTCAGCCACAGCGTGTACTCCTGGATACGTGTGGCCGGGGGGGATGCGGACTCACCCAAGCATCCCGTGCCCGGCACGGGTTTAGTCAGGTGAGCGCAGTTGCAAACCGAGCCTGGGGGGCGTCAATGGGCGACATCCTTGCAGCGCTCCTCGGTTGGGAGGGAATTATATGCCTTGTGCCGATTTTGGCAACACTCATGCGCTGCCTTGATCCCGTTCCGGTTCAAACAGTGCTACCCGGTTGCGGCCCAGTTTTTTGGCTCGATACAGGGCTTTGTCGGCCAGGTTTAATAATTGTTCCGGAGGCATCGGCAATTGCTGGCTGCTGGAGGCAATGCCAATACTGATGGTGATACTCAGGTGCTGGCCGTTGATTTCAGGGGACAGCGCTGCGACGGCGCTGCGGATCGTTTCGCCAAGAAATATCGCCCCTGCAGCGCTGGTGTTGAGCAGCAGGATACAGAACTCTTCGCCCCCCACCCTCGCCAGGGTGTCGCTGTCGCGACGAATGTGTTGCCCGATCGTTTGTGCTACCAGCCGCAGGCATTCGTCACCGATCTGATGGCCCCAGGTGTCATTGATCCGCTTGAAGTGATCGATATCCAGCAGCAACAATGATAAATCCGTGCCATCACGCTGCATGCGTTTCAATTCTTTGGCGTATGCCTGGTCAAAGTAGCGGCGATTGCGGGTACCGGTCAGTGCGTCGGTGCTGCTCATTTCCTGTAACTTCTGGTTGGCTTGCTCCAGTTCCCGGGTGCGTTCGTGTACCCGGTTCTCGAGGATTTCATTTTGTTTGCGCTGACTGTCGAGCAAGTCTTGCTGTGCCCGCAACAAATCCACTTTGGCCCGTTCTTTGCTTTTGCGTTCGCTGTTGAAACGGTCAACCATTGCCAGCGACAGCAGCACGGCTTCGAGCGCTGATCCGACCTGCGCGGCGTGTTCGGTAAACAGTGTGGAGGGTAACAGGCCGAATTTGTTCATGGCCAGGATAACGCCGCCAATCAGTACTGATGACCACGAAAGGATGAACAGGCGAGCCGGGCGGAAACCGGCACTCCACAAATGAATGGCGGCAGCCATGATCAACAGGATGCTGATTACCGCATTAAAAATGGCAAACTTGATTGCAAGCTGATAGGGGAGCCACAAGGCAACCAGGGTGGCGATGAGCCCCAGCACAATCATCGACTGCAGGGCCGGGGTGGCGCGTGGCAGATTTCGCCTCAGCTGCAGAAAGGCAATGCTGAAGCCCACGCCGAATACATTGGCGAGCGATAGCAGGACGGCGATGCTCTGGTCGTTCCAGGTGGTTGCCTCGGGCCATATATATTGAAACGCCAGCCCGTTGAACGATGCCAGAAAACCGGCAATGAAGGTAATCCACAGCACGTACAGCAGGTAGTTCCAGTCGCGGATGCCAAAAAACAGGATCAGGTTGTAGATCAGCATCACCAGCATGGTGCCGAAGTAGACCCCTTGCAGCAGCAACTGCTGTTGGTCATGGGCTTCACGTGCCTCTGCCTGCCACAGGTGTAATGGCATTTGCAGGGCGCTGGAGGTATGCACCCGCAGGTACAGGCGTAGTGTTTCACCAGCACCGATTTCCAGCGGAATGACGAAGTTTCTGTGCAGGTAGGGGCGCTGCTTGAACGGGTATTTGTCACCCAGCAGCCAGTGACGGACCTGACCATGCTGGTTGATGCTGTATAGCTCGATGTAGTCGAGTACCGGGTATGCAAGCTCAAGTTGCCGCAGGAGAGGCCGCGTGCCAGGGTTGTGCAGCGTGGTGCGGAACCAGTAGGGGCGGTCGGTATAGCTCAGGTTGAGATTGTGTGTGTCACTGGTTTTCCAGTGCTGCGCGGCGATCGCCAGGGCCGTGTCGAGCGAGCCATCTGCATTGGGGGCTTCTACATATTGCAGGCCATTGCCGAGATTGAGCCGCGATTGTTCTGCCGTAAGCGTGATGCTTTGCGCCTGCAGCAAGCCAGCGGCCAGTAGCCATACGCATGGCAACAACCGCTTGATGCCGATTCTGCAAAAAAATAAGACGGGAAGCAACATCAGCTAATCATAGCCTGTTTTGCCTCCCGTCCGATGCCGCCTGTTCGAAGTCAGAACAGCTTTTGGCCAAGATACCAGGCAAATGCAGCGATTGCCGCGCTTGCGGGAATGGTCAGAATCCAGGCCCAGACAATGCCGCCGGCCACCCCCCAGCGCACCGAGGAGAAACGACGTGATGCACCTACGCCGACAATGGCACCGGTGATGGTGTGTGTGGTGGATACCGGAATGCCAAGTGCAGAGGCCATGAACAAGGTAATCGCGCCACCTGTTTCTGCGCAGAAACCGCCCACAGGTTTGAGTTTGGTCAGACGCTGACCCATGGTTTTGACAATTCGCCAGCCACCAAACATGGTGCCCGCCGCAATCGTGCAATAACACGCGGCAATGACCCAGAGCGGGACGCCTTGCTCTGTGGTCGACATGCCGGCGGAGATCAGGATCAGCCAGATGATACCGATGGTTTTTTGTGCATCATTGCCGCCGTGTCCAAGGCTGTACATCCCGGCAGATACCAGCTGCAGGCGGCGGAACCATTTGTCGACGTGGCCTGGTGTGGACCTGAAGAATAGCCAGGAGACGCCCAGCATCATGATTGCACCAAGCACAAAACCAAGCACTGGCGCCACCACGATGAATGCAATGGTTTTGAACAGCCCGGCAGCTACCAGCGCATCCGGTCCTGCCTTGATCAGGGCGGCGCCAACAAGCCCGCCGATCAGTGCGTGTGACGACGACGACGGAATGCCAAAATACCAGGTGATGATATTCCAGGAAATGGCACCAATCAGCGCGCCGAACAGGACATACTGGTCGACGATGCTCGGGTCGATGGTGCCCTTGCCAATGGTGGTGGCCACTTTCAGATGAAAGATGAACACTGCTACGAAATTGAAGAATGCAGCCCACAATACCGCATGTTGAGGGCGCAGCACGCCCGTCGACACAATCGTGGCAATCGAGTTGGCTGCATCGTGAAAGCCATTCATGAAGTCGAAGGCCAAGGCCAGTGCTACCAGGAGAATAACCACTCCCAGACTGATTTCCATACCGGTCATGAGGGGCCTCAGGTGTTTTCGAGAACGATGGCTTCGAGTTGATTGGCAACGGCCATGCAGCGGTCGGTTACGGTTTCCAGCAGTTCATACACGGCTTTCAGCTTGATCAACTCCCGGGTGTCCTGTTCATCACGGAACAGGCGGGAAATGGCGCCACGCATCACGCGATCGCCATCGCCTTCGAGTTTGTCGATTTCCTTGCAGGTGCGCAGGATGTCCTGTGCGTGTTCGCCCGGCGATTTGAGCAGGCCAACGGCGTAGCGTACGCGATCGATTGCCGATACGTTCAATTCGGCCAGTTGCAGCATGTCAGGTGTCGATTTGCGCACGTCGTACATCGACAGGGTTTGAGCCAGGCTTTGAACCACGTCGACAATGTCGTCCATCGCGCTGATCAGTTGATGGATTTCGTCGCGGTCAAACGGGGTGATGAAGGTTTTGTTCAGTAGCGCAATGGTTTCATGGGTGAAATTGTCGGCACGCTGTTCTGCCGATTCGATGGCTTGCACCAGTTCGTCAATGGCGCGACGCTCGCCACTCAACGTGTTGATCAGCGCCAGGCATTTTTGCGCGGACAAGACTGCCTGTTCAGTATGGGCGTTGAACAGATCGAAAAATTTGCCTTCTTGCGGCATGAAACGAGCGAACATGTTTAACCATTAAGATGTTACGGATTTATGAATTGTAACATTTTGGCACGCACGCCTGCGTTAAAAACGATAACGGGGCTTGCGCCCCGTTATCGATCATTTAACTATTTTTCAGTGGATTCAAAGGCCTGCATCTGCGCGCAGCGCTTCTGCCTTGTCGGTGCGTTCCCAGGTGAATTCCGGCTCTTCACGGCCGAAATGGCCATAGGCCGCAGTTTTGCCGTAAATGGCACGCTGCAGGTCGAGCATATGAATAATGCCTTTCGGACGCAGGTCGAAGTGTTTGTTGATCAACTCAACAATCTGCTGATTACTCAGCTTCGAGGTGCCCCAGGTATCAACCATCACCGACACCGGGCGCGATACGCCGATCGCGTATGACACCTGTACCTGACATTGCTTGGCAATGCCGGCAGCAACGATGTTTTTGGCGACATAACGACCGGCATAAGCAGCCGAGCGGTCAACCTTCGACGGATCCTTGCCCGAGAATGCGCCACCGCCGTGTGGTGCTGCACCGCCGTAGGTGTCAACAATGATTTTACGACCGGTCAGGCCACAATCGCCCATCGGGCCGCCGATCACAAAACGGCCGGTCGGGTTGATCAGGAAACGCGGGTTTTTCATCAGCTCCGGCGGCATGATCGGTTTGACGATCTCTTCGATCACGGCTTCCGACAGTTGTGCATGCGATACATCCGGGTGATGCTGGGTCGAGATCACGATGGTGTCGATTTCGATGGCTTTGCCGGTTTCAGCATCGTAACGGATGGTAACTTGCGATTTTGCGTCCGGACGCAGCCACGGCAAGCGGCCGTCTTTACGCAGTTCACTCTGGCGTTGCATCAGTCGGTGCGCGTAATAGATCGGCGCCGGCATCATTTGTGGGGTTTCATTGCAGGCATAACCGAACATCAGACCCTGATCGCCAGCGCCCATGTCCAGATCCAGACCCTTGCCTTCGTCCACGCCCTGGGCGATATCCGGCGATTGCTTGTCGTAAGCCACCAGCACCGCGCAGGTTTTGTAATCGAAGCCGATGTCCGAGCTGTCGTAGCCGATGCGCTTCACGGTATCGCGAGCGATCTGGATGTAATCGATGTTGGCGTGGGTGGTGATTTCACCAGCCAAAACGACCAGACCGGTGTTGACCAGGGTTTCGGCGGCAACGCGGGCGGATTTGTCCTGGGCCAGAATGGCATCCAGAATCGAATCGGAAATCTGGTCGGCAACTTTGTCCGGATGGCCTTCGGACACGGATTCGGATGTGAACAGGAAGGAATTGCTCATTTCTCTCTCTACTTTGCGGGTTTTATTTTATCGATTGGAAAACGGGTAGAATACCAAATTACGCCTCAAATACAACGAATGATGATTCGCGTCATACTGGCTTTGTTTGCCGCCTTACCGCTCTGGCTGATTCACTGTCTTGGCAGCCTGCTTGGTTATCTGGTTTATTTTCTTTCTCCTTCTTATGCCAGCAAGCTGCGCAGGAATCTGCTGCAAAGCGGCCTGTCCGGCGCTGGTGTGACACTGAAGCAGTTGATTCGCCGTAATATTCGCGAAACCGGCAAAGGGGCGTTGGAGCTGCTGGTGGCTTGGGGGCGCAATCCGGAGCAGGTTGCACGGCTGATTCGTGATTGCCGTGGCTGGGAGCATGTTGAAGCCGCACTGGCGCAACAGCGGGGTATCTTGTTTGTCACGCCGCATCTGGGCGCGTATGACATTGCCGGACGTTATCTCAGCTCGCGCCTGCCTTTTCCGCTCACCGCCATGTATCGCCCACCCAAGCAGAAATGGCTGGAACCGTTGATGAATGCCGGCCGCGCGCGCGGCAACGGCAAAACCGCGCCGGCTACGGCGCAGGGTGTGCGGCAACTGTTTAAAACCTTGCGTTCCGGGGAGGCGGTCATCATCCTGCCGGATCAGGTGCCGGGCGAAGGTGGTGGTGTATGGGTGCCGTTTTTTGGTCAGCCGGCCTACACCATGACTTTGTTGTCACGCATGGCCGAGTCGACCCATGCCGCTGTGTTGCTGTTTTATGGCGAGCGCCTGTCCTGGGGGCGTGGTTACCGGGTGCACATCAAGCCGCTGCAAGGCGCGTTTGCGGGAGATCTGAGCGAGGATGCGGCATTGCTCAACCGCAACATCGAAGCCTTGATTGCCGAGGCGCCCGCGCAATACCTGTGGAGTTATAACCGCTACAAAGTGCCTGCCGGCGTGAATCCGCCGGAGGCGAGGTCATGAACTGGCCGGTGCGTATCGGACTCGCCTTGTGGCGGGCGCTGGCCGCCTTGCCAAACCGGGTGACCGTGGTGATTGCCTACTGCATGGGCTGGCTGCTGTTTCCATTCGGTGGTCGTGTCACCATGGTCAACCTGCGACTGGCGTTTCCGGATATGTCTGAAGCCGAACGACGCGCGCTGGGGCGTAAACATTTCATGCGTCTGGTGCGCAGTGTGCTTGAAATGGGTATCGTCTGGTGGCAGCCACGGCAGCGGGTGATGGGCATGATCAAGCTGGTCGGGCGTGAGCACCTGGACAATCTCAAGGGCCAGCCAGTGATTATTCTGACTCCGCATTTTGTGGGCCTGAATATGGGCGGTGCCAAATTTGCCGATGAATGGCCGGGCTCGATGGCCTTTTACAGCAAGCAGAAAAACCCGGTTATGGATGAGCTATTGCTGCAGGGGCGTTTGCGTTTTGGCTCGCCCGAGCTGTTTGCCAAGCAGGATGGCCTGCGTCCGGTGATCCGCAAGATCCGCGATGGCATACCGTTTGTGTTTCTGCCGGATATGGATTTTGGGCGTACCGATTCGGTGTTTGTACCGTTTTTTGGTGTCGAATGCGCTACCGTTACCACCTTGTCGCGCCTGGCTCAGCTGACCAAGGCCAGGATCATTCCTTGCGTCACCCGCCAACTGTCCGCCAGCGAGGGTTACGAGATGCGTCTTTATCCGCCCTGGGATAACTTTCCTTGTGGCGATCCGGAGCAGGATGCCCGGCGCATGAACCATTTTATTGAAGAGCGCGTGCTGGAAATGCCCGACCAGTATTTCTGGGTGCACAAACGGTATGGTACTCGCCCGGTTGGCGAGCCGAATTTCTACAAATAATCTCGAAACAGACCCATCACTATGCGTTTAGCAGTATTCCTGTTGTGGTTGATGCATTTTCTGCCGCTGTCGCTGCAGGCACGTATCGGCAATGGCCTGGGCTGGGTGTTGTACAAACTGGCGCGCAGCCGTACACGGGTGGCGCGTATCAACCTGAAGCTGTGTTTTCCCGAATTGTCCGATGCCGCGCGTGAGCGGCTGGTGTTGAAACACGTACAGGCTTTCATGCGTGGCGCATTGGAGCATGGCCTGCTGTGGTGGGCGCCACGTCAGCGGCTGGAAAAGCTGATCCGGTATGAAGGGCTGGAGCACTGGCTGGCGCTCAAAGACCAGCCGGTGATCTGGCTGGCGCCGCATTTTATGGGGCTGGATGCCGGTGGCACCCGAATTTCCATGGATTGCCGTGTGGTGTCGATGTACGGTCAGCAGAAAAACCCGTATGTGATGCAGTTACTGCTGCGTTCGCGTACCCGCTTTGGCAACGCGCAACTGTTTTCACGTCAGGATGGCATCAAGCCGGTGATCAAGTCGATTCGCAGCGGCCTGCCGTTTTATTATTTGCCGGATCAGGATTTTGGCGCCAGCGATGCGGTGTTTGTACCGTTTTTTGGTGTGCCGGCCGCCACCGTTACCGGCTTGTCGCGCCTGTCCAAAGTGGCGCGAGCCAAGGTGGTGCCGATGATTACGCGCATCCTGCCGGGGGGCGAGGGGTATCTGGTCAAGTTTTACCCGGCTTGGGATAATTTCCCGTCGGACGATGTCGAAGCCGATACCCGGCGCATGAATGCCTTTATTGAAGAGCGGGTGCGGGAAATGCCCGAGCAGTATTTCTGGACCCATAAACGCTTCAAAACCCGGCCGCCCGGCGCAGCCGGATTTTATTGAGGAAAACCCATGTTCCAGAACCCCTCTACCGACGAGATTCGTCAGTTTCTGCAATCGATCAAACGTATTGCCGTGGTTGGCCTGTCGCCCAAGGCCGAGCGGCCGAGCTACCGCGTGGCAGCCGCCTTGCAGCGTTTCGGCTACGATATCGTTCCGGTGCGCCCCGCCATCAGCGAAGTGCTGGGGCAAGCCGCTTATCCGGGCCTGAGTGTGGTACCGGGGCAGATTGATCTGGTGGATGTGTTTCGCAATCCGGATGAGGTGGATGCGATTGTTGACGAATGTATTCGTCTCAACTTGCCGGCAATCTGGCTGCAGGATGGCGTGGTAAACGAGGCGGCAGCCTTGCGTGCCAAGGCGGCGGGCATGTTTGTGGTGATGGATCGCTGTACCTTCCGCGACTACACGGCCTTGTGCCTGTGATGTGTGTCGCCAATTCTTGAACAAAGCAGATCATGAAAATCAAATTCACCAAAATGCAGGGGCTGGGCAACGATTTTGTTGTGCTCGACGGCGTCAGTCAGCCGCTCAATCTGACCACCGGGCAATATCGCGCACTGGGCGACCGCCACTTTGGCGTGGGCTGCGATCAGATTCTGCTGGTAGAACGTGCCACGCAGCCCGGTGTGGACTTCCGCTACCGCATTTTTAATAACGATGGTGGCGAGGTAGAGCAGTGCGGCAATGGCGCGCGCTGTTTTGCCCGCTTTGTTTATGCCAAGGGTTTGACCGAGAAACGTGAAATTCGTGTTGAAACCGCCAAAGGCATTATCGGCCCGAAGCTGGAAACCGACGGCGAGGTGACAGTCGACATGGGGGCACCGTTCCTGCTGCCGGCCGAGATTCCGTTTGTGGCGGATGCCCAGGCGGTGATCTACCCGCTGGATGTGGCTGGAAAAAGCTACGACATCAGCGCCGTGTCGATGGGCAACCCGCATGCGGTGCAGGTAGTCGACGATGTCGACAGCTTTCCGGTTGCCAGCGTCGGCGCCGCCATCGAGGTTCATCCGCGTTTCCCGCAGAAGGTCAACGCCGGCTTCATGCAGATTATCAATCGTGGCGCGATTCGCCTGCGGGTGTTTGAACGTGGTGCCGGTGAAACCCTGGCGTGTGGCACGGGTGCTTGTGCGGCGGTAGTCTCCGGTATTCTGCGCGGCTTGCTTGACGATACCGTGCGTGTGTCGACGTGCGGGGGCGAATTGACCATCCGCTGGCAAGGCCCCGGTCAGCCGGTATTGATGACGGGCCCGGCCGTGATCGTTTTTGAAGGCGAAATCGAGATCTGACCGGCCTGCGTCGCTATCAGCGCGGCGCCTTGGAGGCTGTTTTCCATTTTGTACCGGAATAGGCTGGGCGTTGCATGCGGCGGGGCCTGCCGTTTGCCTGCGCTTTGGTTTTGCCGCCTTGTCTGCCGCAAACACAGGTCCAGCTTCGTTCCGCGAGAATCATGCACTATGCTGTCAGCAGACCCAAACCAACAGGAATCATCCATGCAACCGAATGACGTTGCCCAATATCTGAAAGCGCACCCGGAATTTTTTGAACAATACGCCGATCTGCTGGCGGATATCTTCATTCCGCATCCGCACGGCGGCCATGCCATTTCCATCACCGAGCGGCAGATTCTCACCTTGCGTGAGAAGGGGCGGCTGCTGGAGTCAAAACTGGCTGAGTTGCTGCAATTTGGCGAAGAAAACGATGCGATTGGCGAAAAAGTACATCGCCTTGGCCTGGCCTTGATTGATGCTGCTGGCCGCGATCAGGCGCTGGAGCGTTTTGCCTACAATCTCACCGAAGATTTTGCCGTGCCACACGTTGCGGTGCGAATCTGGGGTGTGGATGCGGGGGCCAGCGAGCGCTGCGAATATCTGCCAGTGTCCGATGCGGTGAAAGAGCTGACGGTAAATCTGAACGAGCCCTATTGCGGCCCGCATGTGGCCGAAGAAGTGCAGGGTTGGTTTGGCGAAGCTGCCGGCAAATTACGCAGTTTTGCCCAGGTGCGCCTGACCGCCGGTGACGCTGCCGGGCTGCTGGTGCTGGCGAGTGAAGACGCCCAGCGTTTTTATCCGGAAATGGGCACGCTCTACCTGAAACGCATTGGCGAGCTGCTGTCGGCAACTTTGCAGCGGCCGCAAGCCTGATCGTTGCTCATGAGCGCGCTGCCCGCCGTCGATGAATTGATCCAGCGTTATCTGGACTGGCTGGCGGTGGAGCGCCGTTACAGCAGTCACACACTGGCGGCGTATCGACGCGATCTGACCTTGTTGCAGCAGCAATTGGGTGATACCGCGCTGGCAGAGCTGACGCCGCCACAAACCCGGCGCATGGTCGGGCGTTTACATGCGCAGGGGCTGTCGGGCAAGTCGCTGGCTCAGGTCTTGTCGGCATGGCGCGGGCTGTTCCGTTATATCGCTCGCCAGCATGGTGTAGTGCTTAACCCGGTGCTTGGCATCCGTGCACCAAAATCAGCCAAAAAACTGCCGCATGCCTTGTCTCCCGACACGATGACGCAACTGCTGCAGGCCGATGATGACGATGTGTTGTCGGTGCGTGATGTGGCGATGTTCGAGCTGTTTTATTCTTCCGGGCTGCGCCTGGCTGAACTGGCCGGGCTTAATCCGGAGCACATCGATTTTGCTGGCGGGGAAGTGCGCGTGCTCGGCAAGGGCAACAAGAGCCGTATCGTGCCGGTTGGTGCCAAGGCCGTCGAGGCGCTGCAGGCATGGCTGGCGTTGCGCGCCACGCTGGCAGCGGTGGATGAGCCAGCAATGTTCGTCAGTCAGCGTGGCCAGCGTTTATCGGTGCGGTCCATCCAGCAACGGCTGGCATTGTGCGGACAAAAACAGGGCCTGACGCAGCATGTGTATCCACACGCCTTGCGCCATTCCTTTGCCAGCCACGTGTTGCAATCTTCCGGCGATTTGCGCGCAGTGCAGGAAATGCTGGGCCACGCCAGCATCAGTACCACGCAGATCTACACCCATCTGGATTTTCAGTATCTCGCCAAGACCTACGACGCCGCGCATCCACGCGCCAAGCGCAAGGAGAAATAGGCGCTGCCCTGCAGCCCGCTCTGGCATTGGTCTGCAGGCAAGGCTGCAGACCAGTGTGGATGCGGCTCGCAGGCCTGCCAATCAAGCCGCTTCTGCCGTGCCAAGTTGCCCGAACAGGCTCCCTGGCAAGAGGTTCGCATCACATTTCTGCGGGTTCGGGTTGCTGCTGCCGTTGGCGTGCAGTAATGGCGTGTGGCCGGCAATCAGTCGGTTGATGTCCGGCAGATGGCTGGCCGTGGCCTGCAGATAGTGCTCAAAGCGCTGCTGCATCATCGAATCCAGCCGACGTGAGGCGCGGTAAATGATGCCGGGCAGTTTGCCCCGGCGTAAGCCCTGGTCGGCACTGGCCAGTTGTCTCAGGGCACGATCGGCAGTCTGGGCATCGCAGCCAAAATGCTGGCTGACAAACGGCGCCAATGTGGCGCGCTCCGACCGCAGCAGCTCACCCGGCCTGGCCTGCAGCTTGGGCTGCAAATGCCGATCCATGGCCCATTCGCACAAGGCGTGGGTGATCACTGGCCAGTCAAACCAGCGATGCTCGTGCTCGGGCACAAAATGATGGTGGGCAATCACATCCACCAGCAGGTGGCTGGCAAACCCCAGCGCAATTGCCTGGTGCTCGGCTTGTTTGCTATCCAGCATCTGTTGTACCAGCGGCCATTCGTGGCTGTTGCGGAATGCAGGTATTTTCAGCCATCCGGCCAGCAGCGCCAGATCCGGCAGGCTGGCGCCGGCCATCACCAGCTGCGGAAAACGCTGTGCCGCCAGCCGGTATGCGGGTTCTGCCAGAGGCACGCTTATCAGCAGCAGCTGAGCAAAATAGGTATGGGTATACAAGCCCCAGGCATGGGCTGGTTGTGCCAGCGTCAGTAGCGTGAGGCTCCACAGAATCAGGCGTAAAGTCCATGTTTTCATGTGCTTTAGTCTGGCAAGCCGATTTGACAGTCGGATGAAGGCCGGATGAATCCCTTGTGACGAAAAGTGGCATGCTAGAATCGCGCGGCCGGGGTGCAGCCTGGAAGCGGTTTACGATCTTGCTGCGCAGCCCTGATCGGGTCCATGCGCTGCTCAAAATCCTCATTTACACCCGTAAACTCCGGTTTTTGCGCTGCGCTTCGCCCCGCTGAGGGCCGCTCGCGACAGATCGTCAACCGCTTCTTGGCGTATACCCCCATAAAAACATACAGGAGAAATAAGATGTACACGCTGATTTGCGGCTCGATGGCCTACGACACGATCATGGTGTTCCATGATCATTTCAAGAACCACATTCTGCCGGACAAGGTGCATATGCTGAATGTGGCGTTTCTGGTGCCGGAAATGCGCCGCGAGTTCGGCGGCTGTGCCGGCAACATCGCCTACAACCTGAAGGCAATCGGTGGCGAGCCGATGATCATGGCCACTGTGGGTGACGATTTTGGTGTCTATCGTGGTCGTCTGGAATCGTTGAATATTGCGCAGGCGCATATTCGTCATATCCCCAAGAGCTTTACCGCGCAGGCATTCATTACCACTGATCTGGACGATAACCAGATCACCGCATTCCATCCGGGGGCAATGAGCCAGTCGCATGAAAACAAGGTGAGCGATGTGGCCAAAGTCTCGCTCGGCATTGTTGCGCCGGATGGCCGTGACGGCATGCTGCAACACGCGCAGCAGTTCCGCGATGCTTCGATTCCGTTTGTTTTTGATCCGGGCCAGGGCCTGCCGATGTTTAACGGCGATGATCTGCTGCAGTTTGTCGACATCGCCGACTATGTGACCGTGAACGACTACGAGGCGCAGTTGTTGCAGGAGCGCACCGGCTTGTCGCTGGAACAGATTGCCGCCAAGGTGAAAGCGCTGATCGTAACGCGAGGTGGTGAAGGTTCGCAGATTTTCAGCGACGGCAAGTTGATCGAGATTCCGTGTGTCAAAGCCGCTGAGTTGGTCGACCCGACCGGTTGTGGCGATGCTTATCGTGCCGGTTTGCTGTATGGCATTCAGAATGGCATGGATTGGCAGACCACAGGTCGTCTGGCTTCCTTGCTCGGTTCCATCAAGATCGCCAGCCGTGGCGGCCAGAATCACCCGATCAGCCGCGAACTGGTGGCGGACAAATACCATCAGGCATTTGGCCAGAATCTCTGGTAATGCGCCGTGTTCAGTCCCATTCGGCGCGCAGGTCGGCGCCGTTCAGGATGTAGCTGCAACCCAAACGCCAGTGCCAGTCGCTGGCGTTTTGTTGTTCATTCTTGCCGTGATGGGCCAGGACATTCCGTTCCTTGTTGCCCATCGGCTGCGCCTGACCCGCAAGCAGCGTCAGGCGAATCGCGCAGGTGCCGCAGGTGCCAAGCCCGCAGCGCCAGTGCAGCGGCAAATCTTCGATGCGTGCCAGTTCCAGCAATGTAGTCGTGCCATCCGGCTGATAGTCGACCCTGACTGTGGTGGCTGCGCCAAATTTGAATTCAACGTAAGACATGTGTGACCTGTTGCAGCAATTCGCCTGGGTAGTCGATAAATCCGTGTTTCCCCTGTCAGCCTGTCGGACTTGAGGCTGATCTGCTGTGCCAGAGGGAGAAACAGCCCATTTTTACCCGTTCTCTCGTTACATAGACCTGCTATGCGCCTCAAAAGCATGCAAATCCGGCCTCATTCTTCCACCCGGCTCGCGACGATTACTCAAGTCCGACAGGCTGCCAGGGTGGCCATGCTGGCTGCAGGGCCTTGTTCCATATGTATTATGTCATTGCTCCGGCCGGGCATGGTTGTGTTGTGATGCCACTTGTTTCCACTCAGCGATGCGTCATCTGCTGCATGATCCGCTGTGGGAGGCCGATTGCTGCCAGCGGTGCTTACGCCAGGCCAGGCTTCAGATTCTTGAAAATTAGCAACAACTCATCTATCTATCAGTTACAGATAAACGGATCAAAAAGCCGGATGAAAGTCGGAAGCCCGGCGGCAATCTGCCGGACAGGGGAGATTCGAGAGGTGTGCGTCGCTTCTGCCATTTCCGTGGTTTGTGGGCTGAAAAGCCTGTAACCAAATCCCGCCGGTATTTTGATTCGATCTGAAGATGCCTGACATTCGCCGGCTGGCGGTGGCCGGGAAAGCCTGTTTCTGTCCACGTCACATGATCATGGAACTACTGTGAACGAGAAAACCATTCAAGCGCAAGATGCATCGGTTGTAACTGGCAAAGCTACCGAGGATGCCAATCCGATGCGCAAAATCATCCTCATGGTGGGGGTGGCCATTTTCATCTTCCTGGCGTTTTCTACCTACAACGTCAAAAAATCGGTGGAAAGCGGTGAGCAGTTATCTGAAATCCGCGATTTGTATTTCCCGGTTCTCGAACGGGTAGATGCCAATATTGTCCGGCTGGACAAAATGGAAGAGCGCTTCATGCAGGCGGCGATGATCGGTGAAACCGACATGATCGACGAGGCATCGGAATTCTACAAACAGGCCGATGGCGTGTTTGGCGAAATGGCCAAGTTATACCCCGCTCGCGCTGCGGATATCGCCAAACTGCGCAGCCAGTTTCAGCAATATAAGAATCTGGCCGCATCAACCTCGACGGCTTTGATCAAGAACAAGGGTGAGGTTGACCCTCAGGCGGCAGAGAAGATGAATGCTTCGCTGCTGGCGCTGAAGGAAGAAATCAAGAATTTCCGCAAAACCAGTTACGACAATTTTGTTCAGACGCTGCTCGAATCGCAAAAAACAACGCGCATGAGCCTGTATCTGGGCCTGATCATCGGTGCAATGAACCTGATTTTCATGGGTGTGCTGGTGTTCTTCATTCGCAACACCGTGAAGATGACTGCGGTGATTGCCGAACAGAATGCGACCTTGGAGCTGCGTGTTGCCGAACGTACCGCACAGTTGAGCCAGAAGACGCATGATATCAACGCCATGTTGAACAACATGAGTCTGGGAGTGTGTACTGTCGTGCCCGGCAATCGCCTGCACCCGGAATATTCGGCCTATCTCAGCACCATTTTCGGCACCAGCGATCTGGCTGGCCGTGACGTGATGGAGGCGCTGTTTTCCAGCTCCACGCTGGGAGTGGACAGCAAGGATCAGATCGTTGTCGCTCTGGGTGCCATCATTGGCGAAGATTCGATGATGTTTGATTTCAACAGCCACTTGCTGGCTACTGAAATGCAGATCAAGGGGGCTGATGGTCACAACAAGATTCTGCAAATGGACTGGAGCCCGATCAAGAACGATGACGACTGCGTCGACAAGGTGCTGTTGATCGTACAGGACGTGACCCACCTGCGCGAACTGGAACTGGCTGCCGCACATCAGAAAGAAGAGCTCGATCTCATTTCGCAGATCATCAAGATCTCGATCGGCAAGTTCAACGATTTTATCGATTCAGCCAACAAGTTTGTGGCAGAAAACCGCAAGCTTATCGAGTCGGCAGCGGGCAAGGATGCCGATGTGGTATCGGCCTTGTTCCGTAATATGCATACCATCAAAGGCAATGCCCGTACTTACGAATTCAAGCTCATCACCGATGCTGCCCATGCAGCAGAGATGGAATACGACCGTCTGCGTAAAGAGGCGGATGCCGAATGGAATGCAGAGCAGATGCTGCAGGAGCTGGACGCCGTAGCAGCCGCGATCGGCAGGTATGTTGAAATCAACGAAGACAAGCTGGGCCGCAAGGGCCGTGCATCTGATCTGCTGACCACTCGTGGTGCCTTTATCAGCGTGGATGAAATCACGTCGCTGCGCAAAATGACTTCCGAGCTGGCTGCTGCAAGCAGCGCTGAAACGCTGGCCACACTGCAAAAGGTGGTCGGCCACTTGGGCTTGATCCCGCTGCAGCGCCTTGTTTCCGGCGCGGTGGATTCGATGTCGTCGCTGGCCAAGGAGTTGAACAAGCCAACGCCGTCGGTAGAAATCGTCAACGGTGATATCGCGTTCAACAATACCTTTGCCGAAGCCCTGAAGAGCTCGCTGATGCACATTGTGCGCAACTCGCTGGATCATGGCATCGAGGCACCGGAACAGCGTGTTGCTGCCGGTAAGCCGGAGCAGGGGCGGATCAGTTTTACCTGTGTCGAGCATGAAGGTGGCAAGCAACTGCGTATCCACGATGATGGCCGTGGTCTGGCCTTGCACAAGCTGTACGAGAAAGGTGTGGCCAACGGCGTATTCAGCAATGCAGAAAAGCCGACGCCGGCGGAGGTTGCCGAGCTGATATTCCAGTCCGGCCTGTCAACTGCATCGCAAGTGACTCAGGTCTCCGGCCGCGGGGTGGGAATGGATGCTGTCCGTACCTTTCTGCAGGAGCAGGGCGGCGGCGTAAGCATCGAACTGGACAATCCGGGTGGCGAGTTTGGATTTACGCCGTTCACGTTTGTAATCAATTTGCCTCAATCGGCATTTAGCTTCTGATTTCCGGCGGGGGAGATAAAATTGATCGATGGATTGCCACAATTCCTTCTGGGCGGTGCGGCCTGTGCAACCGGCGCTTATATCTATCTGCGGACGCAGCATAACAAACTACTGGCACGGGTACGCACGGATCTGGAAGCCCAACTTCAGGCGGCTCAACATGCCCATGAGTCTTTGAGGCAGCGTTTGGCCGAGAGCGACGCATCGGCATCTTCGCTGCATGCGGAAATCAGTCGTTTGCAGCAGGATGCATCACTCATGCAATCGACACTGCAACAGGCGCAGGCTGATCTGTCCGAGTTGGCGGACAATAATGCCCGTGATGTGGAAGAGGCAAATGCTCGCTACATGCAGCTCAAGGATGAGTTGCTGACCCAGGCGAATCGTTTGGCAAAGGAGGCTGGGCAGCTGAAGAGTGTTGCGGTTACGTTCGAACACTGGCATGAGGAAATGATTTCCCTGATGGCGCAAAACCGCAACATGCACACCAAGAATCAGGAGTTCTCATCTATCGTCAAGCAGGTGATCATTCTGTCACTGAACGCCTCGATCGAGGCTGCCCGAGCCGGTGATTCCGGTCGTGGCTTTGCCGTGGTTGCAGAAGAGGTGCGCAAGCTGGCAGGCCGCTCAGAGGCACTGTCCAAAGATTACAGCAGTAATCTGCACAAAAATGACCTGACCACCACCTCAACCTTCCAGGACATCCAGGCTGGCGGAAAAATGATGATGGCTGCGCTTAGCAGCATGGAGTCGATGGTCAACCAGCTGCGTGCAAAACTGGACTGAGATCATGATCAGTGAACAGGCCAAAGAGGGCGTCGAATTCATTTTCATGAAAGCGGCCAGGAGCAATCTGGCGCTCGGGGCGGATGATGTTGTAGACATCCAGCCGGTGACCGACATGGCAGTTACCGAGTTTCCCGAGCAGACCGTGATTGTTTTGACGATTTCATCATTCCTGTTTCGGCTGCTGACCATTTTTCACATCGACGATACACAAGAGCTGAAAGACTACTTTACACGCGGCAGTAGCGAACGTTCGCTGGTGGAGGCATTGTCGGAAATCGGCAATCTGTGTTGTGGCGCCATGAATCGGGATTTGCTGAATTATTTTCCGCATCTGGGCATGTCCACGCCGTATGCGCTGGATAGCAAATGCATGTCGTTTCTGGATGAGTTGAAGCCGGGCTTTGTCGGCGGCTACACAATCAACATTAATAACTCGATTCAGATGCACGCCAGTATTTGCTTTTGTGAATATCAGCCGATTGATTTTGCTGTGGAAATGTCGGCCGCAGAAGAAGATACCGGCATGCTCGAATTGTTCTGACGCAGCACCGAAGGAGACTTGAATAATATGACTGACAAATTGCTCAGCAAGGTTTTGGTGCTGGATAACAGCCCGGAATATGCGGATACCATCAAACACTTTTGCGACGAAAACAATCTTGCCGGCTTGAAAGTGCAGAAAAACAATCTGATGTCGGTATTGCGTTCCAATATCGATCTGGGAGCGATTCTGTATTCTGAGAATTATGGCGATACCCCGGAAGAAAATGCCGAAATCGCCATGATGATTCATTCGGTGCGCGGCGAACTGCCACTTATTCTGCGCCGCGAAAAAACTGCGACCCTGGATGATTTGCCGGAAGAACTGCGCCGTGTGTTTTGTGCCGCTTATGTCGCCAGCGACATGCCTGCGCTGCGTTCGGTGATTGATGAATATATTTTCTGCCTGGTTTATCCGAATGCGCTGGTTCGCGGTATTTCGGAAATTACCGGAAGCGTGCTTACCAGTCAGTTCAAGATCAACCCGACCATGTTGACGGAAGCACCGTATATTGTGCGCGACCGCATCATCTTTGGTGAGGTGTTCAGCCTGATTCCGCTGGAAAGCTCCTGGTGCCGTGGCTATATGATGCTGCAAACCGAAGAACAGCCGATTCTCGATTTTCTGGAGTTGTATCGCCCCTCTGCCGAGGTTGCCGATTTCCGTGCGGCCAACAGCTTCCTCGGTGAAGTGACCAATCTGATCTGGGGCTCCTTCAAGAATCGTTACATTGGCGATGCCGGTTCGGCAGGCAGCAAGATTCAGGTTCCACTGATTGTGAACCACAAACATAGATATATTTCGTTTGGCACCGACAATCCGCAGCTATGCTTTATCTATACATTAGTGGATGAGGCCAGCGGTCGTACCGTTAAGCTGTATCAACGCTTTATTTTCAACCTCAACTGGTCACCGGAAGATTTCAAGGAAATCACCTGCGACGTTGACGAATTGGTAGATTCCGGCGAGCTGGAATTGTTTTAATCTTCTAGGGAAGAATGAAATGGCAAAGATTCTTATTGTTGATGACTCGAGTACCGTGCGCGATGAAGTAGCCGGTTTTCTGAAAAACGCCGGCCTGGATGTCGCCACTGCTGTCGACGGCAAGGATGGTCTGGCTAAACTGAAAGCCGACCCGGGCATCAAGCTGGTCGTGAGCGACGTCAATATGCCAAATATGGACGGCCTGACCATGGTGGAAAAAATTCGTGGTGAGATGGGTAATAGCACGGTCAACATCATCATGTTGACCACCGAAAGCAGCCCGTCCATGAAAGAGCGCGGCAAGGCTGCCGGCATCAAGGGCTGGATCGTCAAGCCATTCAAGGGCGATGCAGTGTTGGAGGCATTCAAGAAACTGGCCGGTTAAGCATTTGCCTGACAGAAAGAAGCACCGAGGCCTGATGGCCCGGTGCTTTTTTGTTGTCCTTTTGATCAGGGCTCCACGCTCATAGCCTGACGGTAGCGGTATGGCTGACGCTGGCTTTGGCGGGCTGCTGCTGGAACCGGGCCAGCAAGGCATCCCATTGCGGCAGTATCTTGTCTGCATTTGCCTGTTTGATATGGCCATAACCGCGAATCTTTTCTGCCAGAGACGCGATTTCCGCCGCTAATTGCAGATTATCGTTATGCAGGCCAATCATTAATGTATCCAGCGTGTGCTCATAACGTCGAATCAGCTGTCGTTCCAGACGGCGATCTGCCTGCCAGCCGAATGGATCAAAACGGGTGCCACGTAACCAGCGTAGTTTGCTGAGCACGCGGAATAGCGGCATCAGCCATGGCCCCAGATCGAATTTACGTGGCTTGCCGCCGCGCTGCATCCAGCTGGCTCCCAGATGAAACTGCAGGCTGAAATCACCACCAAATTGCCGGCGTAGTTCGGACTCGAATTCGCCATCGCCATACAGGCGTGCAACTTCATATTCATCCTTGTAAGCCAGTAGTTTGAAATAGCTTTTGGCCACGCTGCGTGTCAGCACTTCCGAACCCGGCAGCAGACGACTTTCCAGCGCTGCCACCGCCTGAACACGCTGCTGGAAGCGCTGGGCATAAGCATCGTTCTGATAGGCGCGCAAATAGCTGGTGCGGTGCTCGACAATATCCTGCAGGGTAGTTTCCAGCGCGCGCTGGATGGTCTGTTCCAGCTCCGGAAATGCCAGTCGTTCAACACGTGCGCCATCCACTGCCGCATGCCGACCCCAGAGAAATGCCTGCTGGTTCATCTCCACCGCCGCGCCGTTGAGGCGGATTGCACCAAGAATCGCGGTTTCCGATACCGGGATCAGCCCGTGCTGCCAGGCATAACCCAGCATGAACATATTGCTGGCAATGCTGTCACCCAGCAGTGCGGTTGCCAGTCTGGTGGCGTTCACCATGTGGAAATGATCTTCGCCGACGGT
>JACCDG011858053.1_pt1 | contig 27709 bp, 49 predicted proteins | sample 7442471 | NCBI WGS metagenome assembly JACCDG01 (sample SAMN15323444, study PRJNA562643) | freshwater metagenome | isolation source: river surface water | place: USA:Blue River Watershed | collected 2017-08-17 | reverse complement strand
GTAATGATAGGGGCAAGCAATTCTTCTGCTTGTGGTCCAATAACACACCCACCCAATACCATATCACGCTGACTGAAATGTGTACACTTGTATGTGCCACCGGGTGCTATATCTTTAGAAATGCATCCTGCTGTACCTAAATTAATCACACGTTTAGGCTTATACCTTTCGATCAGTGTGGCTGCATTTATCGCACTATTAACTTTACCTACGCCCACTTCAAAAACATTTTCAAATTGAAATAGGTCGGGAGCCTCGGCCTTTAAGGCAAACAAAATCAAATCATTCATAAACTTTAACTAGTGTTCCTACTTTGGTGCCTAACTTTTCTAGTTTACTTCTTCCTTCTAGGAAGGTAATATCTACCAAACAGGCAACTGTCATATTATTGTAGGGAATACCTAACTCATGCACAAGATTGCAGATAGCCTCAGCAGTACCACCTGTGGCTAGTACATCGTCTACGATTAGTACATTACTTCCCTTAATATCTACCTTACGTAGTTCTAAGATATCAGTACCATATTCTAATTGATATTCTCTACTAATTAGTTCACCGGGCATCTTACCCTTCTTACGAACTACGTGCAAAGGTAATCCTAATTTATATGCTAAAACACTACCCCAAATGAATCCACGTGCATCTGCCGCAAAAATTTGATTGACATTATTTTTGATAGCAGTTTGATAGAACCAATCAATACTAGCATGAAATGCTACGGGGTCACGACAAATATCTACAGTGTTTAAATAATTGACGCCTTCTTTAGGCCAATCTTTGTATACTGGCAAGGCATTTTTAACAACGTGTTCTTCCGGTGAATTCATTTCTTGAGTATATCCCAAATACTTTCGCCTTCTAGAATTTCTTTTTCTAGTTTGCGATATTCTTCACCTAAGGCTTTTAGTTTTTCCCAACGACCCTCTAGGTCATTGTTGGGTCTAAGAATTGCTAAACGTTTTTCAATCTCATCTAGTCTATCAGTTAGATTGACACCTTTAATCTTGATATCACCTTCAAATTCAGCATCACCCTTAACAGTTAATCCTTTACTATTAGTATCCCATGCTCCGTTACCTAACGTAATAGTATCATATGTGTATGTTGGTGTAGAAGGGGCGGCACTAATTGTATATCCACCATTTAAACTTGTAGGTAAAGTCCAAGTTGGACCAGTTGCGCCTGCTGTTAGCAGACTACCTGAGGTCATAGTAATTCCTGTACTAAGTCCTGATGCGGTTGTGCTTGTTGTCATTAAGTCATCCATTTTAATTGTAATCGTGTCATCCATAGATGCACCAAAGTCTAAGTTCAGTTGACTATCATCATTTTTAGGAAAAATGAAGATATCTTCATCGTTATTCATTTATATACCTTTTTAAGAAAGAGTTTGCCTTCATCATCCAAGGCAATAGTTACGTCATCTCCTTCCTTCCATCCCAACTGTTTGAGTAAAGGTAAAGGAAGGGGGATAATTAAATCCCCCGATTCGGAATCTTCTTGCGTGATAACTTCGTAACGTAGTTGATCTTGCCCTGGCTTATTCGACATAATATATAATAACTTTTTATACAGCCAGTGTCAACAATTTACAACCGGTAATTTTCCCAATTACCAGGCTCTGCATGACCAATATCTTGCTTTCCAACGTGGTCCGGGATTATCGCAATTGTGTCTTGCGCGGAAGTTCTTGCGGCGACCTGGATTTGATTTTTTAATACGCATATTCTTGTCACCAAAGTTTACTTTGACAACCTTGCCGTTTGGCTTGCGTACATATACTTTTGACTTAGCAACATCGCCCTGCATAGGCTTGCCAAGTGGAACCTTGCGTCCCTGATATTCTGCTTCTTTTAAGTGATCATAGTGACCTGATTCTAGGTCTTGAATAACTTGCTTAGTCCAAATACTAACATCACTTGAACCAATCTCGTCAAGATCACCGACGTTGGATGCAATATCTTCAATAGCACTCATAACTGCTTTAGGACCAAACTTACCTAGTACATCTGTGTGTTGCATCATGATTCTACGTACAACTGCATTGTAGACTGCTTCAGAACTATCATCTTCGTTAATCGCACTTAGGCGCTTGATTTCTGATAGTTCATCTTCAGCATCTTCTTCATCTAACTTGTCGTATTTGGCACGAATGTTAGCCATCTTTTCTTTACTGGCATGTTCACGGCCCGCTTTACGCAATGCGTCCATACCTTCTTTTCCATACTTTTTGTTACCTAAGTATGCTTGAAGTCCGCTCTCTTCAACTTCTTCTGATTCAATTAAAACATCATTAATTTCTAGGAATTCTAATGTTTGCTCGTCCGCTTCTACGATGATACCATCTTCGGTAAAACCTACAACACCGGTTTCAATGACAAAGGATTCACTTAGTTCAATGTCAAATGAATCATGGATTTCGATAGATTCACTGATTTCAGTGTCTTCCAGTGATCTAACAAGTTTATATAAATTTCTGATATCGCTCATGGGGGTCTCCAAATACTCTATTATTTATCCCCAAAGTATATCTTTTCAAGTTCTTTGATAGTTGCTTCTGCACTGTTGGGCATTTCATACTCATCTTCGTGCTTTACTGCAATACCACCAGCATCACGCCATTTTTGCAGATATGGTCCAAAGTCATCAACTAGCACGTTTGGTTGACCGTTGGATAGCGCATGCTTAAACTTAGCACTAGTGAAAATAGCGTTTCCTGATGTACCTGGATTGAACTCATCTAACCAGTCACGCTTTGCTTGCTTACTAGCGTCAGCATATGGGCCCCTGAGGGGTGCTGAGAGTACAGTAAAAGGAATGTTGTTTTTCTTTAGCCAAGCAATAATCTTCATACCACCTGATAGTGGTTTAAGATCACGGAAGAAATCATAGACTTGTTCGGCTGAACTAGTAGCAAGTTTTTCAATCTCGCCTTCTTTGTCTTTAATTGCCTTCCAGTGAGGGACGTTGTGCTTGTCTGCCCAAGCACCAAAAAAGTCAGCCTGAACACCATCCATATCCAAATAGAGATGGGGCATCTTTTTCTTTTCAACAACTTCCATTATCTTCATATCCTTATTTAGTCTTTTAGTGTATTATCATTCTAGCATAATAGCATAGTTATGTCAAGCCCAAAATGCTAAATATTTTGAGTTCTATAACAATAATAAAAAGGAGTGAACTATATGAGTGAGGAAAAGAAGCCATTATCACGTTCTGAGCGTGAAGCCAAAATTAAAGATAAAGCAGGTTGGGTAATCACTGTTTTAGCCGCATTATTAGCAGTCAATACATACGTTGCTAGTGGATTTAGTAGCAAAGTATTAAACAATACCATTGCGGCCAATAACACATATTCATTCTATCAGTCAAAGTCTATCAAGCAGGGTCTTGCTGAACAAAGTTATGAAGAAGCATTACGATTAAAAGAGTTTGATAGAGCCGAAAAACTTAAGGCAAAGATTGATCGTTATGAATCTGATCCAGCAACTGGTGAGGGTAAAGTTGAACTACTTGCCAAAGCCCGCAATCTTGAAACAGTGCGTGATGAAGCAAAACTGCATGGACCTTGGTTAACATTTGCCGGTACTGGTTTCCAGTTAGCAATCGTTCTGCTGTCTGCTAGTATTTTAGCAGTTAGTATGGGAATGTTTTGGGGTAGTATTGGAGTTGGCTTAGTTGCCGCAACATTATTAAGCCAAGGAATTTGGCTTTGGTTGCCATTCTAATGTAGAGATTTGTTCTTGCGCTCAGGAACGTAATCTTTGTAAGGAATTGGAGTACGGTCGGGGATAATATCAGTGAAGTCTGCAATATCCTCACCGTACTTCAGCATAATATAAGACACAATCTTATCTACATTTTTATCGTAATTGTTAAAGCCCAATATTAAATATTGGCTAAAACTAATCTTAGTCTTTATATTTTTCTTAATATTGGCATCTGTCAATATATCAGTAAAATCATTTGATTCTCTATGAAATAAAAAATTCTTCATCACTTCATCCACAACAAGAACGCAACATAGTCACGTTCATTTTCAAAAAAGAAAACCCAACCGTTATACATTTCTCCGTTTGGATCTTCCATATATTTCCATTCATCGGTGCAATTACGTTCGCACCACTCAATCATTGGTTGCAATTCACCGTAAGGTACTTTTATCTTAACTTTAAATGCTGTTGGTATACTGATGGACATTGACGTTACCTTGACTTAAAAACTTTAAGCCACTGTCATCTCTGTATTGTTCTCTATAATAAACAGTAGAGATACCTGCTTGATAAATCAGTTTAGCACAATCAATACAAGGGGCATGTGTACAGAATAGTGTTGCGCCTTCACTAGATTCAGTAGACCTGGACACTTTAGCAATTGCATTACTTTCAGCGTGAAGTACTTCAGGCTTAGTTTTTAATGCATATCGACCCTTCTCATCTTCTAAAGGCCATTGCTCTTTAATTTCTTCTGGTTCTAACCAACCACCGGCGTCACCTGAATAGACTTTGTTTTCGCAATTGTTTTCCCAACCAGTGGGCATACCATTATAGCCGGTGCCAATAATCTGATTGCCTTTGACAATCACAGCACCGACTTGCAATCGCTTCGCATAACTTAATTTGCTAGTTAAGTCTGCGATACTCATGAAGTAATCAATAAACTTTGGTTTCATTTTTATAGATCATTAATGATGCACCTTCTGATGAATACTTTGCAAGTATCGGTGCAGGAACAGACCCAACATATGACAATTCATTTTCTTCTGCCATAGCAATATGTTCTTCTCTGATACCAATTTCTGAAAGAATAATATCTGCATTAGGTGCTAGATGCTTTTTAATATTAGCAAAGAATTCACGATGCGTGTTCCAATTTAAATCGACAATTAATCTGCTATTCATTACATGTTCTTCTCTGCTAAAAGATTGCTCCGGTGACATTTCATCCGGAGTATGCGGTGGATTAGCAACTACTAAATCAAATTTTAAATCAGTTGGTAAATCATTGATGTTATCAACAGTAAATGCAAAAACTTTATCTGAAATATTATTCAATTCTGCATTCTCTAACGCAAATCTTTCGGCCGGTTCGTACTTATCCATGAATGTTATAGTTTCACAAATACCAGCATCTAAGATACTATATCCAATAGCACCCAATCCAGCACACCATTCAAGGCAATGTTTATATTTCTTGTTTGTTTTTTTCAGATAGTCTATGAAGTCTTTATATTGATCGGCGCCGCCGCCATCTAGGCCACGCTCCCAATTAATAGTTAAGTTGTTCTCAAAAGTGTATGTTTCTAATGTCATTCTTCTAGCAAATCAATCTTGTTTGGCTTATCTTTCCACTCAGCCGCATCGGGTAGTGGATCCTTAGCCTTAGTAATATTGGGCCAACTAGACGAAAGCCTGGCGTTTAAATCTACCCAAAACTTGATGTTAGGTACTTTCTTATCGTTATCAGTGACGATGGCATCAACTGGACATTCAGGAATACATACCCCGCAGTCAATACATTCGTCGGGATTGATAGCAAGAAAGTTGGGACCCTCATAAAAGCAATCGACTGGACATACTGTTACGCAATCCGTATGCTTGCACTTGATACAATTTTCAGTTACAACGTGTGTCATTTATATACCCTGATTCCTCAATTAATTCTTTACACTTCATAATATCGTTTTTATAGACCCTTGTCAACATGTAGTCACCCAAACCAAATGTTCTACAAAAGGCAACACCAAAGGGGTCATTGTTTTTTAATACATCAAATATGTATTCTTTACAAAACTGTTCGTAATCTTTCCTAGAAACTTTACCTTTGGCTATTTTTTGAGTATCCAACAAATCGTTGATAACATGGTTAAAGGCATCTTGCCCAATGCGTTGATTTGTTCTCATTAGTCCCAAAGATTCCTATAATATTTACCAAATAAATCAAGACCTTCTTGAATACGTTCTTCGTGAAGTTTATGTCCTACATGATCATACCAATGCTCATTAGGATTCTTATCTACCATTTGATATGTTTCTTCAAGTTTTCCAGTCAAAGGGTTTTTAAACTTGTGATCAGTTTTTATCCAATCAAATTTTGGAGTACCATGATGATATTTGTCATCATACTCTTCTAGTGCAATTTGTTGGAAACTCCAAATCATCTTGTCTAAGACTTCTTCCCAACGTTTGCATCCTTCTTCAAATGCATCATTGTGAGTCTCTTTGTAGAAATCAAAACTATTTTGCACATCATAGTCTGCGCCACCAACATCTGCAAAATCGTTTGGTACGCCTTGCTTATTGTGCTTAAGTTGAATAAGCATAGGCAATACAATTAAAGCAAGAGTAGCGTCAAGATTCCACGTATCAAAGTGTTCAATCTTAACGTCTGCTTTTCTTGGCCCTACTTTAGGGTATTTTTGTATATTAACCTTCATTTAATTTAGCAGGCTCACTTTTACCGTTTTTAAATAGCCAAAACTTTTGACTATTACCGTATGTTTCTACGACTAATGCTTGGTCGATCTTTTTATCTTTATATAGTGCGAGTGCTAAATCTTCTAGTGAACTAGCCTGACAATAAAATGAATTGGTGTTCTTGTCATACAAGTAGTATTGCTGATTCTCAAACTCAACAACACAAACAACCATACTAGGCTTAGGCTCACCTTCTAAGTGAATGCCATTCTCTTTGGCATATTGACGCAATACTTTTTGTAGACGTAGAATAGCCCACTGATGACCTAATAGAAAGCCACCTAACCAAACTAATGCAAGAGATAGATAATCCATAATACTATTTATTGATCCTAATGTTGCTGTACTGCTTCAACTTCTCAAACTTTGCGGCTTTAGCGGATGAAATACCAGCATGAGTAACACCGATATCCTTATCTACTAATAGATCGATCATGGCACATAAATCACCTAATTCTTTTTCCAAACGTTGAATGTTGGTAAGATTAGTTTTTTCCATCAATTGATCAGGGCCAAATCGAAAGCATTTAGATACTTCAACGATTACCTCAGCAGATTCCTCTTGCAGAATAGTGAGGATTTCTCTAGTTTCATTATCCATATTAATATTCAGGACCAGAATAATTACTTGTCTTAGTATAGATCGCAAAGCCATCTAGACCATATGCTGGACAAACTAGGATCTTTTCAGGAAGATTCATGTTATCTTTTACACCACCTTCACCGCAGATAAAGTAAACACCGTCTAACTTTTCTGCCATGATATGACGCAGAATTTCATGTGACTTACGCAATGCTTTAAGTTCACCTTCATATGCTTCAACTTCGTGGTTCATAACACTTCCTAAAATGAAAAAAAGGATGGTGAGTTTTTAAGGAACTCACCAAAACCTTTAGCCTAAATTAGGCCTGCTTTGAAGCAGCCAATGCACGATAGCCAGCGGCTACGACTGCACGGCTTGGGCGACCCATGCGATACTTAGTAGTAACGCGGCCCTTCGTGTCCTTACGCTCGTTTGCGTAAACAGCAAAGCCACTACGTAGACGTAGGTCGCTGATTGTGGCAGTTGGGTTAGCAATGCCAAAGCGAGCCTTAATCTGCTTTGCGGTGAGTTCATCACCATTCTGTAGTGCTTCAACTAGACGCTGGGTCTTTGTAGTAGTGGTAGTAACGTTCATATCAATTTTCCTCTTAAGTTAATTCGTTGTATCGTTAAATTTACAACGTATATGCATGATACAACAACTGCATACACATATCAAGTAAAACGGTTACATTTTTTGAATTAAATGTCCAAAAACTGTAGTTCGAAATTGTCAGCACTTTCCTCGTAGCCAAGGTAGCCACGAGGATTAGCAACAACTCTAGTACCGCCTATCATATAGTCAAACTTCTCATGCGTATGACCATGCGTCCACAACTTGATCTGTGGATGATCCAAAATGAATTCACTCAAGTTACTAGTGTAACCACCATTCATAATGTAGTCACTCTTGTACTTTTCATGGATGCTCAAGGGTGATGGTGTATGATGACCAACTATAATGTACTTTTTAGTTAGATCCGATTCAACAACACTCTTGAAATAATTCAGTGTTTTAATGTGTCGTGTAACGGCATCACGTGGACTGAACCTCGCATAATTACGCTCACTGTTTCTGATGATAGCAAAGTCATTCATCATCTTTTCAATGGAGTACATTGTAAGTTCATCTTGCTTATTCATATCAGTCCACAGTGTGGCACCGATGAATGTGAAGTCATCGATAACTATACTATCCATTTCTAAGAAATGAATGTTTGGGAACTTTGAACATTCATCACGCAACCATTGATATGCGTCAGGATACTTGCCATGATAGAATTCATGGTTACCTGCTACATAAACAACATGCGGAAACTGAAAACTGCAACGCTTCAGAAAGTCACGAAATCGTCGGGCAGTTTCTTGCCTACGACTCATACTATCAACTACAGCCGCAACACGAACCTTTTCTTCTGGATGATCGTGTAGGTCCTGAGCAACCATAATGTCGCCTGACAAAATCAATACGTCGGCAGCCTCACTATTAGTGAGGTCAACGTCTGCAAATTCTAAATGCAAATCACTGCACAATGCAATCTTCATGGCATATCCTTATAATTTAATACTTCTCTTCCATCAGCATGTGCATCGCATAGTGTTTGAATCCAACCGCCACCACGACTTTGTCCAGGCGCGCCACATGTTTCGCATGTAACTGCACTCATACTTTCTGCCATACGAACCATGCCATCAACCTTATCATCACCGCCGTGATAGTAAAAACGTAGTGTACCAAACTTTTCTTTTACCTGATCTGCAATAACTTGCGGGCATGCTTTAGGTACTGTTTTTAATTGAGGCTCAGGATCCATTAGATCCTCGTCAATGTTCTTTTGCTGCCACTTAGATAAACGATTGTAACTAGTAAAGTCACCTTTAATAGCCCCGCTCAATGCACGATTGTACTTCAATGCATCTGCACGTTGTTTGCGTGTCCAATCAACATGGTGCTGAATATTAGAACACAACATATCAATAATGTTGTACCAACCATCATCATGACTAAAGCCCCAAAACATGCAGGTCTCACGCATGGATCCATAACGATTTTTAAAAATCTTTGGATACTTAATTGTCAGTGCTTCGTCTAGATTAGGTGTCATTTTTACCTCGTACTTTTAACTGAAAAGAATTTTTAGCAAACCTGAAAACAAAATTACACCAATCACACCATTGAGTAAAATCAATGCACGATCTTTCCACATCATGCCTACAATAAACCAACCTACTGCACCCAACCAACTACCAAGAATATCAATCCAGTGTAGTTCTTGTATACCGCTTGCTCTGATCGTCACAGCCACTAATACTATGATACTACTAGTCCATTTAATGTACCAAGTAATATCACCCTTAGGGGTAATACTGTGAGAACTTTTTAGTTGTCCTACTGTAAACTTTCTACCATCTGCTGTAGTTATAATTTCGTCATCTTTTAGTGGCACTAGCCTTTACCTTTGTTAGCCTCGGCGCATCCGAGAAATTTCCATAGCCTGTTCATCATTGATAACAGGAACTGCGTTACTCTTGTGCATTGTAGCAATACCCTTAATCAGTGTACCGGTGTACACTTTACGTTCGGGCTTTGCAGTGCTACCTTGCATACTGTTAAGACTGGGATACATTTCCTTGTGTTGACGGATACGATCCATAATCTCATCATTGGTAGACTTGAGAGGCACAAATGCCTGCTTCTCACGCTTGACACGACCATGCAACATGTCAACATATTCCTCAAAAGTCTGCTTAGGCAGACCGAGGCGCTTGTTGAGTTTGCATCGTTCTTTGTAACCCTCTAGCCAACGATTCATCTGAGCCTGCGTAACCTTTTGCTTACGCTGGCGATAGTTTGTGGTGGTCAGATACGGACCTACAAGATGCATTGTCATAATACTATTATACTGCCAATTCTAGATGTTTGCAAGTTCTACGGAAACTAAATCCGGGGCAAGTGCAACTAGATTTACCCGATTCCTTAGTTACGATATAGATATCACCCTTAGAACCCTTGACCTCGATAGTAACCTTAGTAGTTTCTACAGGCTTGACATAATCTACACTAGCACCGTTGACTTCTACAATACGTGACCGATTGATTCGACGGAAAGGAAATTCAGGATTGCCAGTTGTGATGCCAATCTCTTCCTTGTCGAACCACTTCTCACGCATGATAGTGCCGGTATAAATGTTGTACTCATTTTGTACAACACCCGGTGCATATAGATGCCGGCTGGGCCAAAGAATATTCTTGACCTTGATCGTCACCTTGTTGCCGACTTGTAGCAAGTCCATATTAATTACTCGTCATCCGAGAGACAGAAACTACGAAACGCAGTCCAATCACCGTTGAACACTACGTTGCCATTATAGTTCTTAACGACAACACGATCCTGATGAATATGATACTCATACTCCTGACCACAATCGTTAGCAGTGACAGGGTAGATATAGAATCCACCAACGTCCTTCTTGAAGTTTGCAATCAACTGAGCAGCCAAACAGCCCATGCCATTAGCAATCTTGCGAGTTTCGTTGATGCTAAAACCATTAGTGATTTCAGCAAATGAATTCAGGAACTCTGCAAGTTCAAGTCCGTGACCTGAAGGATAACCATCGAATTGACGATACATGTTGATCATGGCTTCGTCATTATCGTAAACAAAAGTAAGACTCCGAGTACCCATTTGCAATGCTCCTTTAATCAATCAATACATGTATTATATGCCCAAAACGATTAAATGTCAACCTTTTTTTGCAGGAACACAAATAAATTCCCGTTGTGTTTTTACAACAATTTCAAGTGTTTTGCCAATCTGAACTAGTTCGGATTTGGGGAGCATTTCAGGATACGGGGCCAAACGCTGAAAATAGACAGCCCTAATGGCACTCTGACAAGAGGGCATATCCTGATACTGACCCATAAACAGACCAGTAGCGACTACAATCAAATTGAACATTACATCAAATCCACTTGAACTTCAACCGAAACCTGCTTACCTTCATGGTTGAAAACCTTAACATGAGTTCCAAGACCAGTTGGGCGCTTACCTTCGGGAAGATACTGATCGTTACCGAGTGAAGTCAGGACACTCGTAACCGCGACACGCTGGTCATGAAATGCCATATCGAAAGCACCCTTGACCGTAGTATAGAAACCTACCCCGTTGCAGATTACACGAATCTTACGGCTATTGTCAAGACCACTGATGTATCGCTTAGTACGCATTTTCAAGTCCTCTTTATCAGTTTCAATACTACGTATTATATACCCAAAACGAATTAATGTCAAGCCTTAGTGAAAACTTTATAGGCTTCCAAAGTTCGCTGGGTTTGGGCCAATGGGCTTTTCTCAATGAACTTCAACATTCCGGCAAAATCCAACCCCAAAAACTCTGCATCTTTACGGAGTTGCTTGATTGCTGTTTCCATCTTCATTTTGAGTCCTTTATCTAACTGTCTAAGAGTCTATTATATACCCAAACCCATTTAATGTCAAGCCTTAAAAAAGCACAGGAGTGTGGGTTTTTTCACCCTTTAGGGTCATCCAAACTTCTTTTTCCTCTGAGTAAATCAGTTCAGCATGTTCCAATAGTGCCCTGCGTAAACCTTCATCCATACGCAACCATCTATCAACGGTGTCGTAATCACCCCAGGCTTTGGCTTTCAGTCCTGAATTTTGAAGCCAAACACACAGCATCTTCAGACCTTCAACTGTATTGGCAGGGTGACTGCGGCACATTGCGCCAACAAAATCGTTAGCAAGTAATGCCGTGAAAAAACTACCAGGTTGGAATCCATGAACAAAGTAATTGAAAATAGGATCAGCATATTCTTTCGGCACATTGTATGTGACAAAAGTTTCGTAAAACCTATTGGTACTGTATGGTGTTAGTTTCATTTTTAAGTATGCTCAACAATTTCAATCCCTGCGGCTTCGATAGCACTCACACATACCGGGCAGGGCTTTGCAAGCGCGGGGTTACCCTTACTGTCCCAACGACTGACAAAAATCCTATGAGCCTTGGTCAAATCTTTGCAACGTATGATAGCATGGATTTCAGCATGCAAGAATTGCTTTTCAGGAAGTCCTGCTTTTTGTGCATGTAATGCCTGTAATGGATGGGTCTTGACATAACTGTTTTGACCCACCGAGATAACTCGGCCCCTCTTGTCATAGATGACTGCGGTAAGAGCCTGCTTTGCCATGTTACTTTTTCGACGGGAACGAATTCTGAAACAGACCGGCAATGATGATTGCGGCAACCCAAGTTTCAAACGTATATGGAATTGCTAGTACAGGGAATAGCGTATTCAATGCCCAAATAGTAGCAATGGGTGCAAGAACAATAATTGCAATTGCAATTAGTACAAGTAGAAAAATCTTCATCATAAGTTCCTTAAAGTTTTGAAGCAAAATTTATCAATTCCAAAACGTCATTGACATTTTGATAACCCTGAACATCGTCATCCTTATAGGATACAAATTCTCGGTTAGGACCAATCAATGCAGTTTCTACAGTGGTAGCCTGCTGAGGCTTACCCATCTCACTGAGAAAATCTGCACGATAGTTTGAGCCATAGTTGCCCGGTCCAAACTGTACGCTTACAGTGTAGCCATTGTCAAAGGTAATCTGAAAACCTTTGTTGTCATTAATCACAAACATATTTTCTCCTACTCAATCCCAACGCTTTTTGTCACCTGATTCTTCGTTATCATCATACCCTGCGGTATATGCTTCGATTTCTTCAGGAGTCATATTTTCTTCTTTAACTTCCTCACTAGAGTAGGTAGCACCTACAAAATAGTGAGGCCTAAATCCACGACCATAATAACTGTCAGCACTACCACGGTCATAAGGACCACCATGACGCTTATCATATTCCATTTTACATGCTCCAATAAGATTCACTAGAAGGCGAGCAGTAGTAGGGCGTATCGTAACGCTCCTGAAACTCCTTACCATTCATCATGTTACGGCGAGTGACAAACGTTTCGTGGATTTCATAACGAAAACCATCACGCTTGAGCCAAGTGTTCTTGACCGTATGCTCCAGCATAGAAAGATTGTCGGTGTTATAGTCCTTCTTAAGGACCAATCGCTCACCAGCCTTCGTGCGCTTGTCAGTCTTGTAAACTTCAACAGTGTAAGAAGTCATGTCAATCTCCGTTTTCTCAGTCTATACATGTAGTATATGCCCAAAACGAATTAAAGTCAAGCCTTTTTATCCAAAAAAGATCCGTTGTAAATCAACAACTTAGATGATTTAGATCCAGTTCTACCCGGTATTTCATGTATTCAGGGAACCTGTTTTTGAGAAAGAGTACCTCTTTTTCTACGTCATCCATACTCCAGCCAGGGTATGAGTATGACACAAAAAAACTCTCGTTTTTGTAGATATTGACAACGTATGCATTAGTACTGCTAGATTGAGGAGTTTTAAATTTCTTAATTGATTTATATGATGGCATACTGTCCTCCTCTTGTGGTACTATTTATATAGGTTTAATTTGTTTTTTATATAGGATTGCTTTAATAATGTTGAATATGTATAACTGCGATTCTTAATGGCTTCATATTTGTGTGTGTTATTATATACACCTAATGCATATAGTCCGGCATATTCTAAATGATTTAACATATCAATTTTGCCCTGACAATATTCATATAACCTATTAGTTAATTCATTTGCTTTAGTACTATTAGTCCAATCACCCTGCCAACCGTATGATGCCATATTCTTATTACCATGATGGAAGTTAATTACATCAATAATTTTATAGCCAAACTTTTCAGGATCCTTATCTAACTCACTATAGAAATCACCACCGATAATACCAGTGGGTCTTGTGATACTCAGTGATCCAAATTGAAATGATCTTAATAACTTCTCATCGATAACTTTATTAACAGACTCAAAAATAGATTCCTCAGAATCGCCATTAAGACCTATAATCATACCACCGACTGTATAAGTATCGGGGCTTAAATCTCTGATATTTTTAAGTGTCTCATAATTATTTCCTAAACCACTTTTCTTTCTGACTGCTTTACTAGCCTCTGGATTGAAACTTTCAATTCCAAAGAATAAACTACGAAACTTAATCTTACCTAATAACTCTAATTGTTGTTTTCTACTAGTAATTAAATCTAGTCTAGCATATGCAGTGATTTCAGGATGATAATTCAATCCACTCATTGCTTCTAAAACTATTTCTAGTTTTTCATCAGTTTCGTTTAACGTATCATCGCTGGCAAAATAATGCTTGATACCATACTTGCTGTAAGATTCTTGAAAATAGTTTCTTAACTCTAGTGGATCGGCAAGTTTAGTAATCTTAGCATTACGCAATTCGTAATTGCAAAAGATACAATTGAATTTGCAGCCGACACCTACTTCAAAACCTAGTATATCGTGTTTTGATAAACAATCATCATCTTTAATAACAGGTATAACAGGGTTGTCAATTACTTGATTAAAGTTATGATTAACTAATACTAGTGGATCAGTTTGTTCAATGTAAGGTGTTAAATCCTTGTTATCTAACCATGCATCAAACATCTCCATACTACGACCTAAAAAGAAAACATCGATTAGGTCATTTAATGATTCATCGTAGTTACGTGCGCCACCGTGTATAACTTTAATTTTGGGATACTTAGTTATAGCCCATTCTAGCAATGGACGTAACTTATAAACATCGATGGCATTAAAGGGTGTAGATATAGCAATTACAGGCTCATGCTCACCTGCTAACTCACTCTTAACTACACCCTTTAGGTCCTCTATAGACCAGTGCGTGAACCAATCAATGATTGTTGCACTATGCCCCCTCTTTTCAATTCTTCGGCGTAACTCAAATGACCCCATGCTACGGAAGTGTAGATGTGGCCATGTTCCGTTACTGTTCTCCGAAAGAATTAAAAACTTCATCAAACACGATTTGTAATTACTTCGTCAGCCAAACCATAATCTAGGGCTTCTTGTGCGCTCATAAAAAAGTCACGCTCCATGTCGGCTTGCAACTGAGAATAATTTCTTCCCTTGCTATTGTGCTTGACATAGATGTTAGTCAAGTTCTTTTTCATTTCAAGAATTTCCTTGACTTGAATCTCCATGTCAGTTGCCTGACCACGTGCGCCACCTGATGGCTGGTGAATCATGTGTCGTGCATTGGGCAGAATCTTACGCTTACCGGCTGCACCTGCCTGTGCAAGTAGTGAACCCATTGAACATGCCTGACCCATTACGATAGTTGTAATGTCGGGCTTGACAAACTGCATAGTGTCATAGATTGCCATGCCAGCAGTTACACTACCACCCGGGCTATTGATGTAAAGATAGATATCCTTAGTGTCATCTTCGCTTTCAAGGTATAGCAACTGTGCTACGATAAGGTTAGCCATCTGATCATGTACTTCGCCTTCAAGCAAAATAACACGATCCTTAAGTAGGCGACTATAAATGTCGTATGAACGCTCACCGCGTGAAGTCTGTTCAAGGACGATAGGTACTAGACTCATGTAAAATCCTTTTGTTGTTTTAGAGTATTAATATTACTACATACAGTAACCAAATGCAAGCATTATGGTTAGATTATTTTTACCGAACTGACATATTGACGCTTACTTAGTTCATGAGGTACATTGAACTTGTTCGGTACCATATCTGCTAATGGAATATACCCGGGTCTGTTGTAAGGGTGATTGAGAGGAAAGCCTCTACTATCAAAAAACTCTTTGTGTTCTTCGTAGTAATTCTTTATTCTAATTCTATTATTACGCCAAGTCTCAGTTGATGTTCCAAAAAATCTTACAACGAAATCAGCCGTATAATGTCTAAAGGGTTTGTATGCTTCGGGTGCAATGTACTGGTCATTGTCGATAGCCAAATCTTCTAGGGTCTTGCCAATTTCTACATACAGCAAATATACAGTGCCAAATTCATAGTGATCAGTGAAATGGTTATAATCTTCTAATTCTAATTCGTCATTTCTATTCATGCCGAACCAAGTAACGATATGTCTAGGCATGATCTTTCTACCAAAGTTATCTACAAAGGATTCACATCTATGAACTTCGATGTTCAACTGTGCTAATGCATGCTGAACGTACTCAGGTGCACCAACGTAAAAGTCATGTGGTTGATCCAACATCCCATGATATACCTCAAATATGTGGTGTAGATAGTTTAATGTATCTTGGTCAATAGGATCTGATACTCTGCGATTGACGATTGGTTTATAATCATCAATGATTTCACAGCATCTATTAATGGCTTCTATTGCTCTTAGTTTTTCTGTGTTGTAATCATCAAACCCATAGAATCTTTTAGGGTCATCAATAGAATATAGACTTGTACACACCGCAACTTTACTAGCCCATTTCTGAGCAATGTTGGTGTCACGTATTTTATATTGTATTGTTATCGGGTCTAAGACGTTTTTAGGATCAGAGTACTCTATGTGCAATTCTGTGTACATAGAAATATATAGTCAGATTTATACCTTACGTAACTTTCTTCCTACGTCACCCATCTTAGATGGTGTTTTGGCTACTGGGTTAGATTTGATACCCTTAGCAATTTTTTCTGCACCTACTTTAAAGTCTTTCTCACTACCAGTTTCATCTCCTAAGCCTACGCCCAACTCGTTAGGTTGATCTAGTGTAGTCTTAGGTGCGGTGTTTGAAAGTTTAAATGAGAAGCCACCTTTAGTAGGATCAGTTGCACCTGACTTAGATTCAAGTGTAATCTTACCTTCTAGTTTTGCGGGCCACTGTGTAGCAAAACTCATGACACGTGTTTTTGCATCATAGTCAGCATATTGCTGAATGAAGTTCATATCCAAGATAGCAAGAATAACATCTTGGAATTCAGGTAATGCACTGCCTTCGTTAACTGCTTGCATGACTGCTAGTTTAACGGCGTGTGTTAACTTACCACCATTTGAAGATGGTTTCTTAAAGTCAATGTTACTCCACAATTCAGAATATTCATTTCCCATTGTTTCTGGCTTACGTGATTTAAATGCAGCCATACTATCGGTAACTTCTTTAACAATGTCTTGCTGCCATGGCAAGAAATCTTTGAATTGATCGGGTACACTTTCAGGAACATATTGATTCAATAAGTTCATTGCTTGAAATACCTGTGATACTGTCTTAGGCTGAGGCAAAGGGGTGTCAGGATTACATAGATCGATGAATGCAACGCTCGCCTCATAGTCTGGATTGTCTCTAATCTCTTGTGGAATCTTTAATCCACCTACGCTTGGTGGCGCACCGCCGCCTTTGCCCTTACTAGAAATATTAACTTTGTGATTTGTTTCTTCGTTGCTGATACTTGCATAACTATCAGCAATGTTTGTATTTGCTTTGCTTGGGAAATTGATTACAAGTGCTTGAGTTGTTGCACCTAACCATTCTTCAAAACCCTTGCGTCTAGGGAAACGTGAAGTACCCGACACTAATGCAAGTACGCCTAAGTATTCGCCAGCATAGTCTACAATACTGTCTCTAATTTTATTAGGAACTTCCTTAGGAATTACAGGGTTATCACCTGCCATGATAGTTTCTGCCATACCAATAACGATACGACCATAATCAGTTGATTGAAGTACTTTGTTATTAATGATAGCATCACCTAAGTCCATTGCAGGGATATCATAATCGGTGATACCAATTTGGCTTGGCTTTAACAATGCGGCTTCTTTACCAGTCTCTTCGCCTTCTTCGCCCTTGCTTGCTTGTCCACCTAAGTCTGCTGTTTTTAAGAATTTATTCAGAGGAAATTCTTCTCCTGTATCCATTCTCATTTTGATTCCGCCCTTGAATGCACCTTTGTCAAACATTGCCTGAAAACGATCTGCTTCATCAGGATCAGCCGTCATAGGCTCTTTGTCAGTAGTATAGAAAGGCATGCCGGTACGAATCATTTCAATGAACTTGTCGAAACGTTCAGGATATTTGGTAATGGTACCGGCACTCAGAGTGCGGTCTTCGGCTAAGTAGTTTAAATGGTCAAGGATATCACGCATAGTAAGACTATTTATGCGTTTTAACACTTAAAGAAGTTTTGATGGAGAAACCATTTGCGCATTCTATGATGACGTTTTAGTGCGATTCCATGCTCTGCTAGTTTATCACGATATACATAAAAACTTGGCCCATGACTCATAAGAGGTTCCATACCCTTGCGCATGCGCTTTTTGCTATTAATATCCCACTGATACTGATGACACATTTCATGTGCTAGTGTATCAATAAGCCATTGTTGACAGAACCACTTATTAAATAGGTGAATTCTGACATTAGATTTTTTGACTTTAGGATTAGGTCTAAAATCTTTGGCTTCACACATTCCCCAATAGTCTTTGGAACGATTAAAAATAATGAATTCCGGAGTAGGGAGTTTATTGTCAAATATAGTCTTATTCAATAATCGAAATAGGTGCCTGACCTCTTTAATATTGGTCCTGTAGACTAATCTCTTTTGTGCAGAAATTGAGGGAAGTTCTGCGCTCATGTATTCTTTAAGTTTTTTGGAACTCATGGCATCTCCAAATATGTGCATATATTTATTGTCTACTGATTGCGCAAAATTTGCAGTTATTTAGGAAAAAATAAAAGGTTAACAAACCCGATTAAATATATTTTTAGGAGAAATTTATGGAAATCATTATCGGCTTGATCGTATTAGGCGTGATTGTTTATTTCGGTTACAAGCATCTTAACAAGGAAAAGGCTGACGGTTCACATCCATTGGACAGCGTGACAGTAGCACCTGTTGTGGAAACCGTACCGGTACCTGAAAAGGTAGCAGAACCTAAGGTGTTCGTTGATGGACATGGAGATGTTCGTGAGACAGTACCTGTTAAGGCACCTGCAGCCGTCACAGCAAAATCTTCAGCACCCAAGAAACCTAAGGCAGCAAAGAAGCCGGCTGCGGCAAAACCCGCCGGATCTGCAAAGCCCAAGGCTCCAAAGAAGCCAAAGATGACAGTTGTTAAGTAATAAATGCAAGATATCGGGTTTGATATTATTACAGACCTAAATCTATCCCCTGAGGATAGTTTTAACTGGGAGGGCAAGGCAACAAGTTTGTATTGTTTGGTTTCTGGTAACGTTAGTAGCGATATCAGAACAGTGCTACAAACTCTTGCCCATCTTAGTAAATTTTACCACGGTGTATTCTTTGTCCCCGGCACATTAGAATATCTTACCTCCCCGGATATTGAGCAAAGAACTGATGAACTATCAGCGATTATTTCTCAAATTCCTAAGGTAGTAATGCTACATCACAATGTAGTCATTATTGACGGGATTGCAGTCATGGGAGCCAACGGTTGGAATGATGCAGTAATGTTAGATTCTATCAATACTAATGAGATAGAATATAATTCTGCTAGATTACAAGATATGGCTTATCTACATCAGTCAATCAAACGACTTCAAAAGCACCTAGATGTTAAGAAGATCATTGTCATGACTAATGCGATACCGGACGGGGATTTATATTTCGGGGAAGCACCTGATATTGCTAATAATCAGATACCACTTAATGTTGTACTGACGGGTGACACTGAACATAAAGTTAAGTATTGGGTGTTCGGGAATTACGAAAAAACTACTGATACTTATCTAAACGATATTAATTATATCAATAATCCCTATATACGCAAAAGTCCCTACTGGCCCAAACGTCTAACTATCTCAGTTTGATGATTCTGCTTCAACTTTGATTTGCAAGGGATAGCCCTTAGCCCTAGCATCTAGGGTCACTTCAATACCCTTCTGTTCTGCAATCTCATAAGGAAGAACAGCAACGATTGCGCTACCCTGTTCGTGGATATCCTTAGTGATCTGCGTAGCAGTATCAGGGTTATAATTAAAGTACTCTACCAGACTATCGATGACGAATTCCATTGAAGTTTGGTCATCATTGATATAGATGATTCGAAACAATGGGGGTTCTTGTAGACCTACGTTAGGCTTAATCTTGCTCTTTGTTTCTGCATTTGCCATTTTATTTTACCTTATGAAATGTTAGTAGACGACACCATGCCGTCTACTAACAGACTACACTATATTATTTATTGTAGGAAATTGCAATCTTCTTGGGCTTTTTTTCCTCAGGAATCTTGCGCTCTAGGTTAACAGTAAGAATACCGTTAGCCACATGTGCTTCAATTACTTCAACGTGGTCTGCTAAAGTGAATGTACGCACAAAGTTGCGGGCTGAAATGCCGCGGTGTAGAAACTCTACGCCCTCACGAACATCTACTCCCTGTTCACCCTTAATGGTCAATTGATTATTTTCAACTTGAACATCAATTTCCCCATCATTGAATCCAGCCACAGCCAATTCAATTGCGAACTGGTCGTCTGTGTACTTGATTACATTATATGGGGGATAGTTGGTGTTAGATTGCTGATGTGTGATTCGCATCAACTCGTCAAATACGTTGTCGAAACCGACTGCAAATTTGTGAATTGAAGGAATATCGAGGGAACGAAGGTTTAATTCTCTAGTCATGTTTTATCTCCTTTATTAAGCAAGACTGATTGTAATGTAGACCCGACCATCGGCATCTACAACATTATTTATGATACACTATTGCGTAAAAAAATAAAGTATTTTGGGTATTAAAATAAGCGAGGAGGCAATTTTTGACTTTGTATGTGCTTTTTCCAACGTCTTTTCGCAAGTGATTTTGCTATCTTTTTTCTGATAGAAGGTTTGATATATGTTTGACGTTCCTGCAATTCCATGAGCAAGCCAGACTCTGCTACTTTTTTCTTAAGTTTTCTCAGAGCCTTGTCTATATTATCGTCTTGTACAATTACCTTTTTACCTTGCAGTTTTCTCATATAAGTGGCGTAGGATTTTTAACTAAATCTACGTCTATATTTATCTCGGTAATAGAATTTTCCTTGTACTTTTTGGTATGAAACATGTGGGGTAACAGGATCTTTTCGATTTCTGTCTGCAATCCACGGGCTCCTGTTTTTAAATCAATACAATTCTGTGCAATCTGTTTAATAGCATCGTCTGTGAAATTGAGTTCGATGCCGTCGATTGAAAACAAATACTTGTATTGATCAATAAAACTGTTCTTAACATCAGTGAGAACTAGTATCAACTGGTCAATAGTCAATTCTTCAAGTGCAATAGTAGTAGTAAAACGCCCAATGAATTCAGGAATCATACCGAATCTAGTCAAGTCATCCGGGGTCGCTTGATCTAGTTTGACATTTTCAGACTTTGACTTCACTTCTGCGCCGAAGCCAATGCTTGACCCTTGAATTCTATTTTTAATTACGTCATTTAGTCCCACAAAAGCACCGCCAGCAATGAATAGAATATTCTTAGTGTCTATTTCAATCATATCACCTTGCGGGTTCTTGCGCTTTCCCCCGGCTGAAATCCTACACTTTGTGCCTTCAACCAACTTAAGCAATGCTTGTTGTACACCTTCTCCGGACACATCACGTGTAATGCTTGTGCTTTCACTCTTACGTGCAATCTTGTCGATTTCATCAATAAACACAATGCCACGTTCTGCACGTTTAACATCACCCTCTGAGAGATTCAATAGCATTTGAATCATTGATTCAACGTCATCTCCCACATATCCGGCTTCAGTTAAACTAGTTGCGTCTGCCACTACGAATGGAACATTCAAGTATTTTGCTACACTACGTGCCAATAATGTTTTACCCGATCCAGTGGGCCCGATCAACAATACATTACCTTTGTTGATTTCTAGGTCTTTGGGAGGATTATTGATACGTTTATAATGGTTAGCAATGGCAACACTAAGTACTACCTTGGCATTATCTTGTCCGATAACATGAGAATCCAAATGATCTTTAATGCTATATGCATCAAAGTCTTTAGTATCTTCTTTCTTAGGTTCTTCTGTAGTTTTATCGTCTACAATAAGTTGGTTACACAAGTCAATGCAATCACTACAGATTGAAACATCGTCACCAACAATTAGTTTTTTGACCTCGTCCTTGTGATGACCACAGAAAGAGCAATGTGTTAATTTCTTTTCTGACATAACTTTACTTATCTATACCTATTCTTGTGGCAATCTTTATTACGGGTCACAGACAATTCAATATGATTGATATCACGAATGTTAATAGTTTTTCCCCTACCTAATTCAACTTGCACTTCAAATTTTTCTATCTCGTTTCCGTGAATTGTTAATTCACCGGGTTGACCAATACCATAAAATGATCTTTGTCTCCCACTTAAATATCTGGGATACACACATTTATTTATTATAACTTCCCTACGTAGGTTAGTTATACTTAATAATAATCTTGGCTCGTTGTCTCCTATTAATAATTCTCGTACTAGTCTCATTCTAGTCAAATCATTGAAATAGTAAACATCTCTGTTTCCCATTAACAAATCTTTGGGATCTTTTGCCTCAATAATAATACGTCCCTTGCTGGGCCGAAATATATTATAACTACTGTCCTGTGAATGTTTCAACGTTTCATTCAGTGCGACAATAAAATTGTAATTCCAACGAATTTCATATGGTACTACTAATATGATTCCTCTATGTACATCAGTCTTAAACTGATAGGGTTTTTGCATAAGAGTGAATGCATTCTTTGGATAATATTGAAACAATGACCTAATTAATTCATCACCCTTTTCACGCTCATAAAAATATGTATCAATTTGTATTTGATGCTTATGATTATCAAACTGGTGAGTGTTAGATGGTTCGGTAAGTAAAAAATCTCTGAGTTTACTTTCAGAAACATTTACTTCCATCAATAATGTGACGTTGTTCTCGCTTGAAACATTTGATAGTATTTTAAAACTATCAACATAACCGGCACTATATGTTTGAATATTGTTTTTTACCATTGAAAAGTTGCGTTGTTCACGCTCACTAATTACAATAGTACCTAACTTATATTCAATTGCTGTACGAAAACCATTTAATTTTGCTTCCTCAAAAGTTTGCCCTGCACTAGTAACTTGTATAGGCTGGGCAAAACAATTGAGTGGCAACAGTAACGCAAATAGAATGCGCCACATGATTTAGTTTCCAGAGATAAGACCGCGAATCTTTCTTAAATCTTCTGTGTCATTCTTAGACCAATTGATAGTACATGCAATTGTTTTGCCGTTTACTACATTGGTATTGATGACTTTGAATCCTACTAATCGACCCTGTGCATTAGTTGTCACAGTGCGAACCATGTCAATATCACTATTGACTAGTGCTTCTTGGATACTAAAGTTGGTGTCTTTATCTGGATCAGTTTCAGACATTGAAACCTCATCACCCTTCTCGGTGCGAGACTTCATGCGATCCTTTTGATTTTCATTTTGACGGCTACGTAGTTTAGAAATACGTGAATCAGTTACGTTATCACCAAATACGTAACTTACTACGTTAGCACGTGCATTATCACATGCTTGTAATGTAACTGTCTTTTGAATCAAGTTAGTAGCGCCCACGCTTGGCTGAACACCTACTGCTTCGATTGATTCAATGTTACACTTTTTGTTATTCCACAACCAACCACAATTCTTAGTGATCTTAATAGTTTCACCTGGAATATTAGTTTTGAATGTTTGAGATTCGATACTAGAAATCTCACCCTTACTAGGACCTTGACTTGCACATCCTGCAAATGCAAGGGCAACAACACCTAACAATAAACGACTCTTCATAAATCCTCCAATGGAGTTAGTTAATTACAAGTTTAATTGTATATTAACAATGATTTACTATCAAGTATTTTGGCTACGTAGATACTCTTCAATTTGGGCACGTTCATTGTCTGACAACAATTCAACGTCATATTCGCCCGCATCAATCTTTTGGATCAAGAACTTGATATATTCGTCATCATATAGATATGAATCAGATTGTTCCTTATTGATTTCAATCCATTTATGTCCATCGAACTTATAGACACGATTTGGTAACATGTCTACACGAACAAATACATCGCCCTTTTTAGCAATTTTGGGGAAAGATGTTCCAAAGTTAGTGTTAACTTGAGTGGTTGAATCGGCAGTTAGTGCAAAGAATTCTGGTCGCATTGATTCCAATGCTTGTCTAGATATTGACTTACCTTCAAATTCAATGTATCCGCCGTCAGTCTCGTTTAATGTTACGCCTTCTGTTCTGATGACTGGGGCTGGCTTGACTGGCTTTGGTTCTTCAACAATTGCATCTTCAACTGGTTCCAATTCATCATCGACTGTATTTGTATCGGCCACAGGTGTTTCGAGTACATCTGTTCCCACCACTGCATCGTTTTCAACAACTGTTGGTTCAACAACTGCTGGTTCATCTGGTTCAACATTTTTAATCTCCTTAGATTCCAAACCTGGAACTAAAATCTTGATTGAAGGTTGCTCTTCATCAAACGGACCGTCGATTACGTCACACTCTTTGTTTGGACAGAACGGACCAATACCCGGCGCATTAATTAATGGTGTGCCGCATTTATGACATGGATCTAACTCATCGTCACTTTCTTCCGCAACTTTTTCTTCTACTACGGGTTCAATTGCAGGCTCTGGGGTTGGTGTGGGTGAAGGTACAATCTCATCATCCTTCTTTTCTTCGTCCTCACGCATCCATCTGAAACTATGTTGTGCGGCAATAACCATTGTTAGTGCTAATGGGTCAAACACGAACACGATTAAAATGATCATCCAACGGACAGCACGTTCTAATGTATTAGCATCGGGGTTGTCACCGTAAATCATTGCGGCAACATACTTGATAGGACCTACTTCTGCTTCAACCTTACGTAGTTGTGAAGCAAGTGGTGCTCTTTCTTCTTGAATCTTTACAATACGTGCTTGTGCTAATTCAATCTGTCTAGTTAGATCAGCACGTTCTCTTGCTTGTGATCTACGAACTGCTACAGCACGTTCAGCGCCTGATTGTGAGAATACACTGCCATCACGTTGTTTAATTTCTTTATCTTTACTTGCAGTAATACCAATAACTGCATCGTCCATCTGCTTTAATAGACTACGTGCGGCATCGATATTTTGACGCTCGTTTGCAATCTTTTCGTCAAGCAATGCCACTTGAGCAGCCTGGTCACCAACAGGAACACCCTGATCAATATGGGCCTTAGATAGGAATCCAAAGATACCCATGCTGGTTAGTAATGCCAGTGCCATTACAGCCGGCACTAGATATATTTTAAGGGTCCAACCTGCACGATCCCAATAACGGTGCAACCATACTGTGGCTACAACTTTGGCTACTTCTAATGCACCTCCCATGATAATAATAGGAATAACAGCAGCCGCAAAGATTGCAGTTAATCCTAAGATACTGTACCATGCCGCGATGGTACTTAAGGTGAGTGCTACCAGTAAGGTTAAGGCAGGTAGGCTAAAGATTCTCTTCAAAAAAGTCATCTAGTATTTAGCCCCTGAGGACCTTATATCTATAGACTTATTTGAAAAGATGTCCATATGTGTCCATAAACTCTTCAAGTGACATAATCATCTTTCTAGGTATGCCAGGGCCTTGTTGAATATGATATGTCACCCAAGGCCCTGTTTCACGGCGCTTTACTTGAATAACTTCAATGCTATCTCCGTCATCAAAAGTAAAACTTTTACCGATTAAATCTTGACCTCGACTGTAATCATAAGGTTCAAAATCTTCTTCAATCATCCTCTACCTCGTAGGACACTTCGTAGCCTCCCTTACGATCACTGAACCAATCATCTTCCCGATCATAGTTGTAGTTTTCAATAAACTCAACAAAGGCATCGTACTCTTCATCAGTTGGTTCATCACCTTCAGGCACGTTCCAATCGTTGCTACTCATGTGAGTAGCAATTTCCTTAAAACGTTCTACTGAACCAAACGTTTCAACAATATCTTCTTCGGGGATATCATAGTTAAAATGACTATGTACCTGGTGATATTCAATCTTTTTAAATTGCATGTTATTAATCCTCTTCCTTATAAATTTCCCAATTATTGGTAAAGTAATCCCAGTGCCTATTGTCATGGATATCAACAAGTAATTCATATCCAAACAATGCCAATGAAACAAATAGACCACTATGGGATTGTCTAGTGGTAAAATTAATCTCAAATTTTATTAGATCATTGGTCTTATTGATTTGAAATTCCCAAGACTTGTTCTTGGTAACTTTTCCATTCTTAGATTTAATATAAAAGAACCTATCACTATAGGGATTCTTAATATTAAGATTTATCATGAACATTAGAAGTGTTTCCCGAATAGGCAATAGATTGCGAATCTTTTCCAAGTTTTAGGTTGCATGTTGCGACATGATACTTGATTAGGATTCTCACGCCAACTCATACCATCAGGTCCCCACTGCCAATGATATGTACCGAAGCGAATATTAAACCAAAGATTGCTCATTATGTAACACCAAAATGTTCTTTAATATTTTTAACACACTTGATCATTGTGCCTTCAATCTGTGCTAAATCATATGTGGTATATGCCTGTGTCTTATCTGTATTTTCTACAACTGTAATACATTCCTTGACAATCAATTCGGCAAACAAATTAACATCAAACGACTGTCTCACCAGTGGATCATTAGTAGGTCCAAATCCAGCCTTGGCTGCAAGTTCTTTAATTCTTTCGTTCATTTATCATCCCTAAATCTTACAAAGCGAGGGAAACGCAAACTATAGGTACCATCTTGGTTCTGCGTAATTACATCACACAAGACCTCAGCAGTGCGACCAATTACCAAATTGCGATTATTCCAGTAATCATCTCTATCAGTATCACTGAATCCGCTACCTACATTGACTGTAATTTCTTTCCCGTCATCAACTCCGGAGCAAACAAGAGCACCGAGCCGTCCTATATTCCTACCTGTACCTTCTTCAACACCGACAACTTCTAAATCTACAGTGATAGTTGGCTTCCACTTCATCCAAAAAGTATTACGCTTACATTCATAAGGTGCTTCTAGGTCTTTGATCATAATACCTTCAAAGCCTGCGTTCACGTTATCCTTAGCATAGCGTTCAAGTTGGCTCTTGCCTTCAAAAGAATCAAGGTCAACTGTAATGTGAGGCAACAATTCTACGTTAGGCATTTCATCAATGACAGGTCTAATTGCTTCCAGCAATGCGATACGCTTACGTAGTTGTGCATTCCAATGACCCCTACGAAAATCTTGCAATGGGATAACATCAAAGATATTGAATACACTGTCATCAGCCTGTACGTTTTCCTTGCGGCGTGCTTGTCGCATCAGTTCTTGGAAACTATTACCGATCACTTCGCCATCGAATACAAATCCTTCAGTCAATGCACGTGTTTCTTCTTTTGCTTTAACAGATGAACGAACAATCTTAGTAAAGTTTTCACGAACCTGTTCTTCGATATGAGTAAAGTTCTCAAAGACCTTACCATTGCGGCTATAGCAAGTGATCAATACATCACCAAAGTCATTGTGAATGACTGCCATCAATACACGTACACCATCAAGTTTAGGTTCAAGCCGCTTAGTACCCTTCATTTCAGGTCGACCTTCACTGTTAGTTGCGAGTTGGCAACCAAAGATAGGAATCTCGTAGTCAGTACCCTTGCAGATTTTATTGATTGTAGTAGAACTAATTCCAGCCC
>JACCDG010244983.1_pt1 | contig 27713 bp, 30 predicted proteins | sample 7442471 | NCBI WGS metagenome assembly JACCDG01 (sample SAMN15323444, study PRJNA562643) | freshwater metagenome | isolation source: river surface water | place: USA:Blue River Watershed | collected 2017-08-17 | reverse complement strand
TGCAGCTTCTTTATAATTACCTTTATCTGCCTCTTCATGAAACTTTTTATTAGCTTTGCCTATTTGCTCTTTAACCATATCAAAAGTTTGTTCAACTTTTTCGCAATATTTATTCCAGCGCCTTTCATCCATTCCACCTAGCTTTTGTTGGATACTCTGTGAATATTCATAGAATTTGCTATGAGCATCTTCAAACATCTTTCCAGCAGACTCAAATTTTTCACTTTTTGTCATATACCTTACCATTTTGGTTGAACTAATTTAACCTTATATAATTTTGGTTAATAAATGGTTAATTTAACCAAAGATTAATCTATCGGGGGTAGGTTAAACATCGCACGTTTTTCATTTTTTGTCATAAAGCTACAATTTTCTACTTTTGCCCACATTGATTCCTTTCTCTCAGCAATAGCTGGGATTGATTCAATATCGTAAGTAAGTTTGAGATCTTTGCCAAAGTAGGGGGAAAGCCAAGAGTTGAGATTATCGACAACATTATCTACCATTGGAATTATAGTTTGTTCCCATAGTGCAAGGCGGGCTTCCTGCAGATTACTATATGTATTATCACCCGGAATCCCCAGTAATTGCGGTGGCATGCCAAGGGCGAGGGCAATATCGCGAGCAGAACTATGCTTTGACTCTATAAAATCCATATCTTTTGGGCTCATGCTCATTTCTTTCCAGTCCAATCCGCCTTCGAGTAATATGGGACGTCCAGCGTTTCTTGGGCCAGTGAATATATCATCAATACTAGTTTTAAGTTGGGAAAACTGTTTTTCTGTCAACGATCGTGGTCTACCTTTTTCACCTTGCACAACTATTGCACCACTAGGTCGTGCGCCGTTTTGTAGCAACGATTGATTCCATTCTCCTGCTTGATTATGCTGATCAATGCTGTAAGCCGCAGCTTCTATTGAGGATAATCCGTACCAATCGGACAGGGGGTGGAAATTTTTCAGGTGTAATACCTGTGAGCGGCCTGAAATTGGGTTTACCATATAATCTTTGGTATAAGTGCCAACTTTATATCTATAACCTTGTGGAATAAAATTTTCACCTGGCAAAATAGAAACCCGATCTGGGCGTAATGCATAGATCTCATGAAGATTGTTTTTATTACCCGTTACGCCTAGAACGTAGGCATTACCAGAGATCTGGCGATATGAATAAATCGATTCCATGAACTCCTTGCCGCTACAAGCAGGGTTTGGATTGTTGAGTAGCGAAAGGATAGGGTGATGCTCAATATTTATCTTGTTTGCTCCATATAACTTAAATGGAATGCTGGCGGCTCCTTGGGAAATCATAGATATTGCCCTATGAGCGATTACATTTTTTATATAAGCTTCATCAGCAAATTTCTTGTAATCACGATTGCTCCATACAGGGCTGCTTAACGAATAGAAATAAGATTGTGTTGAATTTTGGGCGTCATTAGCACTTTTGCGCTTCAACGCCTTGGTTATTGTTTGGAACATGGTTTTACCTTTAGTTTTAAAGTTGGGTAGCTTGAAGGAGATTGTCATGCTGAATGTATTTCAGCATCTAATCTAATTAGTTGATTTGAGTAGACAGACTTTTTCTAATTTAGACCGGACACTATACAGCACAAGTACCATGTGCGGAAGTCACTTTGTTTATTTTTTTATTTTAAACTGTTATGCTTGGTAGGACCGTGGCCCGCTGTACATAATTGTTATGGACGCCCTACCAATTCCTTATTAGCCAGAGTATGATAATGTGTATTATGTAAAATGAATTAGAGATAAATAATGAAATGACTCTTGCTCATTTTGCCTCTTTATGTTAAATGCCTATGATAAATTATTAAAGGTAAAAACTATGGTAGATACTAGTAACAGGAATAGAAAGCAATTAAGTGATATAAAAGATATATCTGCAAATCTTGTAGGAACGGACTGCACTACTATTGAATCATTTGCTAAGGTTTTTCATTCATTTGAAGCAGTAACAAATTATCTGAAAAAAAATGCTAATGGAGAATTTGGCATTGCTTTAGCAAACGTTGGCAAAGACTTGTTTGAAACACTAGAAAAATTGTGGACTCTAATTAAGCTTAAGCAAGGTAGTGCTGTACTTCTCAATCCTTCTGAAAAAGAGATTTGTGAAACAGTGATTAAAACTGTGAAATTGATGACGTCCGATGATCATCTAAAAAAGATGAATGTGATTGGAAGTCCGGAGCTTCCGATTCCAGCTTCAATCACTAAAGAATCACTAATATTAAAGTTAGATAGTATTGACTGTATGGCGTTTGAATCTATTTTAGAATTTAATGAAATTGCATTTCAAATAGTAGGAGTGGCTGCTAATAATCTTGAAAATAAAGATGATGTGTTTTTATCTTTTTTAGGAAAAATGTATAATACAGGTGTAATTCGAGGCTCATATGCTGAATATTCCAAGTTTTCGGAAAGCGTGTCTGAGTCTTCGAAAAAGAGACTTTTGACTGAAGATCAGCACGAGGAATGTTTACTTTATGTCTCAGGACTGAAAAATTTGCTATCTCAAGAATATCACTCTGAATTGTAATTCATTTCTGCCCTAATATAGCTAACGACATATTAAAGAGTAATGTATTTTCCAAGTATTCAGACTAGACAACCACGTCGCGCTTCGCACTCCTCGTTGCGACAAAACTCATGGCGAGCGTAGCGCGGCAATCCAGTCCTTTGCTTGTTTTGAGAGAATATGACAAGCTTAATGTAATGCTGATACTTTTTACTACCTTAGCTATATTTGGGGTTTGTCGCCCTTCCCCTTCGCCCCTACCTAAGGCCTTCTACCGTATCAATCTTATATCGACATTATCCAGTTTAAGATCTTTCCACAGTCTATCCGCAGTATAAACTGGGATTTGCAAATCTATAGCTAGTGCTAAGCACGCTCTATCGCCTATAGAAAGATTAAGTTTCTTTTCCATGTTAATAATATGGAGCTCTCCTGCTATATAAGCTTGCTCCTCAGTAAAACTCACAGTGGTTTCAATGAATTTTTGTATAATAGATTTTACAATCTCTGTAGGCATTTTAAATCTAGCTGTTAGAATTGAAACTGCTTCTGCGACATTTACTGATGACATTATAGAATTTTGTAAAACAGATATTACTTTTTCTTTTCCCATTTCATTGTTAATTAAAGCTAGCAACGCAGATGTATCTAATACTACCTTACTCATTTATGACCTTCTTTTTTACCTGATCTATTATGGAAACTAGATGCATCTGCCTCATGACGTGCATCCTGCTCTCGCATACTTTTTAGCTCTGCTACTAAATCAGTTCCTTCTGGAACGTATTTTCTCATTATATTTTGTGCCTCATTTAGCATTTGAGAAATATTTATCAATTTTACCTCGTTATCTATAACACGAATCACAACCGCAGACCCATTTTTTAGGTCAAACTTTTTTCTTATTTCTGAAGGAATTAACAATCTGCCATTATCATCTATATGTGTTCGTATATCCATTGCGTCTAACCAAGTTGTATATATACATATATAGTATGTCTAATTTATAAAAATGTCAAGTTATGTATTGTGCATAAACAGATAAATGCATTATTTGGTACGCTGCCTTTTTCCTCCATCTTCCATGACACCCTAGATTTTAGTGCAAAGCCGTCTAAAACTTGATAAATCCTAATATATCACCTCTAAACGCGTTGGCGTCATTGCGCCCTGCCCTGACTGATGTTACAACACTTCGTATCTTATTTCGCCAAAAGCTCATTTCTCCACCTTGAGCAATAAGCCTAGGGTCAAATTTCTCATTAATAGCTTCTATAGATAACCACTTCAAATCATGCCAATCACTGGTTCTGAGTTTTACAGGGACCTGATATAGCAATTCTAGAGATGTTATATGTCCAAACATTGAGCAATTAATGGTTCTCAAAATAGTCTGTGATTTCTTGTAATTTTCATCACTAATCATTATTTGCAAATTAAATGTAGAGCAAAAAAGTAGCGATAAAGCCATTAAACTTACGGGTTTGGTTTTGGCATTATCATGAGTATCAGCCATATCTTCAAAAATTCTTTTGACTAAAAGGTCGGCGATTTCACAATTGGAGCCATTGTTAAAGACGACTTTTGGCAAATTAAATTCAGATATAAAGCTTAGGATTATTTGCGCTTCATCATATCTAAGACTACTCAACATACTAAAAACTTTTTGAGCGAAATTATCGTAATAACCAAGTAAATCATTTCTTAAAGTAGCGAATTCATTTGGGCTAGATCGAAGATGCGATAACCCCCAACATAGATCTAAAATTGAATGTATGTCCCGTGGCAAAGTTTGAAAATGTTCTAAAAGATCGGCTTTATTATTTGTTAGACTATTCCTAATTTCTTGCCTCTTTCGCATATAAACCTCATATTTTAGACTTAGTCATAGTACTTCAAATCTTAAGAATGTCATTTTCAATTATAACAAATCCTATTTCAGTTACTTTTAGTCATGCTAAGTTTCTCAATTAATACTCAGATATCCAAAAGCTTTAAGGTAAATACCTACCTTCACCCACCCCGCTAAAAGGCTTGATGATAGGGATATTTCAGGGTACAATCCCGAATGTTTAATTTGAACCTAAGGGTATATATGGTAGTAAGTCACAGACAACTAAAAGAAAAAGCTAATAGTATTAAGCAGTTTATCGACACTGTACTTGGCAATATGAAGGAACATCCCCATTCAATGAGCCTTTCAGAATTGCAAGGAGTATATAAACAATTTCAAACTTTTAAGATTGGTTTTGTACAAGACATTCAAAAGTACAAATTGGCAGCTGCAACGAAAGAAGGACAAGAAATTTTAAAAACATCAGAAGATTTAATGTCAAAAATTGATGATATACTTGCGATCATCAAAAAAGAAATCAAAGATCACGAAGACCTAAAGCCAACTCAAATGACTAAGGATGAAATTAAATCTAGCCTTGCGGAAATTGACTGTACAACGAAAGAGTCGCTCCTTGAATTATACAAAACATTCCAAGCAGTACTTAACTATTTAAAAGCCAATGCTAAAACACAGTATGGTGTGGAACTAGCAGAAGCTAGCGCCAGACTGTTTGAAGAGGTAGGCAAAGATTTTGATGTACAAAGTGTGTTTAATGAAAAGCAAATGCTTTTAAATCCAGATGAGAAAGAAAACTGTGAAGCTGGGTTAAAATCTGCACAAACTTTGATGTCTCCAGAGTACTTAAAACAGCTCAATACATATGAAATACCTAAATCAAATGTCCATACAATGGACTCAGTTGAAACAAAAGAATCTATATTGAAAAAATTAGATATTGTTGATTGTAAGACATTTGGCTCATTTATAGAAGTTGCTAAAATCGGTGCACAACTTACAGATATTGCAATGAATTATCTTAAAAATAGCGACAATCAAGTAGAGTCAGCTGCCGGTAAATTAGTTGGTTTTGCAATACCTCAAGGTTTTGATCAAGTTGCTAATTCAGCATTCAATCATATCTCTGAAAAAGAAAAAAGCATGCCTGTTACATATGAACAACAAGAACAATGCTTGCATCTAATTGCAGGTTTGAAAACTGCATATACATCAACAGATCATTCAGAACTATAAGATTATACTGATTTAAACTATTTATGAGGAAAAAATGAATATAAAAAAACTAATAATGATTCTAGTTGCTTCAAGCTTATCGGCGTGCGCTGGGAGCGTTAATACCAGAGTCGATGAATTTACTGGAGTAAAAACTGAATTTATGCGTCTTGGGCAACCTGAATCGATATCTCATCCATTTTCGGGGTTCACTCGTTCTAATAGCGTGACAATTGAAAAATCATCTACTCCTGATCATTACAATTTAGCATTTTTTGTTTATGTGTCAGAGGGCGGAAATTTATGTCCTCAAGCTAAAAAAGGAGACAGGGCTACTTTGATAAGTCGAGGAGTTCAGCATAACTATTCTGTGATAAGACAAGGTGTAACTAGTGGTTATTCTTCTAGATATGGTGCTGCATGCCACGAAAACAACATAGCTATTGGACCAATAAGCAAGTCATTCTTATTGTCAGCTGTAGCGAACAATGATCTAAAATTTAGAGTTAATTCACACAATATGTTTGATGGAAAATTTGATGAAGAGCAGTTAGGCTACATCAAGCAATTTATTACAAGTAAGTAATTACTCAATCAAAAACTAATGGTGCTTATCTTCAGTTATGATGTAAGCACCATTTATTAAAAAACTTCATATCATATTGAAATAATTTCTTTACTTTTGGATATCAAAGTAATACTTTGCTCGAAAAATTTTGAGCACTTTCTATGATGAATGATAATTCAACTGCAAGCACATCAACAAGACAAAATGAACCAACTTCTGGTGTATTTTATACGCTATCTCAAGCAAGGCTAGATCAATTTAAATTTATTGAGAAAATGGTAAGAGGAGCTGATGAGTTTCTGGTTTTATGCGCATTCGGCTCTGTTGAAGTTGTCAGGGCTTTATTGAAAGAAGACAAAACTCGTAGCGCCATTACTAATGACATAAATATGAATGCAGCCCACTTTGCTTGCTATGGTGGCAATGAAGATGTTGCAAAGCTATTATACAACTTTAATCCAGATTTATTTGATGCAAAAACTGAAACTGGATTAAGCTGCGCAAAACTAGCTGAACAGTCACCTTATGACACAACAGCTATAAAAGAATGGTTAGCAAGCCTTGTGGAAAAAGATGCGAAGACTTCAGAACAACCGAACGCGAAAAAAAGGAGAACAAAAGAATCTGGGATAGCTACTGAAAAGCAAATGACTGAGGAACACAATCGTGCAGCTTATTATATCGAGTGTTTTGAAGAAGTTAAACATATGACATTAATGACTGCTGCGTTTTTTAGAGATGATGAAGTTTCTTTATTGGCTCATTTTAGAGCGCTTGTAAAATCTCTTAGGGTTCAAGAAAGTGAAAATCTAAACAAGCTTGGAATGAATGTTTTTCACTTCGCCTGTTATGGTGGAAACTGGAGAGCTATTGAATTCATTTTAGCTGAGCAGCCACAATTACTAACCTCTTTAACTGCAGAAGGTCTATCGGGCGTAGATGTTTTAAATATGGGATTTGGGGATAATACAGCAGTGAAAGAATGGCTTGTTGCTAAAGACCCAAAGTTCTTTAAGAGAAATGCAGAACTTGTAAGAGCTGCGGCTGCGGACACCGCACCTGAAGATCAGAAAAGTGTGTATGATACGCTTATTAAAAAAATGATCGGTTCCGCTCAGCATCTAGATTTAAAATCACATCAGTGCTATACGAACTTGTGCACTGCATTACATTCTGTAGATATGAAAGATAAGTATTGTGCCGTCTGTGGTTTTCTCGCTACTGCATGTGAAATTCAGAATGTTGAAGGTGTTGTTTTAAACACCACCCTAGTTGGATTTGAGAAGGTATATAGTAAATTAGTTACAAAAATTAGTACTGGGGTGGGAAGAAGTTAGAGTCTTTTGATTTTTCTTGTCATCACGTATAAAGGTATTACAGTAATTCTGTAAACTAATTACGGGGTGTTATGCAGCAGCGTGATCATTATCCTATTTATGAGAGCCCAATAGACGTGGCACTAGATAGATTAACGAACTCAATACTTAGCATTCATCCTAAAATTTTATTTGCGGCAGCTGGCGCAGCAAGTGCGATGGGTATGTTTGTCATAGCGACTACGAGTTTGCAGAACATTGATGTTTTTAGTTATTTTCTTGGTGTCTTCGATGGAATAATATTAACTTCAGCAATCAATTACTTTCTATTTAAATATCTGCTACAAAGTGAACAACTTCTGATTCCAAGAGTTTAGCGCAATTCACTTTGACAATTGCAATATATTGTCCTTCAATACTTAATACATTAAATTAAAAATGTGAGGATTCAAGTGAGCGCAGCAGAGATGATTAGTAAAGTAGTTGAACTACTAAATGAACAGCTAAATAGATGTGATGAGCTTGGTCTATTTAGCGAAATGGAAAGCATGACTGGTTTATGTATTTCTAAAGATATTTTAACTTCTATAAGGCACGGTGATTATATCGCTATTGAATGGGTAAAATTTTTGGTCAGTTTAAACAGTACAGAAGTATCTCTTGATACATCTGAAAAGCAACTATTTCAAAGAATAGATGGGTTAATATTAGAAGTAGAGAATAAAATGCTTCTAAATCAAGAAGAAAAGTGTAAAGAGTACCCTCATACAATTAAAATACAAGTGAAGGATGCTGCAGAAAAAAAATTGCTAAATGCTAAAATAGATGCGATTGATTGTTCAACGGTTAAAAGCTACTCTGAAGCTATAGCAATATCTAGCCAACTCATAGTAATTTCTATGAAAGATCCTCAAGATAGTAATGAGATTTTAGATTTAATTGCAGCTACTCCAGTTGTCCAAATTGAAGATGAGAATATTAGCAGTGCACTCCTGCCTGAACTATTCAAATCTGATTGCCTAGCTTCTCTTGCTCAGTTTGAGATCTACTATTAAATCCGCGTCGCGCTGCCATGCATCTTTTGAGCTGAATCCACAAGGAGAGATCCTCGTGTTGAACACGAGGATGACAACAAACAAAAGAAATCTGTCATCATCGGGCTTGACCCGATGATCCAATTATAAGGTAGAGCATCGTGTCATGCACGAGAGTCAGCTATAGTTATTTTAAACATCAACAATATCGTGCAGGTTGCCGATAATATTCTCGGTATTCTCTTTGATGAACCTAAATCTTGGTTCTGGGTTTTTGCCCATTAAATTCTCAACTAAGTTTGCCACATTTTCATTAGCTGAATCGTCAATCATTACCTTTAAAAGCACGCGTTTTTTAGGATCCATTGTAGTTTCTTTTAATTGCGCAGCAGTCATCTCACCCAAGCCTTTAAAGCGGCTAACCTCAATGTTTCCCCTGCCCTTGCTTAGCTCTTTATAAAGCTTTTCTTTTTCTTCTTCATTTTGTGCGTAATAGTTTTTAGCACTTTGAGTGAGCTTAAATAACGGTGGTTGGGCTAAGTATAAATGCCCTTCGGTAATTAAGCGTGGCATTTGTAAGTAGAAAAATGTCAGCAGTAGAGATGTAATATGCGCACCATCGACATCAGCATCTGTCATAATAATAACGCGGTCATATCTGAGTTTTGCAGAATCATAACTGTCACCAGTACCACAACCTAATGCCACAATTAAATCTGAAACTTCTTGGTTGGCTTTAATTTTCTCAATCGAATTACTCGCCACGTTTAGAATTTTACCTTTAAGCGGAAGGATCGCTTGGTTTTCTCTATTACGCCCCTGTTTTGCCGAACCACCAGCAGACTCGCCCTCAACTAAGAATAGTTCCGTATCTTCTGAGGACTCCTGATTACAATCCGTAAGCTTCCCTGGGAGTCTCATAGATTTGATTGGAGTTTTACGGCCTACTTCTTTTTCCTTTTTGCGTTTTAAACGATCTTCAGAATTAGCAATAACCAAATCTAAAACAGCGTTAGCGTTTTGCGGGTTGCTAGTTAACCAATGGTCAAATTGATGTCTAATTGCATTTTCAACATATTTTGTTGCCTCTTGCGTAAGCAATCTATCTTTTGTTTGGCCTTGGAAAGTTGGGTTTTTAATAAACACAGAAAGCAATGTTGCAGAATAATCTAAAACATCGTCTGCTGTGATTTGAGAAACTTTTTTATTACCAGTAATTTCTGCATAGTTTCTTAACCCTTTAGTAAGCGCGCCGCGCATACCAGCTTCATGAGTACCACCATCTGGCGTATAAATAGTGTTACAATATGAACGACTAATACTTTCACCATGGTTGAGCCAGTTTATAGCCCACTCTACTTTTCCTTGCTTATCTGGAAACGTAACTTCTCCAGCAAATGTTGTTGGACTTAGCAACTGCTCTGCTGGAACAATACTATGTAAAAAATCTTCCAAGCCATTCGGGAAATGAATCTTCGCTTCTTGTGGAATTTCTGAATCTTCTGGAAGCATGCCTTTGTCGCAGCTCCAGTTTATAACTACGCCTTTGAATAAATATGCTTTAGAGCAAGCAATCCTATAAACATTTTCAGGTTTATATTTATTGTTTTTAAATATTTCAGGATCTGGATGGAATGTAACAGACGTCCCTGTATCTCTAGGCTTACCTTCACTAGCTTTTAACTTTCCTTGTGGATTACCTTTAGAATATTCCTGAACATACACTTTGCCATCGCGCTTAACTTCAACAGTCAAGCTATCAGACAGGGCATTTACAACAGAAATACCTACACCATGCAGGCCGCCTGACGTTGAATAAACTTTGTCATTAAATTTTCCACCCGAGTGTAGGGTCGTTAAAATAACCTCTAGTGCCGATTTTTTTGGAAATTTAGGATGTGGATCAACTGGAATACCACGTCCATTATCTGTAATTGTAATCTCATTGTTTTTGCTTAAGTGGACACCGATCTTTGTTGCATAACCTGCAACAGCTTCATCCATGGAGTTGTCGAGTACTTCGCTTATGAGGTGATAGAGTGCCTTCTCGTCAGTGCCGCCAATATACATCCCTGGGCGTCTGCGGACAGGTTCAAGCCCTTCAAGAACTTCAATATCTTGTGCACTATAACTATTTTCAGTTTTGCTACTTTTCTTAGCAGCAGAATTTGCAGAGAATAAATCCATCAAAAGCCTTTGAAACTCCTAAATATGGCTTAATTCTAGCATATCCACAGGTTTGGGCAAGGTGAAAAATGCTGTGTTCGCTTCATGGAAGATTGACAAAATTATTATTACCCTCTAACTATTAGGAAAAAATTTGGAAGAGTTTATGAAAGACTTAAGAACAGCTCATTTGCACATGTCTCATGGCGCATTATTTTGGGGGGGAGTAGCGCTAGGGGATAGATGTAAAAAATTTGATATAAAACTTCTAATTACTATGCCGTTGTTTCCCGTTCTTAGTCAACCACTAAGCTCTTATTTCTCTCCTAGCAAAGTAAATATAGATAAAAACCTTGAAAGTACACCCGAGCAAAAAGCAAGATATAAAGCTCTTCTAGATTCTCAAGTCAAAGTAGATCCAAATGTTGTAAATAAGATGAAAAAAGCTTGTGCTAAGAGAGAACAGTTGTTGATCACCTATCCGAAAGCTCCTTTAATGATTACTTTATAGCTGCGATCTAAGCACAAATTATGTGCGACAACTTTAGTAAACTGGACATACCTTTTGGCAATCGCTAAAGTTGCAAAATGGGTGTAAGTTATATTCTTCCGTATAGTAATATAATATCTCTGACACTTCATCTACTTTGATATATTCAGCGGCGGTTTTACCGACGGTATTTTTTGCATTAGGGTCAATACCATGACCTAACAAAAATTTAAGCAGTTCGATGGCATTGCTGTACTCTTCTCTGAATTGGGGTGATGTGTCTTTAGGGTTATCCTCACGACTTCTCAAATATTTAGAGTACCAAGAGTGTGTTACTATTTCATGAAGAACCGTCCTATTATCAAAATAATTATTTGTGAACTGGATATCAGCTCCATGGTAAATTAAAAACTTAACCCTTTCCAAAGAGCAATTACAACACACAGCAGCGTGTAATAATTCGCCACCATATCTTTCCATCAAAGATGTATGACATAAGAAATCGATAAACTCTTCTTTTTTAACATCATCGGCACCAAATGATAGATAATTATCGTTTTTTGCTAAGTCGTAATTAACAAAACTTCTGACTATTTCTTTGTGTCTAAAATGGCCAGCCCAAAATAGTGGCGACATACCATCGCTATCTTTAGCATCCATATCTGCCCCATGCTCAAGCAAAAAACTAACAAGTTCAGGTGTAGTATCATCCATACAGTTAGAGTTCTTAACAACACTCAATAGCGTCGATTTTCCTCTATGATTTTGAGAATTTACATCAGCGCCATTCTCAACTAAATACTTAATGAATTCAGATCTATTACCTCTATAATCTCTATACGACGCGTAGAGCAGTGGCGACATACCATTACTATCTTTAGCATCCACATCTGCTCCGTGCTCTACTAAGGATTTAATAATTTCTAGCGATGGGTGATTGAGAGCTGCTTCCATTAGTGGAGTCAGGCCTTCATGATTTTTTGCATTTACATCCGCACCATTATTTAACAAAAGCTCAACAACTTTGACATCTTTACTTGCAACTGCCCAATGTAATGGAGCTTCATACCCATGATAAAGCTTGTTAACATTTACTACAGTTTTAATAAAAAAATCAGCAGTTTTTGTCTTACCTTGAAATGCGGCATGACAAAGAGCGCGCAGCTCAGCTTCAGTATCCTTACTACTCTTTACAAGAATCTTCATTATTTCTAATGGTTCATTGCACCATGAAGCTACCATAAAATGGCCTCGATTACAATTAGAGTCCTTCGCCTCGACGTCAGCTCCTTTTGTCACTAGAAGTTCAACCATATCTTTATTGCATTTTGATATTGAATTGTCTATTGGATTGCAACCTCTATGATCTTTGGCATTAACATCTGCTCCGTGCTCTAATAAATATTTTAGCGATTTGGAATCTTCAGCTTCGATTGCTTTGAACATAGCTTTATCAACGTCTGTGGTGCCAAAAGAATAAAGCATATATATATAATGATGCGGATAAAACATTTATTTATTACCATAAAAATCCTATACAGCAGTAGACTGATTTACGATTAAATACAAGTTTTTATAAAGTTTCACAGGTGAAAACCGACCAAAAACCTCTGGTGGGAATTCCCACATTGCAATTATCCCACTTTATGCTATAATAATACTAGTAGAGGTATTGTTATATGCAAAAAGAAACAGAAATCACTTTAAGACCGGATAGTAAAGGCAGGATATCTTTAAACAAGCTTTGCCCTGATGGTGTGACGAGTTATAAAGGTTATTGGGATGATAAAAGTAAGAACATCATTCTGAAACCCTACATTGACGTTCCAGCAGAAGAAGCATGGATTTTTCAGAATCCCGACGCACTAAAAAAATTAAAAAAAGGCTTGATGCAATCCAAAAAAGGACAAACAAAATATTTGGGAAGTTTCGCCAAGAATCTAAAAGATTAAAATGACATTTAAACTACTATTCACTTCGCAAGCAGAAGAAGATCTTGAATCTATAGGGAATGATAAAAGTAAAGTTAAGCGCTATAAAACAGTGTTAAAGATACTAGGATACCTCGAAACTAATCCTAGACATCCCAGTCTTAACACTCACCAATACGATGCTTTTAAAGGGGTAAATAACGAAAAAGTCCTTGAAGCATACGTCAAAAACAATACACCTGGTGCGTATATAATTTTTTGGCACTATGGACCACTAAAAGGTCACATAACTATACTGACAATTACAAAACATCCATAGAAGTTTAAGCAGCTATAGACTGGCTTATGATTTTATTCAAGCGTTTCATAAAGTTTTGTGGGTCTTTTAGGTTTTCGCCTTCAAGAACACAAGCTTGATCGAAAATAATATAAACCAAATCTTCGGTATTGCTACTGGTGTTGCTTGACTCAACATCGGAAGTAATCCTCTTAACAATTGGATGGCTTGTGTTAATTTCAAGAATCTTAGCAGAAGCTACTTTAAGTTGCTTTTGGTCAATTAGATACTTCTCCATGCGGATGCTCATTGCACCTTGAGGGACAGCAATACAAGACGGGCTATCAACAAGCTTGGTTGACACCCTCACCTCTTTTACTTGCTCACCTAAAACTTTTTGAATGTATTCAGTTACAGATTTATTTTCTTTAACTTCCTTTTCTTCTTTGTCAATTTTCTTGATTGCATCAAGGTCAATACTAGCACTATTGATTGATACCAACTCTTTATTTTTATATTGGTTGATAACATGCACCCAGAAATCATCTACATGATCTGCAAGCAACAACACTTCGATGCCACGTTTAGCGAAACCTTCTAGTTGCGGATGTTTTTTTAGAGCATCTAAATTATCACCTGTGATGTAATAAATCTGCTCTTGGGTATCAAGCATACGAGAAATATAATCTTCTAGGGATGTTAAGTCATCAGAATGTGTAGAGTTAAATCTGCATACGTCAAGGAGCTGTTCCTTATCTTCCGCAGCACCTTCGCAAAGCCCCTCCTTCATTACTTCCCCATAATTTTGCCAGAATTGGTTGTAAGACTTTTCATCTTCTTTTGCTTTAGCCTTAAGCTCAGAAAGAACTTTTTTCACTATCGCTTTTCTAATTTTGTCTATTGTAGTGTTTTGCTGTAAAGTTTCTCTTGAAACATTTAGAGGTAGATCTTCAGAATCAACAATTCCTCGTAAGAATCTCATATGTGTTGGGATTAGTTTTACACCTTCGTCAGTGATGAATACCCGCTTCACATAAAGCTTCACCCTACTCTTTCTATCTGGATGGAATAGATCGAAAGGCTTTGTCGATGGAATGTATAGTAAATTTGTAAACTCTAAAGTTCCTTCAACTTTATTGTGTATTCTCAACCATGGTGAGTCAGGTTGATGTGCCACATGGTGATAAAACTCATTGTATTGCTCTTCTGTAATATCAGACTTTGGCCTTGTCCAAATAGCAGAAGCGGTATTTACTTTTTCAGTTTTCCCATTTTCATCAGTCAATTCGATTGGGAAAGAAATATGATCCGAATACGTACTTATAATGTGACGTAACCTATATTTTTCCATGTATTCAACTTCATTGTCCTTCAATTTTATAATTATTGAGGTTCCAGTTGAATGTTGTTCTTCAGTTTTGGTAATTGAATACTCTCCTTGCCCATTTGATTCCCATTTGTAAGTCTCATCAGTTCCAGCTTTTGTTGTAATTACGGTAATTTTATCTGCAATCATGAATGCTGAATAAAAACCCACACCGAATTGTCCAATTAACGATAGATCGGCCTTTGGGTTTTCTGAAATTTGATTTATAAATTTTTGGGTGCCAGAGCTAGCAATAGTGCCGAGATTATCAATTAAATCCTGCTTATTCATGCCAATACCATTGTCACGCACGGTCACTGTGCCAGCATCTTTATGAATGATTACTTCAATTTTCAAATCCGAGGTTGAAATATCAGATTTTTCAATACTTTGATAGCGTAGTTTATCACAGGCATCGGAAGCGTTTGAAATCAATTCCCTTAAGAATATATCTTTATTGGTGTATAAAGAGTGAATCATCAACTGCAGAACTTTTCCTACTTCTGCATCAAATTTTTTAACTTCTACTTTCGGTGCTTTTGCCATTGTTTTGATTCCTCAATATATTTTGTCACACAAAACATATAGTACTCAAATTACTAACTTCAAGTACCTTTTGAAGACAATATAAACCACCCACTTATTGGGTGGAAGTACATGTTTGTCATCCTCGTGTTATACACGAGGATCTACCTTAAAGTTGGATCATCGGGTCAAGCCCGATGATGACATGAAAATGAGTGAGAACAGGATTTAGCATGACAGAACTATCTGGATTACATCGCTCTATTTTTCATTCACTGTCATATCTCATTATAATAAAGATCATAATTGTATTTTTAATTTTTCTTATATAGCATCAAGGTTAAATAAACAATCCTCGTTAGGCTTTTGGTGTACGAACAAAAATTAACACAAAAGGCGTCGCAAAGCTTAGTCTTATCTAAGCAAATGCAGCAGTCACTCAAGATACTGCAAATGCAAACTTTGGATCTACGAAACCATATAGAATCCGAGCTAGAAAACAATCCTTTCTTAGAAGCGAATGAGAATGATGAGGATTATTCTGCAAATGAGCAAAAGGACGATGAACCCAAAAATGAATTAGAATCTGAAACGCATGATAACAAGGAGCTCCATACCGAATGGCAAGAAGAGAGTTATTTGAGGTATGAAAAAAATTATGTCGGCAACGATAATGATAGAGATATTTTTGATTCGATTTCTAATGATAATATCTCTTTAAAAGAGCATCTGATGCGTCAGGTGAATATAATAATTCATTCAAATTCAGACCGAATCATAGCTGCGTATTTGACTGACATGCTAGACGAAAACGGCTATTTAACCGAATCGCTAGAGCAAGTATCAAGCACTCTTAAAACTTCAAAAACAGCAATCAAAAAAGTTTTAAAACAACTCTATAAACTAGATCCATTCGGAGCATATGCTACGGACCTAAAAGATTGTATCAAGATTCAACTTCAGGAATTAGGGTTAATAAATGATCAAATGGAAGTTGTGGTAAATCACCTGGATAGAATTGCTAAAGGCGATATAAAATCTTTTTGTAGAACCACGGGTGTTACCTACGAAGAATTGGGTGCTTGCATGGAGCAGATTAAAAAGCTTGATCCAAAACCAGGCAGAAATTTTGGAAAAGAAAGTGCTAGAATATTAATTCCCGATGCATTTATTAATTTCGATCCAAGGGGAGAAATAATTGTTACATTAAATGCTGAAAGTCTGCCTAAAGTATTTGTAAACAGTAAGTATTTCCATAGTATTGTTAATCAAACTAAAGGGAAGGAAGAAAAGCGTTACTGTACTGAAAGATTGCAAACAGCTAACTGGTTGATAAGAGCAGTTCAACAGCGAAGTGAAACTATTCTTAAAGTTGCAACCGAAATTGCAAACCAGCAATACGATTTTTTCAGGAAAGGTATTAGTTATCTCAAGCCTATGACGCTTAGTGTTATAGCTAAAAAAGTTGGGGTACATGAAAGTACTATTAGTCGAATTAGCAATAAAGTTCTAAGTACCCCTATGGGGACGTATGAGATCAAGTATTTCTTTAATACAGCCCTCACATCGAATATTTCGGAGAACATGGTTTCAACTACAGCTGTGAAGCAAAAGATAAAAGAGCTTGTAGAGCAGGAAAAGCCCAATTGCGTTCTATCGGATGATGAAATAGCTAAAAAATTGAATGATGGAGGGATAAATATATCACGTAGAACTATTGCTAAGTACCGTGAACAGCTACATATCCCACCGTCGAATCAAAGAAAGAGACTAAAGTCTGTTTCTAGTTTGTAGAAACAGCTAGATCCCTTCTTTTGAGATATAATAGTGCTGGAACACCTGAAAATATCAGCGTTAGGGAGTAGTAAATGAAATGTCCTGCAAAATGAAGTATCTCTCTAAAACAATAATCAAGCATTGTAATTGAATCCGTAAAATCTTCACTAATTGGTTTATCTAATATAAACAGTAGATACTCGGGTGAAATATTAAAGTATACATATGCACCAAAAGGCAAAAATAATACTACGGCACATACTAGGTATATTAACATTAACAAACCAATAAATGCTGAGGTTTTTGCTTTAATACCATCCATTATTTTTGTACTTGCCTCTAGAGATTTCGCAGCACCAAATCCGTCGTATATGGCTGGATACATGGCAACATAAAATCTCACCGTAATGTATATGAAAGCAATAAATCCTGCTAAAATAGCTAGATAAGGAGAAATAAAAGATAGAAGTGCTGCAATGCCAACTGCTATTACCGCAAGTAAGGATATTGATAGCATAGTTAGTGTAATCTTTGCCCATCTCTTCTTAATTAGTAACCCAATATTTTTAACATCTCTCTTTACATCATGCTTTTCTGTTGAAACGAAATATGCAGGTGCTGCTAGGTAAATTAAAGCTAAAAAAAGCGAATATAGTATACTAGCAATAAATACCAGTATCAGAGCGCCAATCCCTCCAATCATACTAGCAATTGAAACATTTTCTTTGTCAAAGAATGGTGATATGCCCTTAGCTGCTATTAGTATTGCATTTGGAATTATATTAACAGTAAGTAAGACAAGTATCGCAAGTGGCAACATAACTCTTACTGTAAGCATCTTTCTTAAGGATATCTTTAATAAATCAAATAAAGAGCCGATGGTTTCTTTTTTCATAAACTTTCTTTTAAATTTTTCGAAGGGATTGTATGTTTTTTTGCATAAAATCGCAAGAAGAATGTTTGTGAATCTAGTGTATTTGGCAAATTTCTAAGGGTCATGCCCATGGTTTTAGCTTAGCTCAAACCCCACTTTAGCTGAGTCATCACACAATGTCGTCATAGTGCTTGAAACTAGGATCTACCTTGAAATTGGATCATCGGGTCAAGCCCGATGATGACAAATTCGTAAGTTTGGAATTCAGCAAGCACTAAATCCCTGAGCTACTATAAAATTATAGTTCACTGCTGGTACTATGTTCTATTGAGGCTTTATTTAATCCATCATCTTCTAAGCTCATGCCGACGAGATATTTACCATAGTTGTAAGCGTCCTTCATTACCGTAGGTACAGCTCCGTTTTTATAGTATTCAAATCCTACAAATGCGCTATCCACAATTACTCCAGCTACCAAAGTTTTTGTCAATCCCAGTGTGCAAGGACCGATTGCTAAAAGCGCAAGGTCAACAACTCCAATTAATTTTGATGTATCATCAAGTTTTGAAACGTAGTCTAAAGCTTTGATTAAATCTTTAGTTTCCATAAAAATCTCCATAAAGGTTAATGGAGGCGTTATAGAGTTGTGAAACTAATAAAGCAAGTAAAGTTTTTATATTTCTGGGAAATAATTAGTTTCTAAATATTGTATCAACAATGAATTAGTTCCTTCTATCATCACAAAATGCAACACATCTTACATGTGGCACTACTTGACCACCACAACCAGAGAAACATTGTCTATACTCTTCTGTGCATTGCTCTTGGCAGGAATAACTGCTGCAATTTCTAGAAATTACAGGACGACCACTTACTTGTGGCGTTACCCTTCTTTCATCTTCGCCGACGCATACTGTTTCATTTTTAATGCAAGCATCACGGCATGCTTTTTGGGTGTTAGCACAATTATTTACACATTGCTTGCCTTCTGGCGAGCTTGGCTGAATAAATTGGTAGTTTGTGTCATAAACTGGGAAACACGCTGTTAGAGCAATCAACGTTGCAACGAGTACTAGACTTTTTTTAAACATATACATTGACTTACCTTCATTATTTATAATTACAAGAGTAGATAAGCAATTCACACCAATTGTCATCCCGAACTTGTTTCGGGATCTAGATGCTGAAATAAATTCAGCATGACAAATATAGATAGCGCCTTACTACTGCTAATATTTAATCAAACAGTATCATATCACTCTTAACTAATCAATCTTTAGACGGCACGTGCTAAATCTGGCTGAGTGCCTGTATTAAGAATTTTTTCTTTTACACTATCTGCCAAGCTAAATTGGGGGATAGAATTAGCCCTCAACCCACTGTCTTTTAACTTTTGGTAGTCTTCAGTAGCAATTTGTCAACTTGCCATCTTTTACTAGCAGTAGCATAAAACATAGCATTTACCGTTACTCTCAAAGCAGATTCCTCATCTATTTCAAATTTAGTTTCGTCTGTCACGATAGAAGGCTACGCATCGGCATAAATTAGCACCGACCACCAGAGACACTCTTCTGAGAATTCTTCTGGGTAAGAACCACAGTATGCTTTTTGGATTTTAGCACAATTGTTTACAAATTGTATGCCTTCTTGCGAGCTTGGCTGAATAAACTGATAGTTTGTGTCATAGACAGGGAAACAAGCTGTTAGACCAATAGTTAATAATACTAGGGCTAAAATTTTCTTAGTCATTTGCATTGCCTTCAATTATATTTTTCTAAACATGTAACACAATATTCGTAAGTTATCAATCTTTAGACGGCACGTGCTAAATCTGGCTGAGTGTTTGTGGTAAGAATTTTATCTTTTACACTATCTGCCAAGCTAAATTGGGGGATAGAAGTAGACTTCAGATAGCCTGTGACTGATAAAACCTCAATAATCCTTATTAATTCACTTATCCTATCTGTAATAGTTTCTGAGAATATATTGGCATTCACCATATGTAAGCGAACATCCTCCAACCCACTGTCTTTTAACTTTTGGTAATCTTCAAGGCTAATTTTATTAAATTCATAGTTATATGCATTACGTGCGATCGTAGAGGCAAAATTTTCTTTATCATTCATTATAACAACTCTTAATATTCGTTTAACTGCGTACAAAAAAGCTCTAAAAGCCTATCTATACACCTTGACTTAAGACTCTATTCTGTATAATATCTGCTCAAATACAATACTTAATTATTATAGAAATGGCTAAGAAAAACACAGTATTATTTAAACTAGAAGCACAAGGTGAACCAGGTTTTTTCTTTGTTAAAAAGAAAAACCCTAAGAAAGCTACTGAAAAATTTAAATTCCGTAAATATCACCCTAAGCTTAGAAAGCACGTTGAATTCGTAGAAAAAAAGCTTAGCAGCTAGTCGTGGCTATATTACAGCTTAAAAATATTAGAAAAAGTTTCCTCCAAGGTGAGGAAACTTTCGATATTTTAAGTGATGTAAATCTTGAGATTAAAGAAGCTGAAATAATTGCATTAATTGGTCCTTCGGGATCTGGTAAGACCACTATGCTACAAATCTGTGGCCTATTAGATAAACCGACCTCAGGAACTGTAAATCTTGTAGGTTCAGATTGTTCTAATATATCTGACGCAGAGGCAACGTTACATCGCCGCAATTCCCTTGGCTTCATATACCAATTCCATCATTTATTACCCGAATTTACTGCATTAGAGAATGTCGTAATTCCTCAGATGATCAGCGGAGTTTCAAAAGCACAAGCAAATGAAAACGCAAAGTCTATGTTGGAGCAATTAGGTCTTGGGCATAGGCTAAATAATATCCCAGCTGAGCTTTCGGGTGGAGAGCAACAAAGAGTTGCAATTGCCCGCGCATTAATAAACAAACCTAAACTCATCCTTGCTGATGAACCAACTGGCAATTTAGACCCTCATAACTCAGAAAAAGTATTCCAATTATTATTGAATGAAGTCCGAAATAAAAAAGTTTCTGCTATCATTGTTACACACAACCTTGAGATCGCAAAAAAAACTGATAGAATCTTAACCATACGCGATGGAAAGATTGAGAAATATAAATAATGCACGCTCAAGATAGATTAATAACACCAGAACTGCAAACAGAAGAGAATCAGGAAGTAGTTTTACGTCCGCAGAAATTAGCTAATTTCATTGGCCAGTCGCAACTGAAGCAAAATTTAAAAGTTTTTATTGATGCAGCGAAATCACGCAAAGAGTCTCTTGACCATGTTTTATTTTATGGCCCCCCAGGTCTTGGTAAAACCACGTTATCGCAAATCATTTCTAAGGAATTAGGCGTTGGCTTTAAAGCAACTTCTGGCCCAGTGCTAACTAAAACTGGCGAATTGGCAGCTATTTTAACAAACTTACAAGCTAATGATATTTTGTTTATAGATGAGATTCATCGCCTAAATACAGCTGTTGAAGAGCTTTTGTACTCGGCAATGGAGGATTTTTGTATAGATTTAATAATTGGGGAAGGCCCAGCTGCCAGAACTGTTAAAATAAACTTGCAGAAATTTACCTTAGTTGGCGCTACTACTCGTCTTGGTTTACTTTCGAATCCTTTAAGAGATCGTTTTGGAATCCCATTAAAACTTGATTTTTACGATGTTATAGAGCTCCAACAAGTTGTCAAACGTACTGCAAATATTCTTAATATAGCAATATCAGATGATGCCAGCCATGAACTAGCTAAGTGTTCACGAGGCACTCCAAGAATTTCAATTAGACTATTCAAGAGAATTCGTGATTTTGCTGAATTCAAAAAGCTCAATTCTATAGACTTGAAAACCGTCCAAGAGTCTTTAAAAAGCCTAGGTGTTGATAGCCTTGGACTAGATTCTTTTGACCATAAATATTTAAATTATATAGTCGAAAACTATAAGGGTGGGCCTGTTGGCATTGAAACCATTGCAGCTGGGTTGTCTGAAGATAGGGACACTATCGAAGATACAATTGAACCATATCTTATGCAGATAGGTTTTATTGCTCGAACTCCCCGTGGACGCGTGCTTTCTGACAATGCTTTTAAGCACTTAAATCGGACAAATTTATTGGCAAACTCAAATCAACAAGATTTTTTATAATTTAAAGCTTGTTAACCGTTTGTTAACTATCTCTAGATAGACTCTATATAGTTAGATGTTTCATAAGGGTGGTTCACATGAGGGTACTTACGATTTTCCTTTCAATTATTACTTTATTGATTGCGACTGCTATTGGGGCAAACTACTATTTTTGGGAAAAGCAAACTAATAGGATATCGGATCTACTTGTAAAGCTAACAACAAAACTAGCAGAAAAAGATATTGAGTTTAAATACGACAGTCTAACTTATAAAGGTAAAAAGGCTTGGAAAATTGAAGGCGAGCTTTCTGGTGTTAAATTTTTCATGAAAGGGATGGACATACCAATACTGTCTACTGCTACAGTTAAATTTAGTAATGACCTTAGTAATGGTATTGCAGAGATCCAAACAGATAAAGAGCTGAATGTTGAGATACCTGTCCCATTTGTAAGTTTGAAATATAAAGTTACATATCCAAATGAGCCCTTTACATTGAAAATTGTATACGACTCAACAACATCTAATATTTTTAATAGGTCGGATGCAATAGATGTTGATGTGTTTTCACAAAAAATCCATACAGTGAGAATTTCAGATGGCGGCTTTAGCATGATTGATCTCGTTCAAAATATAGAGATTCAAACCGCTGGTAAAAGCTTTATTGAAGTGATAACGGATTTAAAAACCAGCACTAAATTATTAGAAATCAAGTTAGCTTATGAAAATAACAGGATGTATGATCCTCTTAAAAAGATTATGAGTGCTCCCCATAACGGCAGCATGGATATATTATTTGAAGTGCAAGTAGCTAAAGATAGAATTAGTGAACTAAGGATGGAAGATATAGAAAGTTATAAAATCAACATTAAGGATTTTGATTTCGGTAATGATACTGGCAAAATTCAAATGCTTGGCACTTTATCAGGAAGTAAAGCGATGATGTACTTACCTAGTATTAGCATCACTGTGACCATTGTAAACTATCTCAAACTGTTAGAAGTTGCAGAAGCAGATTTAAAAGATTATGTAAACCAACCAGATCAAACAAATCAAGCTAAAATAGAGAAGTTTAAAAATGTAGATTTTGCTAAAATCAAGGAATACTTTGCGCAATATAAATCTAATGATACAGATTTAAAATTTGAAATTACAGGGACGAATCCAATGGATATAAAAATATCTGGAAAACCTATACAACAATTCCAAAAAGAAATTCAAGATCTTGTAACACCTCCTAAACCTCTGCAGGAAAGTGTAGACAAGTACATAGAAGATAAACACCTTGGACTTGAGCAGGAAGGAATTACACCTGCGCCAATACCAGATGTTCAAACACAACAACTACCAGAGATGAAGGTGCAATAGCAACTACTTCTTTTTGCTTTTGATATTTGTTACAGTGCCAAACATTTGGTGAAAAAAATCAACATTTTTACGGTTCATTTCATCGATTTGTTTGGTCCAGTCATTAGGATTGAAACTAACCATGCCCTGCATAAAATTCTGCATATTAGCAAAGTTGTCATTATATTGTTGAAGCGAATGAGTTAAATAATCGGTAAAAGACTTGTTTAGCGGATGGTCACAAAACTTTATAATTTGCCTAATAAGTTCAAGGGGCAGTAAATTATACCCTTTCATCTCATGATCCAATACTATCTGTGTGAGAGTAATTCTAGTTAAATCTTCATTAGTTTTAACATCAATAACTTTAAAATCATGGTCACGTTTCACCATTTCAGCTAGATCATCAATGGTAATATACCTACTTGTGGTCGTGTCATACAACCTGCGGTTAGGGTATTTTTTGATAATTATTACTTCTTCTTTCGCCAAACTAACACCTGATAAAATGCTTTTTACACCAATAGACTAACCTAAAAATAGCTAATGTTAACCATTTTTTAACCTATGAAACGTACAATTTAATAATAAGGTGAAGGGCGTGGTTTATCATGAAAGGGATAATATTCATCGGCAGTAGAATTCAGAATCATGTAAAATCATTGAATTTTTTAGCATTAAAAAACCTTTTTTCAAAAGTTGATCTCACTGAATCTTCTCAAATTGAGTTTGAACTTTTTGAGTTGGCTATAGATAGCTTTCTCAAAAGTGGAGATAAAGAGCTTAGCAATGCCTACCAAACTGCGCTGACATTATTGCATGACTTTGAGAATGTAGAAAGAAAGCAGGTGTATAATCAACTCTCACCTGACCAAAAAGTTTTTATACAGGCTGTATCTGGAGTTTTAAAAGGCAAAGCAGATGTTGATCTTTCAAAATTATCTCAAGAACAAACAAAAAATATAGAAGCAATTAAAGCCAAACATGAGCATTACTCCAACAAAAGAAAGCAGAGAGACTTATACAATAGATTAGATCAAGCCATCCAAATAGAATCACTCTCTAAACTCACGAAAGAAACTGATTCTAAAGAGACTCTGAATTTTTTCACTAAAATGAAAATGAGACGTGACCCTGAGTTGTTTAATCGTATAATTTCAAAATTAAATAAAGACTCGAAAGACACTTTAAATTCTTTGATTGAGGACGTTGAAGTTGAGCTCAGAAAAGATCAAAAATTAGTTAATTATAATGGTAATTTAGTAGTCAATAGAAGTGACGTTAATTTAGCAATTTATGAAAGATTACTTTTAAAGGCCAAGAAGAAACTAGGCATGTCACAAGAAAGAGTAGATGAGCTATTTCAAAAAAGAAATGATGCCTTAATAAATGGAGCAACTAAGAGCGAAGTAGATATAAGTTCTATAATAGCATTTTTTGCCGGTCTTATTCCTCTACATTTAATTGATGCTAAAGCACTGAGTGTGCTTGACGAAGCAAGCAAGCGCCACCCTGAAGGTCTGAAAAATGCATTAGATTTGCATATAGCAAATTTACAAACTCAGATTGAGAAATACATCAATGATCCTAGCAGACGTAAACTTGTAGAAGACAGCTTACAAGCTGTAATTATGATGCACAAAAAACATCAAGAATTGTTTGGGATTTCACCACTTCATATGAGTGTAGAAGATCTTGAAAAGTGCAAAATTCAACTCAAAATGTTAGAAGCCACAATAAATTGGGACATTTCTAGCAATCCAAAAAACAAAGTCTATGGCAAAAATACTCTAAGTAACTACGAAAAAAGAGCTTTCAGTCTATTAACAAAGCTAATGAATGAGTCTTCTAGTTTTGAGTTGACCGAATCAAATGCAAAGTTTTTAGCAGATTTCGTTTCTTATGCAGAAGGTAACAAAGAGTTTAACAAACGTCTTGGCAAAGTTCTTAAATCTAAAGATGATTTTGTGTTATACAACAAAGTGGCAATAGAAGACATACATAAATTCACTTTTAAATCTGCTGGCAATGAAAAATTATTAGCAAAAATAGAAAACGTCAACAAGCTGCATGCAGTAGAAGAGATTTTGAACAAGTTACTAATTGATAAACAAGTAGTCACGAATATTCTTAGCGATGATACTCTTGAGCCCAAGGAGAAAGATTTGTTAAACAGGATCATTTCTAACGGCGACTTGCCTAAAGCTGAAAGAAAAGAATTAGAGAAACTACTAGAATCAGACAATTTAAAACTTACTGATGAAGACAAAGCTGCCCTAAAAGAGCTGCTTGAAACAACGGGTTTTGGAATTACTGAGGAAGATAAAAATATACTGAGATACCTTATTAACAGTCCTGCTATAAAATTAAGCGAAGCTATAATAGTTCAATTACAAAATATTAAGCAAAATATCGCCCTAACAGACGAAGAAAAAATTACCTTAACCGATTTGGGGAAGATTACTAAATTCCAAGGCTTAAGTGAATCTAAAGTTTATTTATTTCTTAAAAGATGCAATGCAGAATTTGATTTAAAAAATATGCAAGAACTCATGTTAAGGATTGATAATGCAGGCAAATTCTATTCTGAGCTAAACTCCAAAATAAATAATACAGTTAGTCCGAGTGTCGAATCAGGCGATATTATTATGGATACAAACTCTAAATTTATATGCTCTGCAGCACTGTAAACAAAGGCTTAAAATCTAGAATTAAAGAATGGATTACTCCTTATTCTCATGCAGCAATAGTTGTCGCATCTAATGACGCAGCTAAGGCTAAAATTTCTCATGTATGGGCAACTTATAAACTTGAAGATCAGTCAAAATATAACTACGTAATGTATCAAGAAACATTTAGGGTTCTGCCTGATAATTTGATCAGTCCTAAATTTAGAAAGCAACTATTGGAATCTTTAGGCATTACAGATGGCGAATTAAGAAATCACCTTCAGAGTATGTATAAAAACATTACTCAGGACTTGCACAAAATAGAAAACTTTCAAAACAAAACGTTAGAAAATGAGACCAATAAACAAAAGATGGCTGGAGTAGCTGACTTTATACCATTCGGACACAAAGGCTTAAAATCAAACAGAAAATGGGCAGAAAAGGCTCTAGAAAATAAAAAGGATATCGCAGAGCATTTGGTCGGAAAAGATAAAAAAGGTAATTCGAAGAACATAATATGTTCAGAATTTACAGCAAAAATGACACTACTTGCATTAGTTGAGCTTGAGCAACAACTTGTTACTAAGATTCAAGAGAAAACGCCTGATTTTAAGATTAAAACTGGTGAATTAATCAAGATACCATTCAATGAATTCGAAGATCTAAGCAAGGTTCATCCAGCGAGACTTATTAAAATTCTTCAAAAAGCGAATGCAATTGAAAAAATTGAGCAGCAAAAATTCGGACAGAACTTTATTAGGGGGGGGTAAATCTGATTTGCAAACAGATTAAATATCAGTTATTTTCATCTCAAAATTATAGAAAGTTTTTATGTCTGAACAAAACAATTTAGCTGCAGAGATGCTTAAAGCATGGCAAGATCACCTACAAAATTCTATGAAGGATGCTAGAATTTCTGAGCTTATGGTAGAGCAATATTCAAAGTTCCAAGATTTATTTAAAGGTGCTAATGAAAACTACAAATCCAGCCAAAGTAGCGACAACTCAGCTATTGATGATGTCCATGCTAAGCTCGCTTACATTACAGACCGCCTTGAAGCTATGGAAGCAAGACTCACCATCATTGAGAAATCTATTGCAGCAGCTAGCACAACAAGCGAAAAAAGAAGTTGAGCAGCTACACTTTGGAATAAACAAGTACCACTCATTCGCCTTAGAAAAGTCTGAATTTTCAGGTAATGTTGTGTATCAAATCAGTTCATCAAAGCTTATTCAGTATCCAGCTAGTGGTGAATGTATTTTAGTTGTGCCGTCACTAATTAATAAGCCACATATATTAGATCTCAATAGTTCTAAAAGTTTTATGGGAAGTTTACAATCACTTGGCTTGAATTCATATTTACTGGATTGGGGTGCACCTACTGAAAATGAAAAACATTTCTCTCTTGAAAACTACGTCAACGAAGTGCTAATACCTAACATTGATTATCTTTACAAAATTCATGGAAAAATTAACCTGATTGGCTATTGCATGGGAGGTTTTATTGCGACTGCCCTAGCCTGCTTAAGACCTGAATATTTATCTAAATTTATCACAATTGCAAGTCCTTGGGATTTCCAATATTGGAGTAAATTACCTAATGCGTTGATTGAGACAATAAAGAGTAATCCAAATTTAGTTTCATCTTCTTTAATTCAACAGC
>JACCDG010883366.1_pt1 | contig 27725 bp, 16 predicted proteins | sample 7442471 | NCBI WGS metagenome assembly JACCDG01 (sample SAMN15323444, study PRJNA562643) | freshwater metagenome | isolation source: river surface water | place: USA:Blue River Watershed | collected 2017-08-17 | reverse complement strand
TATATTGAAATCGGTATGAGTATAGACCCCATTGTTCGCAAGTTTTTGAAGATGATTGGCGCAAAGATTTGTAAACTTTATCTTGGAAACATCTTAAATATTGATGTTGAAACACCCATCTTTTATCCTGAGATGAATTTTGCGCATCACGTCATTGGAGAGGTGGACAAGGTCTGGGTCTCTCCTCACTACGCACAGCACGACCAATATGCTTGTTCTCTAAATCATGTTCCTTTGTCCGCACCTGAGACGCAAATCGGGCCTTATGTATGGGACCCGAGTTTCTTGTTGGATGAAGGACGTCGTCATGTTGCTTGGAGACCGACACAGCCTGGGGAGAAAGAAACTATAGTGATTACTGAACCCAATATTAGCTTTCAAAAAAGCGCAATCGTCCCTCTCCTTCTCATTGACCGCTGGTATCGCAAAAACAAAAATTGGAATGGCCGAGTGGTGGTCGTAAATGCGCCGCGCATCATTCAGATTCCTCATTTTAAACAAAATATTTATGAAACTCTTGATATTGTGAAAGACGGAAAGGTGGAAATGGCCGATAGAAAGGATATAATTACAACTCTGAAGAATTATCCCAATGCGACCTTCATTTGCCATCAAATCAACAATGAATTCAATTATATGGTGTTAGAACTCTTGTGGGCTGGATTTCCGGTGCTCCACAATGCTCGCAGTTGGGAACATTATGGATATTATTACCCTGGTTCTGATTTGGAAGCGGGGGGCGCACTTTTATCAAAGGTGAAGGAGCATAGTAACAGACTAGAAGTCTACAAAGCACATGCTCGTGCTCTCATTTGGAGACATTCTCCATACAATGCTGATGTTCAAAAGGCATGGGAGAAACTCTTAGAATAAAGCAGGGATAAACCGGTAAAAAGAGAAAGAACCTTTGTATAGAATAGTATGCCACCGAAGAAAGAAGCAGCAATTGAAAGAACAGAACTTGCTACACTTGGTGTAGACCCAGGAACACGAAAAACTATTCTGGAAGTTTTTAATATGCTCGCAAAAAGTGATTTCTGGCACGATTTTCATACAAGTCTTATACAAGAATTGCTAAATAATACCAGTTTATCCTCTAGTATTTCCTTTGCTGAACGAGGTAAACGAATTGCTACTATTCGTGATAGTTTAAAAGGGAAATCTATAAGTGTTTCTGATTATTTTATGAATCAACTTGATATTCTCTTACCAGGAGGTGCCGGCGCCCCTTATAAAAAAGAAAGAGAACTTATGAAAACTATCAACCTAAATTTTGAAACCATGGAAAAAGAATGTAAAGTGTGGAATGAAAAGGGGGACATACCAGAACTTCTACCTCTTCAGTTTGGAGAGAAAAGTCCCACCTATGGAGCCTTTCAACGCAAATACAAAGTCTCAGCAATCCCTGTAAAAATAAGTGGAGAGAATAAATTTCTTCCCTCAGCCTTTGAAACTCTGTCAACCTATAAAAATTTTATTTTAATTATCGATGCGTCCCATTTATCTATGACTAAATTAACAGCAAAAGGTTTAGTACCTTACTCTGGTGAACATTATAAAGAGGACCATATTTATAATTTTTATATTCTTCTAAGCAATGAAAATGAATCTGATCCTGCTACAAAGATAAGATCAATCACCCTGGATGCCCCAAATGTAAATGTGTTCTTTCTTATTGATGAAGGCAATGTCAGTATTTATGAAACAGATTTAAACTCCTCAAAGGAAAATGTAAATCTCTTTTCAAATCTACAACTTGAAACATTTCGTAACAATGACAAAATCAAGGGTATTCTAACATATCCAACTGGTGATAAATTTCTAAGAATTAACGAGATTGATGACTTAGGAGAAATTAGCGAAATAAATATCGCAGCACAAAAAGCGGTTGACTCACTCATAGAAAATAATGCTATAACTATGAATACGTTGAGTTATTTTCTCTTCAAGCGAGCAGGAGATTGGTGCCAAGCCTTGTGCTTGCTAGATAGAGCACGTGTGTATACTATTAAACAACAATTACCAGAAGGGAAATTTGCCGATTTAGGAAAAAAAACACTTCAGACAATTATTGATGAATTAAATGCGTTGGGTGGTGTCATTATAGCGCTCCTCACATTGGATAGAGTCTTACTTATTTTCTGTTTACTCTTAGGAATTAATGTATTCTTTACAACAAAATATGCAAATCTTCAAAAGGGTAAAGAAGGCAGTGTTCACTGGTTATTCTTCTTTCAAAATATGAGTGTTGATTTCTCAAAAGAAAAAGGTGAGCAGATACAAGGACTATCAGCAACAATTCTAGCAAATTATGATAAAGACGTTTCTGCTTTTGCGGGAATCAAAGAGTATACGCAAGGACAATTTAATAGTCTTCTAGCACAAATACTACCCTATAGCAAAGTGGGTGGAGACTTTTTTAATTATATGTTCAATCTCCAAGATTTAGCAAATAGACTTAGTTTATTTGTACAAGCAGATGAGATAGAAGAAACAATCCAATCGTTAGATATATTAAAAAATAATGTAGCTACGCTGATTTCTCAGGCAACCCTAGACTTTAGTGCTCTTAACTTGGCCAATCAGAATTATATAAATCAACTCACAAAAGTTCAGCAAATTATTACCTCAAATACTAGTCTCATTACAGGTGGAACAGAAGCCATGGGCAAAACTGGACCTGGTGGTGAAAAATCTCTCTCTGACCAGTACATAGAAATTTTTGAAAAACTAAGAGCACGATTAAAACAGAAAGTTGTGGGTGATTTTAGAAAAGACATTTCCTTTAACAATTTTAAAGAGACTTTTCTAAAAACACTTCGTTCAAATTTAGAAGAAATAGAGGAGTTTGTCCCAGCTGAAACGTTTGTATTGGAAGATATTCCTATAACGTCTATATTTCCTGAAGAAAAAAGTGCTACAAGGTCTCAAGGCCTTGCACTTCGTTATATAAAAGAGGCTGTTCTTTCAAGTTTTCCAGGAGTCATGTATGGTGGAGCTACATTTAATACTTCCTGGACCCTTGAACAATTTATTGAAAATCTAAGACACATTTTTGTACAAGTGCGAAGCCGACAAATTCTTGCTGTGCCAAAAACACAGAAAGCAAAAGTTCTTACATTTGAGGGTGGAGACGAGCAAACATTTACTGCAATACGAGGTTCTTATGTAACAGATAGAGAAGGAAATTACTATAGCGTACTCGATAATTATATAGTAACAAAGGAAGAGTATGCCTATTTCTATGATAATACAGATGATAAAGAAATAGATAAACTTGTAGAGTATAGAGATAAATTAAAAGGCCTTGATGTCCTGCGCTATAATTATCTCTTAATGAAAAAGAGACTCTATACTCATGATAAATGTTATAGAAAATACCTAAATCTGAAACTTCGCTGGGAAGAAGAAAAAGATACTCTTTCATATTCTCTGGAAATAGCAAGTTTACTTCAGATAATAAATGCCTTAGTAGAAGAGTTTGCGAATGATAAGTTTCTTACCCGTTTAGAAAGAAAGCCAAAGGATATATTTGAAGAAATCTTGTATAAATTAAATCGAGTCCGAGGAGTCATCTTTCATTATCAGAAAAAAACATTTCCTCAAGAAATTGAAAGGGCCTTTTTAGAAGATGAGGTGGCTGATATATTAAGTGAATTGGCAAAAAAAAGAGTTGAGACCAAGGAAAAACAAGTGCAGGAAGAGGTTGAAATAGATTTAGGAATTGAGTTACTCGCAAGTATCAGACTAACCTATGATACAGCACAAAATGCTAGTTTAGAAGGATGGGGAGCCTATGGAAAGGAGGAAGTGATGGAAGAAGCAATCGCCGATTTGGATACTGAAATGAAAGAACTTGAAGTAAGTAAGTTCTTAATGGAACTTGCCAATAAAGATAGAGAATATACTGAGGGTGGCAGACGAAAGAGAAGAACGACAAGACGGAAGAAAAAAAGCAACTCTAAACGCACTTCACGAAAACATTAAGCAATACGCGGTTTAAAAACAACTATACGAATCTTACAAGAAGTAGGATGCGTATAGGTGTTCTTGGGCGATTCCAATTTTCCCTCTTTAGTGGAAGCCAAGGCAATAGCACATTGGCGGTAGCTGAAACACTCCGTATCCAAGGCAATGATACATACCTCATCAATACCTTGGAGAGACACGAATGGTGGGATGATATTACATCTATGAAAGAAGAATGGAAAGAGAAGATTCTTCATTGGAAGGATATTCAAGATTCAGGAGTTCCTGGTGGAAAGTTTGATGTCGTATTTGAAGTGGGTGAAATGTTTTCTTCAGCAGAAGAACGTGATAAGATTTCTCAACGTTCGATTGTTGTTGTGCGAAAGCACGCAATCCTTGAAGAGATTGAACACTCTTTATTTCCTACAAGTATCTCCAAGAGAAGCTTTGATAAAGTTTCTGAAGTTTGGGTCTTTGATACGCATTGTAATCCAGATGAAATTCAGGTTCTTGAAACACTCACTCGCTGCCCTGTTCGTCCGATTCCCTATGTCTGGACACCCAGCATTATTGAACGTCATCGTAAAGAAGCTAATGCGCCAGTCTGGCTCCAGACATTTCATGCCTATGTAAACCAGTCAAAGATTGAAAAAGAGAAGTTCAAAGACCTTCCCTGGTCAGTTCACATTGCGGAAACGAATACAACAAGTGCGAGCAGTTGTACCATTCCTGCCCTAATTGTTCGTGAGCAGAGTCTACGAAAGGTTCTGAATGTGAATCGCTTACGATTCCACAACTCGGACCATGTATACAAAAGTCAATTCTTTAAAGAGAATGTATGGAGACATGCGCGTATGGAAGATATCAGTGGAGAGTTTGTAGGACGTCAACGAAGCATTGACTGGGCCTTTGAACCTATGAGTTGTGTGATTTCACACATTCGGTTTATCCCCTTCCGTCCTATTCAGTTTGATTTAGCCTGGGTAGGTGTTCCGTTTATCCACAATTCTCTTTTTATGAAAGATATTGGTCATGGACTTGAGAGAATGTATTATAGTGATAATCGTCTTACAGAAGCCTGTGATGCTCTTCAGAGAATGAAGGAAGATTTTCTTTCTGAGAAGGGTGTCTTCAGCCTTGATAGTCTCAATGGAATTCGTCAGGAATTGCTGGGTCGCTTGAGTCCTGTGAGTATGTATGTACAAGAAAAATGGAAGCAAGCGATGGAAGATTTTATGAAGAAGCCTCTTGTTTCGTATGTAAAACCTATAGAAGCTCCTGTTGTTGTGAATGCGGCTCCTGTTGCTGTTGTAAATGTGACGCCTCAACCAGAAAAGGTCTCCCAACCTGCTCCTGTTTCTCCACCCAAACAGAAAGTTCTTCGTGTAGGCTTTAGTGATATGTGGGACTCGTTCAATCCTGAATACAATTTCTTTACGTTACTCTTGGAAGAAGCAGGAAAACATCTTTCTCCTCCTGTTGCGATTCAAGGAATTGATATCCGCGCAAATTCTTCTCCTCCAGATATTCTTTTCTTTGGTCCGTTTGGTGAAACATGGAAGAGATTCCCTGATGTTCCCAAGATTCACTTTACAGGAGAGAATTCACCGCCGATTCAGTCTACAAATGTCTTCCTGAATCTTGGATTCCCTCATTTGGATATGGTGGATGACGGCTATCTCAGATTTCCTCTCTGGATTTTGGAGATTGATTGGTTTGGCGCAGATGTTGAACGCATTTGTAACCCAAAGCCTATTCCTATTGACAGATGTACCAAAGTATTCCCTGAAGAACTTGAACGAAAGAAGAAATTCTGCGCATTTGTGGTAAGCAATCCTAGCAATCCTTTGCGAAATGCGGCGTTCCATTGGCTTTCTGCGTATAAGCATGTAGATAGCGCGGGTGCTCTCTTTAATAATGTGGGGCCTATTCTTGCCGCTGGACCTGGAGGAGGAGGGGGAGAACTCAAGAAACATGAGTTCTTGAAAGACTACAAGTTTGCGCTGACGTTTGAGAATAGCAGCGACCCTGGCTATTGTACTGAAAAACTTCTTCACGCAAAGGCGTCTGGATGTATCCCTATTTATTGGGGAGACCCGAAAGTCAATCGCGACTTTGATTTGCGTAGTTTTATTCATGTCCAGGATTTAACATCTGCGGGTGATTTAATTGAGGCTGTGCGTAAAATAGATGAAGATGAAGAAGCCTACAAGAAAATGTTCAATACCCCTGCGCTGGATGAATTCAAAGTAGATTGGGTTCGTCGCACGATGTCTGAGCTTGCTCGTCGTATTTTTACAAAGGCATTTGGAACACCTGTTGAGCTTCCTCGCTTCATTGGAGCAAAGAGCACATCTGAACTTCCCAAACGTGAAGTCCAGCAACAACCTGTTGAACACGAAACACTCCTTGAGACACCTGTTTGTGTTTCTTACGCAACACGACGCTATTTGCCTTCCCTTCAAATGTGGATGGCATCTCTTCAAGCACAGCAACGAAAGATGCCTGAATTACAAACAATTGTCTATCTAGGAAGTGATGTTCCTGAGGATGTCGCAACAAGTATTCAAGATACATACAAATATATGAAGTTTAAGAGAGTTCCTACTGAAGCACCTGCTGATTTCCCTGACCTTTGGAATCCTCAGCATTTTGCGTGGAAACTTTGGATATTCCAAGACCTCCAAAAGGATGAATCTCTCAAAGGAAGGATGATTTTCTATATGGATAGCGGATGTTTCTTGAGTCGTTGGCCTCAGGCATGGATGCGAAAGGCTCAAGAAAATGACATTTGTGTGCTTGAAGATCCTCGCCAAGACAATGCTCATTGGTGTCACGAGGTCTTTTGTAAAAAGCTCAATGTAACAGAAGAAGAGAAAAAGGCACAACAAATCTGGGCAGGGGCCATGATGTTCCGTCTGGGAAGCAAGAAAGTTACCGACTTTTTGGAGGAGGCGTGGAAATGGGGACAGCAGAAGGATGTTATTGTAGGAGATAAATGGACTGGACTCTCAGAGGATGGAAAGCCCTATGGACATCGCCATGACCAGAGTATCTTAAGTATTCTTTCTCTACGTTATGGATTTTCTCGTATGAATCTTGATGATGTCTATTGTGATAAAAGTTTACGTAGAACATTCTCCTCAGGAAAGGCCATTTATTGCCATCGTGGAAACTTTACATTGAATACTCCGTTCTTACCTGGAATCGATGATTCATATGTAATCAATCTGGATAGACGGGCAGACAGAATGGAACGTTTGTATGAAAACTGCCCTGAATTAAAAGACCGCGTTACGCGTTTGTCTGCTGTAGAAGGAAAGAAACTCTCACTCACACCTGAATTAGCCCGTCTGTTCCGTCCTCATGACTTTTTCTGGAAGAAACCTATTATGGGGTGTGCTTTGAGCCATTTGACACTCTGGCATAAGTTAGCAACAGAACATCCTGATGTCAATAGCTACCTCATTTTGGAAGATGATGTAAAACTCAAACCGAATTGGGAGATTGCTTGGAAACAGGCACAGCCCCATCTTCCTGAAGACTGGGATGTTATCTACCTCGGTGGAATTCTTCCTCCCAATCGTGGTGGATTTGAGCATGTAAAAGAGCAAGTCAATGAATACATCAGTCGTGTCGCACCCAATAAATTCTTTGGACAGGAGAAGCCTACTCGGTATTTCCACTGGTGTGCGTATTCCTATGTTCTTTCCAAACGTGGAGCACAGAAAATTCTTGATATCTTGTATGCGCGTGACGGATATTGGACGAGTGCTGACCATATGATATGTAATCCTGTCAATACTATCAATATGTATTTCTTGGACCCACTTGTCGCAGGATGTTATCAGGATGACGACCCGAAATATCAGAACTCTCAATTCAATGACTTTAGTCGTATTGATGGATTTGATAGTGACCTTTGGAACAACGACGAACGATTCTCAGAAGAAGATGTAATCAAAAATCTTGCTGCCTCTGAAGGAAATGAGATTAACATTCCTCTTGCGCTTCAACAGGCGCATGCGATGAGCGCGATAAGCGCAAAGCAACAACCTGTTGCTCCTCCCCAAGAACCCAAATCTGTCACCATACCTCTTCTCGCAAAACCTCCTCAACCTTTGAAACGACGCTTTGTCTGCCTTGACAAACTTAATTTGGATTTCAGTGCTCTCTATGAAAGAGATTGGCTCTTAGAGCTTCTTGGAAAGCCTGACTACGTGGAGATTGAAAAGGTGAAGTTTGAAGACCAGCCTCCTCGTGACAATCCTATTGTCTTTGTCATGAGACCTTGTGTTGAAGAAACTACGCGTATGCTTCAGAAATGGTCTGCCGCGGGAGCAACATTTTCGCTATTCCATCTCAGTGATGAACACCTAACGGATGACCTTTCCATGTATGATCTTCCTGGTTGCCAAAGCATAGTTCGTATGTATGATAGACTTGATATTACAGAAGAACAACGAAAGAAGATGCTTATTATTCCTCTTGGATACCACTGGTCTCTTGGACGTGGAGGTTGTCCATCGCCTCTTGAAAAAACGCCACGCCTTCCCTTCCGTAACAAGGTATGGAGCTTCTTTGGGACAGGTTGGATGAACCGCAAAGAAAAACTAGAGAATTTCAAAGTCATTCAGCCTCATACACTTCGTTTGTTTGACTCTTGGAAAGACGCGAAGTCTCTATCACGCGAAGAATATTTATCCAATGTTCTAGATTCTGTTTTTGTTCCTTGCCCTGGTGGAAACAATCTAGAAACCTATCGCTTTTATGAAGCTCTAGAATGCGGATGTGTGCCTTTATTAGTTCAGGAAGGAGAGAATCGTCTTTACACAAGCTGGGTAACAAACAATCTTCAATTGCTCCTTGTGTCTTCTTGGCAAGAAGCTGTGGTTCTTATGGGACAACTCTTCAACAATAAACAATTGTTAGAGAATTACCGCTCAACAATTTTGGTTGCATGGCAGAAATGGAAAGAATCTCTCTCAAAGGACTTGAAGAAAACTCTCCAATTGGAATAAGATGGGAGAATCGGATTCCACCTTAAACATATACATTGGAGTCGCAATCGCAGGAGCAATTGTATGTAGTTTGTATAGTCTTTGGCTTTCATGTGTCACTAGAAACAACAGAAGAATCTTGACACCCCCTTTTTTACAGGACGAGCAACCTCCTTCTCAGAATTGGATACGACTAAGTTCCTCTCTCCATGCGATTTCTGAAGAGGAAGAGGATTTGGAAAATATTCTTTCTTCTGCCCGCCAAGAATAGAATTCCATTCATCGATAGTATATCTATCTCCCATAGAATTGTTACAACGTCCACAAATAGGGATAAGATTATCTATATTTGTAGGCCCGCCTTTTGACTCAGGAATATTATGTCCTGCTTGAAAATCAAAAGCAGTCATCACATTGGGGCACCAATCCACATTACATTTATGTTCAAACACTTTTCCGCATTTCAGAATCCAACACGCTTCGCGAAGTGCAGCAGGAATCGGCTTTTTTTTGTATTTTTTGGAGGTTTCTGATTGCTGCTTGGGCGGTCTCCCTTTTTTATGAACAGGCTTTGGTTGAAGGGGTGGTAAAGTTGGAAAGAGAATTTTTAAATGAGAGACCCTCTTTGTCTGATTCATTGATGGTAGTTCGTGTGATTGTTTAAAGCCGAGGTATTTCTATTTGTTAGAATGACAGACGGCCCTGCTTATCTTCGTAGTCTTGAGTCTCAGCTCACCTTGTCGAACATTGGGTTTGGAACCATGTTCACGAATGCTACGCCCAATACCTTGAGTTCAAACCCAACTCCCACTCCTACATTCCAGACAGCAAATGTGGCAACGTCAAATTCTGTTTCTGTAGCACCTGTTAAAAAGATTAAATTTATGCTCGTCTCTACACACTTACAGCAATTTACGGGATATTCTAAGGTTTCTTATAATATGGTCCATGAATTGTCCAAGCAACCTTGGGTTGAACTCACCCATTTTGGGTTCCAGCGTGTTCCTGGAGCACCTGATACGTATCGTGGATATCCCTCAGGAGTAGATGTGATTGATGCGGCCGCCCTTGAGAAGCCGCCCCAACAGGGCTTTGGATTTACGCAACTTCCTGATATACTTCGTCGTAAGAGCCCTGATGTTGTTCTTATTTACAATGATATGTCTGTTGTTGCTCGTTTCTTAGAGGAAATCCGCAAGTCAGGAGTTCCTCGTACCTTCAAGATTTGGGTGTATTGTGACCAAGTTTATAATACACAGCACCAGATGTTCTTGGATATCTTGAATCGTGATGCGGACCGCGTCTTCGCATTTACTCCGTTTTGGAAGCAATGCTTGAAGGACCAGGGTATCACACGTCCCTTGGATGTCATTCTCCATGGATTTGACCGAAATAAGTTCTTCCCTATTCCTCGTGAACTTGTGCGCAAGACTCTCAATCTTCCCCAGGATATCTTCCTCATGCTTTGTTTGAATAGAAATCAACCTCGTAAGCGCTACGATTTGCTTATCATGGCCTTTGTTGAGCTAATTGTGAAGTATCCTACTAAACCTATCTTCCTTCTCTGTATTTGTGACAGAGGTGAGAAGGGCGGTTGGTGGCTCTTTGAACTTTTCCAGCGTGAACTTTCTTTGCGTGGAATCCCTGTCGAGCAATTTGGTTCCCGCTTGATGCTCACATCTCAGGACATGACCTTCCGCGACGAGGATATTAACATGTTCTACAATGCGGCGGATGTAGGTATAAGCAGTGCGGATGGTGAAGGATGGGGTCTCTGTAACTTTGAACAGATGGGTGTAGGTGTCCCTCAGGTTGTTCCTGATATTGGTGGATTCAAGGAATTCTGTTCTTCCGACAATAGCGTCATGGTAAAGCCTAAACATAGATATTATTTACCTTCTGCCTTCTCACCTGTAGGAGGAGAGGCCAATGCGTGCGAGCCGCATGACCTTTGCCTTGCGATGGAGGAATATTTGCTCAATTCTGAGAAACGCGAGGCCCATGGTAGAGCCGCTCGTGAAAAGATTTTGACGTATACTTGGGACAAGGCTCTTGCTCCACTCATCAAGAGACTTAAGCAAGAACTTGAGGACAAGGATGAGTAACAAATTATAAAGTCTGAATAGGATGAAGGCCTATAAAGGTTTTTCAAAAGTATTACCTTTTCTTTGTTTAGTTCTCATTACAGCATATCTTTATTATGTATTTTACAAACCTGTAGAAGGTTTCTTTGCGAAATCCGATGCTTGTGATATGATTCAAAAAAATAGAACATTTATCCAAGGACAGGTTGATGATGTTTCAAAGAATTTATCAAACCTTCAAGACAAAGTAACAACGACAAATACTATTGGCACAGAAATACTTGACTACCTTGATAAAAATGCCTGTTTCTCCATGAATAAAACAGATACAACATGTACGAGTCTATGGACTCAATACACAGGAGCATCATCAACGATTTCTTCTGTAAAGACTACAATAGCAAATCTTACTTCTTCCATAGCAGATTTAACGAAGCAACTCACTACTGTTCAAGGCAGAATGGATGCCTGGGATAAAAATAAAAGTGGAGGTCAATATACTCCGAAAGAATTTTTTGAACAGCTCAAGTGTACCGCCAATTCAGCAGATAATACGTGTAAAGTATTAACACAAATGAACAATCAATATATAAGTGATACTGCTACAAAACCTACTCTTACAAATCAGATTACAGCACAAAATACAGCATTAACCAATGCGCAAACTCAATTAAGAAACACTCAATCTACAAAAATTAATGCTGTTACATCACTTACAAACGGGGGATGTTTAACGTATAAGACGAATTTTTTTTGTAGTGAGCTTCTTGGACAATACAATTTTCTTCAGACAACCATCAAAAATGCGCAAACGAATCAGCAAGGGTTTTTAAGTTTTTTTAATACAAGAAGAACACCTCTTGATGATATAATTAAGCTTCAAACAGACGCTTGTTAAACTATCTTACGGCACAATACTCGTTTGAATAAAAGTATCTTTTTTTCAAAGGAAGTATCAGAGAGAATGGTCAATCCAAATATTTTAAAATATTTTCTTTATTTCCTACTTTTTGTAGGAATTACAATTTGTATTTATTACATCTATAAATATTCAAAAGCTCCCCTTGAAAAAACAGAAGGATTTCAAGATTACATTCTTTTTAGCAATCGAACCTGGGCGTCCCAGCAACTTTCTGGGTATAGACCGCCATTTGAAAACCGAGAAACATGGATTCGTGAATTGTCTACGTGGACATTAAGTCTTCCTCCTGAATTTGAAACACAAAAGAAGTCATGGGATAATGGTATCTGTCTTCATTTGTATATTGGAAATTTGGATACAACTCAACAAACAAGTATAACAAACGCAGAAAAATTCTATCAAGAATGGAACTATGTTCTTTATAAGCGGAGACACCCCTATAATCAATATCGAGGCAACTTTGCTTGGAATGACGTCTATACAGTTGATAATGAAAATCGTATTCGTCTAGCAGATAAACTTCTCACATGGCAACGCGCAAAGAATCCTTGGCCGACTTGGGTAAATATTGATGTAAAAGAACTTCGGAGATTAAATCAAAACGCAGCGGATGTCCTTGTCGCTTACTTGTATGAACAGCAACTCAGGGCTATCCAAGATACGGAAAGAAACGCATTTCAACAAGGAATTCGTGACGCAGGAGGTGTTGATTTTAATAGTAAAAGTCAAATGTCAAAGGTTGCTGACAAAACAGGCGACCAAATCAGAAATAATGTACACCCTACTTTGATGAACAATAAAATAAATAATAATTATCTCTTAACCTATGTTACCTTGGATGCAACCAATAGTGACGCAGCAAAACAATATCTTGCTTCTACTCCAGAAGCTCAGAACTATTTGGAACAGGTTGGTGCGTATATACAATGGACAGTGATGGGTGAACTCGCAGGACCTGTCTTAGGCGCAGTAGGAAACGCAGCAACTGCTTTACGAAATGTTCGTGTAGGAAAGGGTTTTTTTACAAAAAATGGAAGAAATTTAGCCATGAATGTTCGTCGGTTCGCACAAGCCAAAATTATTGCTGCCGCACGAAGAATCAAGTTGGCGAACACTATTCTAAAAGAAGGAAAAATGGCAGGATCCATTGTAAAAGGGCTTGGAACTGCGGTTCGTGGTGTGAAGACTGCGATTTTTGCGAACCCTGTTGGAATTGTCATGGGATTGGCCGATGCGATATTAAGTTTAATTCCTGATAGTGTATGGTCAAAATGGGGAGAAAATGATGCGCAAAATCAAATTAACAATCAAATCCTCAAATGTCCTTTAGGATACATTGATGGAAATAAACTGAGCTTGGAAGAATTTTCAACCTATCTGGATTTACTCCCCATTCCCTCAGGATTTGGAACGATGGAAAAAGCGAAATCAAGAAAACTTGCGTGTGTTTCCTTTGATGACACGGGCCAAACGGATGTTCAGATGAAACGCCAATGTGCCTGGGCAGGTCCAGCGAATGTAAATTACAATGCGGACAGACAACTCATAGGAGTTGCGTTGGGACTTAACTTTGGACAAAGAGTTCCTTGGGATTTTGACACATGCTTTGCTGACCCTCCTCCTCCCATTCAGCTCTATCCTATTGAACCCACCTATCCTACCCTTGATTCAGTGGAATCCATGTTTTCAAATGTAGCAGGAACTTTGTCAAATGATTTAGGACTTTGCTCTTTTTTCAGCACGACATTTACATATGCAAACAACGTAAAACCAACAGATACAATTCAAGTTGCCTCAAATGAAATCTACAAGCAAATTCGTAATGAAGCTTTTATAACACCTTTATCTATTTACAATACATTGAACACAACAAACCTTTTAAATTCAAATGAGATTCCTGCGAATCTTGAACAAAACTTTGATTTCTTTTATAAAGAGCAATCTGGTTCTAATGCGATTAGCTCATTTTTGCGAGTATCACCTGCTGACCGCATGGCAAATTCTGTCTTCGCAAGAAAAGATTTTTATATTTCAACGCTGACAGGTGAACTAACAGGTCTTCTAAAAACCGAAATTTTTGGAATACGATCAGCCATAAGTAGTTCAACTTCAAGTCTTCCAAGAATCTTTCTCTCAACAGATACTACATTCTATACAACACCTGTCGTAGAAACACCTGTTCATACTATGTTCCTTGATGAATATCGCACAAATCTTGCTGCTCGCATTGTCTCGCAAACAGGAGAAATTCTTCGTTACGAAACTCTCTTGGGCGAATACAATACAAGTGTTACACAAATTAAATCAGAACTTGGAAGTGTAGATATAACCGATCCAAAATTCCTTGATAGTTTAGCACAATATCTCTATGAAGAAACAAATCGTATCTCAGGGGGGAATAATGCTACATTCACAGCGGGAAATACTATTACATTCATCGATAAAATACTCAGCGCAACGATTATATGTGATAATTTGATAACACTTGTCTGTAATATTTCTTGTATCAATAAATCAAGAGGCGCAGAACCTATCACAACCAGCACAGATACAAATGTTGGAATTGAATTTTATTTGGCAAATGTCAGCGGTATTTGGAAACCCACTGCCTGGGGCAGACCAAATCCAGATGCGAAGCCAGCGATGGCTTTTAATTATATTGCGAGAACAGCTACTATTAATTACACGCCAACTATTCAGTATAAATTTACGAAATATTTCAATACAAAGTGTAATGACCCTGCGACATTACGAACACAATTGAATTATTACAAAGAAAACAATCCCAATAAAAATATCAAGGCAATCACAGGATGGAAAACAAAAGACCCTTTGAATTGCGTGATGCAGTGGACAGAAACGGATTATAATCCTTCTGAAAATACGGAAGGACCTGAACGAATTCGTCAAGCCATTTTTACATATGAAAACCCCAATACCCCCTATCCCTATCAAAATGGGCAACCTTGGGTGGATATTTACCAAGGATACACTGAAACTACAACAGAAACAGGAATTACACAAATCAATCTTCCTCAACCCAGAAGAGGACTTCCTCCTGAAGTAACACTCGCAGGAGGTTGTAGAAAAACATGTACTGACCCTGCTATTATGAAAAGTATCATGGATAGATACAATTCAGATACCACTATTAATGGAGGAAATACCAAGATAATTAATATTAAAAAGATTTTCACTTCAAAAGAGGACCGCTGTGATTTCGTCGCAAATGTGAATACAGGAAAGGGTTTAGTAGAAGAACAAAGACGCAGAGCTATTGTAAAGGTGTCCACCTCTGGATGTAGGTATACTATAGAGAGTATTGGACAGAAAGATTCAGGAACCTTTGTATCCTTAACAGAAGGCTTTCACTCGTATCCTACTCAGGAATCTTTCCAGGACCTCAATGTAACACCTTATCCTGGATATTTCTTCCAATCGACAACAATTAATAGCGCAACTGTTCCCAAATACAATTTTGGAGACAACATTCTTGGTTCTGTCATAGGAGGAATTAACAATACATGGAACACCCTCACAAATTCTGGAAAATCTGCGAGACAACGAGTATACGCAACAATTGGTGTGAATACTACTCTGGAAGGATGTCCAACAACAAAATGTTCTTCAGATGATATATTGAAAGCAATTGCGACAAAATATAATCTTGATAACTGGGGAGTTTCGCGTATGACAAGAATTTTAAAGATATCTACTGCGAGTCCCACTGAATGTGATGTTTTCTTTGAAGATAGCAATATTTCTGGAAGCAACCGATTTGTAAATTTATATAGAGATAAGTTTAATGGACGTTATGCAAGCGATATACGAGAGATAACAGCAGCAGATGATGTATCTAAACTTACGACGACATACTATCCTGGAGGTTCAGGATTTGTAAATATGTCAACAGTCTTTTACAGCATGCGATTTACAATGCGAAAGATTCCAAATACTTGTAAGTTTGAACCAGTCTCTTACAAATTAATGAATCCTGACCCACCTTCTTCAGAAGTTGAAGATATATCGCAGCCTCTCTTTACTGCGAATAGAAGTGCTGCTTCTCTTGCTGTTCCTAGAAACACATCCAGTATGATAGGATGTGGTGAAGTGAATGTATGTTCAGATAATAATACACTCCTTCAAATGACAACTCTCTACAGACAACAAAATCCAACTATAAACCTTCAACGCATTAATCGTGTGATTAGAAAAGATAGAAATACATGTATGATTGAATACCAAACAAACAATAGAATGACGAATAATCCTGCGACTATGCGTGATACCTATAATTTTACATTTGAACCAGATTCCACTACATGTGTATGGAATTTAGTGAAAGGAGAGCCTGACCCAACGGATGGACTGAGATTCACGAGCAATATGGCCTTTGGGTCAAGAGGACTCAATTATGTTCCTGGAAGGTCAATTTACATGGATAACCTCAAGATTTCTGATACAATGAATCTGAACACCGCAACCCTTCAATACAGAACACCTACATGTGCGCCTCCTTTGCCACCGATACAATGTGGAAGTGCGAACGCAAGAAACGCAGCTAGCAATTATTACAATCTCTTAACTTCATCTCGCATTACAAATATGTTTGATAGTGCGAATGTAACAAATACCACATGCGAATACAAAGTTGAGACAACTGCGGGAACTCGGTTTGAAGACACACACTTACATTTCACATACATACCCAATTCAAATTGTACAGGATATATCGCAACAGGATTCTCGAATGTTCCAAAAGCCAATTCTCTTACAGAAGGGTGGTTGCGACCTGAGAATACCTCTTGCTATCCTATTGCCTGTGAAAATGACACTATGAAAGCAATAACAAGTAATTATTACAAAGGACTTCCTGGCGCATTTAATCTTGGAGAAGATGCTATGACAATTGATAAAGTTAGACGAGTAAACAGCAATACATGTGAATACCAGGTTCGCACAAATCGGTATATGCAGCTAAACGGAGGAACATTTGAACCAAGGGCTCACAAACTTGTAAGATTACGTTCTGTAGGAAATGAGTGTGATACTATGGTTGTAAGTGCTTCTAACATAGAATCATCCTCTAATTCCCAAACATTCTTCATGCCTTTCACATGTCCATCCTTTGACCCCATGGTTGTATTTACTTCGAGTGGAGTAGGTTTGACCAATTCCAATGTTCTCAGACAACATATTCGCAGCACCTATATGAATGGACTCTTAGCTGCTGGAACCTTACAAACTACAACCAATACATTTGATACAATCCGAGGCCCAGATATGAATGGTATGACAATCGTGCGAGGAAGACTTCTGCCCCAAGACCCGAATTCAAGAAATATACGAGCAGAATATGAACTCAGATTTAATATCTATTTGTTCCAACCCAACTCAAGAACATATCCAAATAGACTGATAGCAGCAAAAGCAGGAACACTGGTGAAACAAGATTTGAATCAAACAGATTATAATAGCTGGAGAGACAATATGGGAAGATCTGCGCCTCCTTCTGAAACTAGACCTGATGGCACATATGAAGTTTCTCAAGCCTCCTTCACCCTCTGGCAACCGGCTATGCACCCAATTATTGAAATAGCATTCCCTTCCAGCGATTGCTCAAGGCCTTCTATAGTAAAACTGACAGATAATTCTCCTCTCAATATAACATTTGTTTCATCCAAGGAAGCAAGCGTTTTTTCATCCTAAAGAATAGGAATGTCTCTCTTTAAAAATTATCCCGCAATTCTTTTTGCGAGTATAGTTCTTATTCTTGGAATTTCTATTTATTTCCGCAGCATCAAAAAATATCTCCGTGAAGGATTTGAAAGTGGACAAAGCTGCTCTATAGATTGTACAAACAAGGATATCCTTGCTGCTGTAAAAAAGGAGTTTGAAGCTCGGTATGTAGAGGGATTTACAAGTGGTTCAGGAAATGAATATCAAGAAGCTTTCCAAGACCCTAGCCAACTTCTTTCGCTCGTATCCAAAGCGTCTACGTCCCCTCAACTTCAAAGTCTCGCAGGACTTCCTGGACTTTCTTCAAATCCCCAACTCTCAAGCCTGACAAATCTTGTCTCTTCTGGCCAACCTGATATAGCCTCCTTAGCCAAATTGCTCAATGCTGGAACTCCTTCAGTTCCAGGACTCGCCCCTGTAGAAGAACCAAAATATAAGATTAGTCGCAACAAACTTAAGACAATACGGCGCGCACTCAAAGTAGATGATACAAAATGCGAATACAATATTGTCTATGATGAATCTAATCTTGATACAAGCGGTTCTCTTCAATCCAAACCAGATACCTATGGATTCATTCAGGTAAAGTTTGTCAAGCAGGGAGAAACTGGCTGCTTTTTTACTCCGAAAGAAGTCAAATTATTGGTTGGACCCGAGATACTCCGTCATGATTCTCTGAATCCTGAAACTCCTATCCCAGAACTAAATTATGTCTTCTAAAAATTCTATTGTATCCAATACAATTCTAAAAAGAGAAATATGGTCGCTTAGCAATCCATTTTCTGAAAGAAGGATTTTGCTTTACGCGAACGACGTTTCGCATTTCTTACTAAATCACTATCTGTTGTGTAGTGCGTCTTACCACACGTCAACAGACTTGAAACTCTCGCATATCCCCATTGCTGTTGTGTCGCTCCAGGGCGATGTCCCGTTCTCCAGGCAGCCATTCCGCGGTCATAGGATTCTTGTAAGAGGTCTTTGGGAACACCAGAGACTTTTGCGCGGTCCGCAATAGATTTCACACCAGGAAACATCTTGTCCCATTTCTGTGTATACGACGATGATTTTGTCTTCACACCAAGATTTGTTTTGAAACCAACATAGGCTTTCGGATTGGTATGAGAAAGACTCCCGAATTTTTGAATTTCTTGAGCGCGCTTCACCTTTCTGGTTTTGGAAAGACCCGCAAAATATTTTTTGGGAAGATACCAACTCTTCCGGGTTTTTGATTTCATTCCTATACAAGGAATAGAAATGTATACTCGGAAAAACAGACAAAGTGGAGGATGCGGATGTGGAGTTTTAAGAGGAGGTGGTTACAAACCAACAAAGAAGAATCGCAATTTACTGAGAAGATGGAAACGCGGAGAAAGCATTGGATTCACGGCAACCGCGAGTTTGAAAGCCAAGGGGTTGATTCCGCGTACTAGTAAGAAAAACCGCGGTAAGTATATTGTTAGTAAGAAATACCAATAAATAGATGGACTTCTTATTGGATACTGGTCCTGAAGAACAAATTTTGTCTCGGTCTGGATACAAACCGAATGAAAGTTTGAAAGCTCTTGAAATCGCTTTGTCAGAATCAGGTTCTGTCGCTCTTGGAAAAACATTTCACTTTTCTGCTGATTTAATCTGTAGTGGAGGATTTGCGATTTGGTGTCGTATCATGTGGGATTATACGATACAACATGTTGGTATTGGTTCCCCACGGCTCTTTGTCTATCTTCAGAAACGTCTTGGAGAATTGGATGAATTGGTCAATAAATATCCAGATGAACAACTCTATAATTCGATTGAGTTCCAGAATCGTATTGGTGAGATGCTTGTTGTTCTGAAACAAGCTCCACGACATCCAAAGCTCGTCTGGCCCAAAGTTGGCATTGAAACGCATCGCGAAGGATGGTTGCGGAATGTAGCCGTGGCTACGGAAACGAATGTGGTTCGTCGTGTCTGGAAAGCAGACGGCGATAACGCTTTACTGCGAGTCGCGGGATCTGAGATTTCAAAAGCGGTTGTGGAAGGCGCAACAGATAGAATGTTATTTTGGATTCGCTGGTTGCTTGAGGAAGAAAATATTCTAAAGAAAGAATTCCGCCACGCGACTCTTTCCACGATAGATAGAGGAATCGCGGGAGGAAAAGGGAAGTCAGGCCAAGAAGTAGGCCAGTTTATCGTCGCACTCTTTCAAGAAATCTACAATGAATTTGCGTCTAAACAAATCATTCGGATGCATGAAGAATTTAGTTGCCTTGTTCGTTTGTATAAAGGATATGATATGAAACTGAATAATTCACAGAAGAAACAGATAATTGCTGTGCTAGGTCAGATTCTTTGTGAAGTACCTCGTTGGAAAGTGCCTGCCGCACCTCCCTTGGTCAAAGACCCCCTTGTGGTCTCTCGCGCAGTGGCGCAAACTGGAAAATTCTTTCGTGAAGTGCTTGGCAATCCCGCAGTTCAAAATAACAAGGCTGTGTTGAAATCCTTTACGAACAAAGGGCAAGTGGATAAGAAGAAGAAAACAAAAGAAATGGTTCACAATGAACAATTTGCTGCTGTTGAAAAGGCCATGGAAAATTATTTTGGCGGTAAAAATTGAAGTATCCACCTTAGGAGGGAATCGTATTCCCATAGAAGATGAATATTGAAGAGCTTGTTTCCCTTCTTGAACGTGCCAGTGATTCTTACTACAATGGTGGTGATTCAGTGCTTGGCGATGAAGAGTTTGATAGACTCAAAGAGGAACTTGCGGAACGTGCGCCCAATCACCCCTTTCTCACGAGAGTTGGAGCTCCTGTGAAAGAAAACTCTGTCACTCTTCCTGTCTTCATGCCCTCCTTAGATAAGGTGAAGCCTGGAAATCGTGCGTTCGCATCCTATGCGCAGAAAAGCAATCTTAGCGAAACAAAAGGGTGGGTGCTTTCTGAAAAGCTAGATGGAATTAGTGCTCTCTGGATTCCAGCAACGAAGAAACTCTATCTCCGTGGCGATGGTGTAACGGGCCAAGATGTGAGTCAGTTTGTATCTCTGGGCATCCAGGGACTTGTCAAGCCAAAGGAGAATGTAATGATTCGTGGAGAGCTTGTCTTGAAGAAATCCGATGTTCCAGTGGATACCATTGGTCGCAGTTGGGTCAATGGACAGCTTCATCAAAAGACACCTTCTCGTGACAATGTTTCCAAGATTCGCTTTGTTTCGTATGAAGTCTTTACTTCTATGACCCGCGCAAAGCAATTTAGTTGGCTTGCGGAGCAGGGATTTGAAGTTCCTTGGTATAAGGTTGTTCTTCAGATTAATGAGGAGATTTTGAGTAAGAATTTGGTAGACCGCAGAACAAATGGTCCATATGAGATTGATGGAATTGTGATTGGTCAAAACAAAGTTCCTGACCCTACTCCTACATTGAAGAATCCAAGTGATATGGTGGCCTTCAAGATGGTTATGGAAGACCAGTGTGCGGAGACGACTCTCAAAGCCGTTCATTGGAATGTGAGCAATCAAAAGTTTCTCATTCCTCGTCTTGAAATTGAGCCTGTGCGAATTGGTGGAGCCACAATTCAGTATTTGACTGGCCACAATGCGAGATTTCTTATCGAGAAGAAACTTGCTGTGGGTGCGAAGATTCGCATTCGCAGAAGTGGAGATGTGATTCCTTGTCTGGACGCGGTTCTAGTAGAGAGTTCTAGAAAGGTCTTGGATGACTTTCCAAAGGAGGGAACCTATGAATGGATTGGAAATGCGCACATCCAACTCAAAGAAAGTAACTCTTCAGAGCTCTCAGAAAGCCGCCTTCAGCACTTTGTAAAAACTCTGGAGCTTGATGGGATTGGTCCTGGTCAAGTGAAGAAACTGGTTGAAGAAAATATCAAAACACCTCTTCAACTTTGCCAGACATCTGAAGTTGCTCTTCAAGGAATTCTTGGCAAGAAAACTGGACATTCCTGTTTCACACAACTTCAAACCAAACTTCCTTCTCTAAATGAAATGACTCTGATGATTGCGAGTAGCTGTATGCCGCGTGGGATTGGAGAAAGAAAACTGGAGCCTTTGTTTAAGGCAGAAGCTGACCCTCGCAAATGGGCTACCTATTTCTCAATTCCTCGTGAGATTGAGGGATGGAGCGATGATGCTCTGATGACATTTGCGAAAGGATATTCCACCTATGAAACTTGGCGGCAGAAGGAATTTACTATTCTTCCCTACCCCATTCAAACAAAGGCAGCTACTCCGAGTGTAGCACAGAAGGGAGTGTTCTGTTGTACAGGATTTCGTGATAGTAATCTTGAACGAATGGCTGCTGAAAAGGGATGGGAAGCTTCTGTGACATTGACAAAGAAAGTTCAAGCCCTTCTCATTCTTGATAGTGAATCTCCAGAAACAGCAGAAGGTACAAAGGTAGAAAAGGCAAGAAGTTCTGGCATTCCTATTTATCGTAAGACAGACTTTGTGAAGAAATACCTTTCATAAATAGAATGGCGTCCCTCGCACAATCTTTAGCAAAAGGTGCCGCAGCAGAGGTTGGTTCTGCTGTACAAGCTAAAGCAAGTTCTGCTGCTAGTTCTGCTGCTGTAGCCGCACAAGAAAAAGTTCAAAACGCTGTCGTTACAACAGCATTATCAAAAGCACCCGGTGGAAGTATTCTTGTAACTCTATACAATAGCTTTAAAGATATCCTTCGCAAAATGAAGGCTTATTATTTAACTCTTACATCTCAAACAAAAATTATTTTTATAGCAGTACTTCTTTTACTTATAGCGGGTATTGTTCTTGCTGTTTACTATAGTGGTCAAAAGAAATCTCCTGAAGTCTTAATTCAAGAATCAAGAAAACAAGTGGATGATACCGCCGCAACTCTTGGACAAGTCAAACAAGGACTGAATGTCTTAGGAATTACAGAAGGATTTCAAGATTGTCCTGCGCAAATGACCACACCCAAAGAAGAAATAAAACTTTTGAATCTTCAACCCTTTTCTTTAAAGCAAGCTGGATTTATAGGAAGTTCAGGAGGAGGCGCTGAACTTTCAACGGGTGCCTTTGACGCAACCAGTGTTCAGAGAGCTCTTCAAGCAGGAATTCGCACCTTTGTTCTTCAGATAGATTCATTAACAACGGATAGAACTGCCGACGGATTCCCCGCAGTAGGAGAACCTTGTCTGCTTGTTAAGAATGAAACAGGTGACCTCATTAGCACAAATGCGGGTTCCATTCAGGCTGTCTGTCAACAATTAGCCGATCACGCCTTTAGTCAGACTCTTCCACAGAAAGATGACCCTGTTCTTGTTATTTTGTATATCAATAGAACTCCAGCAGATATTGTTACAAATACAAGAGAATATATTCAGTTTCTCTCAAAGATTGCGAGACAACTTGCGCCCTTAGCCCCTCGTCACTTGCGTCTTACAGATAGAGGAGATTTCACAAAACAACAACTTGAAGAGGATTTATTGACATTGCCGTTTACAACATTCCAGAAAAAGTTTATCATCGCTACAAATGCGGATACATCCCCTTTCCGAAAGGCTGAAGAGCTCGCACTCACAATTGATACACAATTGAATCTTGATTTCTGGTCCAATATTCGTATATACAAGAGCAGTGCGGCGGCATCGTTAGGAATTACGAATGTAGCCCCCGCAAATGTCACTCCTAGATTCCTACTTTTCTCCAATACACAAATTACAGACGCAGTGACAACTACCGAAAAAATAAAAACACTTTCAGATTCTATCAAAGGAAAACTCAGTATGATGCTACCAGTTTCTACTCGCAATCCCGACACGGAAGTTCGTGATAAAGCATTAGACCAAATTGGTCTGAATATAATACCCCTTGATATTTTCTCCTATTCTACAGAGTTTTCTCAAGCAATCTCCATGCCTTGGAAAACAAATAGTTGGAAATTGAAGCCAGCACTTCTCCGCTAAGAATAGGGAATGGAGGAAGATATCCAGTATCTTCTAAAACAGGAAAGGTTAGACAAACGTGTTTTAGGAAGACTTGAAAATGCGGTTGATATCGCACAGGAACGAATTGATTATGAATTGGCCAGTGATAAAGAATTACGCTATGCTTTGGAAATAGTCGAGTCCTTTCTTCGTCGTAAGAAACGTGTTTGTTACGGAGGAACGGCCATGAATGCTTTGCTTCCTGCGGGTAAGAAATTTTATTCTGAAAAGGATTTACCAGATTATGACTTTTTTACACCTAAGTTGGAAGCGGATGTTGAAGAACTCGTGAATGATTTACAACGCGCAGGATTTCAAGATGTGTTTCATCGTGTTGGAATGCACGAAGGAACTAAGAAGATTCTTGTAAATTATATCGCAGTCGCAGATATTTCTGAAATGGAATATGATATTTATGAGATTGTATTCAAACGTTCTGTGACAATCAAAGGAATTCATTATACGGATGCGGATATTTTACGGATGATGATGTATTTGGAAATGAGTCACCCCAAAGGAGAAGTTTCTCGTTGGCCCAAGGTGTATGAACGTGTTCTCTTAATGAATGACGCATTTCCATATGAGCATTGTTCCGATGAAGATTTTGTTGAAAAAGAAGTTTCTATGACACTCCGAAAGGTTCTTCATAATTTCATTTTTGAAAAGAAGCGAACACTTGCAAGTGGACCTTTGTATGAGATATATGACAAAAGTGTGGAAGCCACAAAACCTGTGAAGTGGGAATTGGGAACAGGAGGTGTTGTGATGTTTTTGAGTCCGAACCCTCGTGAAGATGCGCTTGCGATTCGTGAACTTCTTGGTTATAAGGGGATACGCATTGATTATTTGAAGGAGAAGGGAGAACTGGTGCCTGCGCGTGTCATGGTAAAACTTTTCAAACAACCCATTGCGCAAATTATACAAGAAACTGCCTGCCATTCTTACTATATTGTGAAATCTACGGAGAACAAGGATGTAAGAATCGCAAGCATGGATACAATGATTACATTGTATTTGAGTTTGTCTATTTTTACAGATGATGAGAAGAAGTTTTTACACTTTCCTCTCGATTGCTACGTAGGTCGTTATATTCAAGTAAGCAAACGCATTCGCAGAGCACCCAAAATCAAGCAGTTTCAACCTTTTGCCTTGGATTGCCAAGGATATCAGAAAGGATATCCTACTCTACTTCGTGAGAAAGTGGCCCGAATTGCGCGTGAGAAAGAAGCAGCAAAACTGAGAAAACTTCTCAAAAAAGAAACATTTAAGAATAAGGCAACTGAAAAAACGAAAGTGAAAAAGGCAGAAACAAAAACTCGTCGTAATAGAGCGTGATGAGTGAACAGATACGAATTCATCAATTAATTGATAATGCAAAGCGTAATAACGCCAGAAATGCATTAGCAAGAGCACAACTCCTATACGGCGCGCCCTGTTCTGATTGTGGCAAACCAACCTCAAACAAAGAAGTCCCCAGTGAATCTTCGCTTTTACTTGCGAATGTTTCCACATGCGCCGCGCAAGCGATTATACGGCCACTCCCTGTTCCAGAAAGTGTTCGGATTGCTCGCGCTGTTCAATGTTACATCGATGCTTCTGTAGACCCTCTAAATCCTGATTTGCGGTTTCGCCAGTATTTACCTCGTGTCGTACCTGCGCCTTGCCCCCCCTTGCCTAATACAAATCCTCCCAAAGCACCTGCCTTTTGCCCATTGCCCAATACTCCTCTCAATCCAGTTCTTCCTGCTTAAAAAATATTTCTCTAGTAGAATGGGAACCGCAAATTTTGATTCTTCTCGTTTAACACAAGTTCGTCGCAACAGAACTATTGCGAATTATGCGCAGACTCTTGCGTCACAATTTGAATCAGGCTCTGCTACCGCAACCTACTCTGTTCGTCAGATTCAGCAACCTAACACAACAGGCAACATTATCGCCTACAAGAATGAAGCTCCTTGCGCATGCAACCAAGTTGACTATCGTCGCAGCCTTGGTCAAATCTGCTGTGGTGCTGCGACTCAGTAAGAGTCCTGCTGCACTAACGAGGCTGCGACTCAGTAAAAAATACATTTTTGTAGTTTGCTTTGTTGAGTTTACAACTCTTTTATTTAGATTTTTTTAATTTGAATACAAGGGAATTTCAGAAAGCCTATTTACTTCTTAGTGGTTGCGACCTTCACAACCTTCTTCGCACTAACAACCTTCTTCGGCACAGCAACAGGGGCCATATCTTCACCATCATCATCATTGACCTCTGCTACAGGAGCAGGTGCGGGCGCAGGAGCAGTTCGCTTCGCAACAGGAGCAGGTGCGGGCGCAATGACTTCATCGTCATCTACCTCTTCATCCTCATCATCATCGTCAAGTGCGGCGAACGCATTTTGAGGAGCAGGCTGAGCACGCTTGGAAGAAGTAGGAGCAGCCTCAGAAGAGTCACCTTCATCAAGGAAGGCAAATCCACGGATGCTCTCAGGGAGCTTGTCTACACGAATCTGAACAGCCTTCCAAGAAAGACCGAACTTAGAACCCGCAAACCAAACACCCGTGCACTGAATGAGAGTGGTAATCTGAGCACCCTTGACAAGCACATCTTCAAGAGGGATATCGGTCATAGGACGCTTCTTGTCATCATATACCTGGACATCAAACTTATCATTGCGCTGCTTGAGAGCAAGCTTGAGCGTAGGAGGATACGGCTTAGGATTGCCATCTGCGTCCTTGCTGAAACGAATCGTAGGAGTGTAGAAGGCCTTGATGACATCACGAGTGAGTTCAGACTTGAACCAAGCCTTGGAATTCTTTACACCCTGCTGAATCATGTATTCATCAAGCGCAGAAAGGGCCTGATAGATAGACTGAACCTTCTTATTCTCACCATCGTAACCACGGAGAGAGAGTTCAACACTATACTTTACAGGACCAGCCTTATCATACACACTCATACCATAAGGAACAGCAAGGGTGCCAATTTGCATTACAAGACTACGGCCATCATAGTTGAGGTAAGCTTGCTTACCACCAGAATCAAGAAGCTTTACAGGGGAGAAAGTAACCTTGGTCGCGTCAAAAGCAGAAGGAGATACAATAGCACTAGACATCTCGGACTGATGGACGAGGGGAGGATTGGGGCCGTCAATTTTTGGTGACTGGTCGTTTAATTTTTTTCCACCTTCATTTTTGAACTTATATCAGAATAGAGAAAGATGGCCATGTCAGAAGGAGAACGTTTATCAAGAAGACTTGCGGGTGGACAACGCTTCTTATCAAGACAGCAAACTACAGACTCGAGCACCTACACAAACAAGGTTCAGGCACGTGCTTCTGGATTTGTCTATCCTCGCAATTTAGAAATTCGTCAAGCCATTCCCAATAGTGTTATTTTGAATGAACCTGATAGCACTGCGTCTTGTTGTTACTCTGTGGTGGCTGGAAAACAGAACAATGCTGGGTATCTTGGACTTTACAGAGCGGCGGAGAAATGCGCAGTCTGCTCTGACCCCGATTATTCTGCGACAAACGGATTTACATTTGATTTGAGTGGAAGTTCATTAAAAGGTGGATATTATTGTCCTGTGCCTGATTTACCCAATACAGCAAAAACCACTCTTATGGAGCAGTGTGCTGCGTGTAAGCAATTCTATTTTCCTGGACAGACACGAAATTGCTGCGCGGCTCCATCCAATCCTGCTTTGTATCCTACTCAACTTCCTGACTTAATTGACATGAAGTTCAATGGGTATGCAAGCATTCAGAGAGAGTTTTAATGAGTCTTGAATATTAAAAACGGGCATTTTTACTAGGTAAAACGAGAAACTCTACTATTAAGCAAATCGTGAACTTGTAGAATTGTAATCTGCTAAGACTTCAGTTGCAGTGAGCAATCTAGAGTAAACTTTTAGAGATCCAAGTTGCGCATTCATATAGTAGTAATCAACACTCCCCATAAAAGCACCAATGCGGAAAGCTTGGTTCATTGGAATATTTGCAACAATAGAAGAAGACTCGGCAGCAACAAGTGAACCATTCTTATAAATAGCAAGTGTGCGATTTGCCTGATCAAATACAAAAG
>JACCDG010983564.1_pt1 | contig 27743 bp, 30 predicted proteins | sample 7442471 | NCBI WGS metagenome assembly JACCDG01 (sample SAMN15323444, study PRJNA562643) | freshwater metagenome | isolation source: river surface water | place: USA:Blue River Watershed | collected 2017-08-17 | reverse complement strand
TATGACATTAAATTGACATTAAATTGACATTAAATTGACATTAAATTGACATTAAATTGACATTAAATTGACATTAAATTGACATTAAATTGACATCAATTCAATATTAAATTAATATTAATAACGTTAAAAAAAAATATTAATAACGTTAAATTGACATTGATATGACATCAATATGACGTTATCGATAATGTTAATAAAGTTAGGATAATGTTATTGACTTAAAAAATTATGCTTATGATTTAATTAAATATTTGTCCATGCTAGTAGATAGTTTATATTGGCCATCTACGATGCTCTGTAAAGCCAAAATCTCAGTTTGTAGACGTTTTTGGCGAACTATGGACTCGTCTAACGACCTTAAGAAAGACAAGCGCAAGTAGATAAATTTAAGAGGAAAAGATTTAAATTTGCTCCACTTCAAACAAATAGGAGCATGAGCCAACTGCACAGCGAGACGGTCATCAATTACAAATGGATCATTGTCACCATTGTGTTGCTTCAAACGTTTCTTGGGGCGCTCTTGATCTTCAGGTTCGCTCACCTTTTCCGTCTTCTCGTCAGCTTCATCTTCGAACATTTTTTTCAACTCATCATCCAGCTCCAGATCGTCCAAGTCTAATTCACTTCCGTCAGGAGTGTCATTTGAGCCTAGTGAAATATGGTCAGATGGTTCGTCATCGCCAGAAGCTTCTGAATGTTCGCCACTTGCTTCTGAACACTCGTCATCAACAATTTTTTTGGCCATTTTTAAAAAAAAAATATTATTAACTTTGATAAAAAGTCAATAAAATGTGATATTTAAATTAATAACTTAAAATTTAGCTGTCAATGACTTTAGCGACGCCATCATGATCCAGAAGCAAGACAGAATATACTTTAAGATAGATATCGACGTTAAAACTATTGGAAGATGGGACTGTGTTCGTATCTATATCTAATGAAAGCTTGGAGAAGCTGTCAAAGCCCAAAACCTGATTGCTAGACGACTTGACAGCAAAATCACCGCCTGCGACAAACTGATGAATGTAAGGTCTACGGTTGGCGGTCTGGAACATGGCCGACTTGAAGTTCATGGTGTCGAGATACAAAGTCTCATCGCCCAGTTTGCGGACGCCATGGAAGATACCCGTCCCTTCATCTTGGATATCATATTTGTCTACCACGGCTTCGAATAGAAGGTGACCACTAGAAGAAGCGTTATCAGACTGTCTGAACAATATATAGAGAGCTGGAGAAATACCCTTCAACTGCGTGTCGATGACGTAATTACTGTTGTTAGCAAGAGTCAAAGTCTCGCGATGATAGAGAGTCTTGACAAAACGAATAGCCATCCCATTGACTCTAGGATCATGCATACGATTCTTAAGATCGTTATATTCATGCTCAGACAATTCATACGCCACAAACAGCATTTGCATAGAAGAAATAGTCACTGATCCTCCAGTACCGTCAGAAAGCAATGACCTTGCCACTCCAGACTGTCTGAAACGGAATTGTAACTTGTCAATCTCGCCAAGAGGGAACACATTGCCTTTCCAGAACCCATCCAGACGAATACGATAACGAGCGGTGGAAGTTGTCCCAATGGTACTGTTACCCACCCAAGCTGTAGAAGTAGAGCTTACCGCTCCATATTTAATAAGCTCCTCAGGACTCTCATTAACATGATTGGCCAACCAAAGGTCGGTGCCCTTAATGGTCTGGATACGCTGTCCGCTGTTATTGATCAAAATATCATACTCGTCTATCCAAAACTCGGCTGGAGCCGTGGTAGTTGTGCCACCAGTATTAGCGTTGTTTAATGTGACATCCAGATACACCTCAGACAATACCGCCCGTTTCCCCTTTGTAGACCATGAAAACTCATTCTCAGTCCCCTGAGTCTCAAAAGCGTTGTTCAAAGCACCAACGGGACTATTCAAACGATAGTGGATCATACGATGATTAAGAGATGGGATAGAAGGATCAACACTCTGGCTAGCCAGCATGTTATATTTCTTGCCATTAATCATACGTTGAACAACAGGATAATGGTTGTCAGATGCAACTGGGCGCAAGACGTGGGCACTTTTGCCTTGTCTTTGATTAGCACGATCTAAATGATTCATGATTTTTTTGTTATATATCTTGTGAACAAAAAAATAAATCCAAAAGAAAGTAATATCCTATTATTTTGCAAAAATTAATAGAGCGCCCAAACCAACAGCTCCCAACACAAGTCCAATCGAAACTTCACTAAATAGACTGAGCTGATTTGGTATATTGAGATCAGCCACAACATCTTCTCCGAGGCCTCGAATTACGCTGGGTACCCCCAACTCAGTCAATCCCTGTCGTATACCCTGAGCACCCCTGCTTATAGCTGATCCAGCTGAGGACAAACCACCTGACACTCCATGTGAAATACTGGAACCGACAGACGTTACACCCGAAACAGCGCTGTGAACAACGCTGGGCACTTTATGAACCACCCCTGTCACGGCACTCTGAACGTGTGTGAATCCACTTTTAACAGCTCCTGAAAAACTTGAGAACCATCCCATTTTTTTACTTTATTATATTCTTAGAGAACATAATAAATTAATCCTCTTGTCTTACTCTTAGACAAATCGATCTACAACTGATTTCAGGGCATTGTCATAGATATACCCGCCCGCATAAGCTCCAAGCAAATTTTCACCGGCTAACATCGCCAAATCACCCCAAGAACCCAATGGAGTGCCACTATATCTCATAATAGCGATTGGAACCGCTGATTTGACCACCGCATCTCCTATCAAATTACCACTAGTAACATAAGGAGCCAACCAACTCGGAACACGAGGAATGACTTGATGTTTTATAACAACCTCATCCAAAAAGGTTATTAACCCAGTATTGACACCCATGAGCTGAGCAATGGGAATATCTTGTCCCCAAATAGCGGTACCGACGTTATTGGCTGACGGATAGAACATACGCACAACCCCATACGAGCCTAATCCTTGCATGAGAGCCGAGGCTCCACTTTCCATTAAAGTTTTTGACATTTTTATATGATTACATCCGAAAATAAATTTAGACTACAACAACATTATTTACAGGAGCCCTTTCCACTTCCTTATAAATGACTTCTTCAAACATTTCTAATTGATTCAAAACTTCAATCTCCTTTTTCTCATTTTCTTTATTTTCTTGTATATTCTCAGGGATTTCATTCACCCTCTCATCTTCAATTAAATCGTTCATTTGTTGTTCTAAGAATGGGTCTTCAATTTCAATCTGTTTTATATAGTTATTTACATTCTCATCTTTAGCTTTGATTTTTTCTATTTCTAACTCCACTTTCTTCATCTCTACTTGTTGTTGAGCCATCAACGCTTTACTCTTAGTAACATCAGCTAAGTGCCATGTTGACATCGCTAAACGAATATATGGATTCGAAACATCTGTAAAACCAGAAAACAATTCGTGATCTATAACTTCTAAACAGCGATCAATACTACATTTGGCATCCATTGTCTCTTCATCAAAAGGATGCAAATACAAAGCAGTCATGCCAGTCGTCGCCGGATCGAATCGACTAACCATCCGCTCAGTAATATCCAAACCTCGAACATATACACTTTGTGCGATATTAAATCCAGCTCCATAACCCATACTTGCACTTCTCAGCTCATCGTACTTATTATACAGTTGCTCTAAAGTCATATTATCTAATTTATCTACTTGAACCATTTTCACTTCCTTATACTTTTTTGTCCTCATATACAAGCTTCTAATCTTATGCTTCATTTGATCACAAGCTTTTGGATCATCCACAGGTACCTTTTTCGATGAGCTCTCTTTAATCACAATTTGTGGAGGAGGAGAAGGAGGAAAGAAGTTTTCTTTCTCCACAGGTTCAGGAGCTTGCCTACCCACACCACTACTTTCTAACTTCCTCGGCCGACCTCTCCCAATCTTTTTCTCAAACTTTTCTTTTTCATAATTTAACTCAGCCTTAATCTCATCGATGCTCTTCACTTTGCCTCCCGAATTCGCTTGTTCCACCAAACCCATCAACTCATCCATTGTTTGCTCACTCTTCTTAATTTCAACCAATTTCTTTTTCTCATCCACCTTATTAGTAGAATTATTTTTAGGATTTTTTCCCATTATAAATTAATTTTCTTATAATAAAATATAATAAAAAAAATATGGAGGAGCAATATAAATATTTTCTAAATTATTTGCGCCAAATAAAAGAGAATCCACAGTTTTCGGAAGAGTTTAAAAAACTATTTGAACAAATGCCAACGAGTTTTGAAGAAGCCAAAGAGTCCTACGAGCTGTATAACTGGTTATTACCAGCTGATATAGATGCACAAGTAGCGACCGTCATGAATTATATTAAAGTGGATCGAAACAAATTATCAGAAAAAGAATACATAATCGTAGAAAAAACAATCAAAGTGAATTTAGAATTTCTTTCTAAACTAATATTAGAATGAACACTGAGGGGGAGATTGTGAACACACCCTTGGATAAACAAAGATGCACGACGTGTAATCGCTATAAAAAAATTGAACTCTTTGATGGCTACAAGACATGTAGAACCTGTTTAGCGAGACAAAGACGAGCATATCTTAGAAGAGTTGAAAAATTAAAACAAAAGTCGCAATCAGAGACAAAAGAAGAAGAGGAGGATACTGAACAAGATGAACAATCCAACAAGGAATCACAGAAAGAAGAAACAAGCCTATCCACTTATTTGTTGTATGGGACGGCTGGGTTGATTGGGTTACTTCTAATGGGCAAGCCATCACAAAAATTTATATAAGTCTATATTAATAGATGACAGAAATAAGGGATTTCAGAATCCAAAATGTTCAAAATTATGATCTGCTGGCCTATGATTCGTCTAACTCTAAGTGGTTGAATAGATCGGTATCTGATTTGTTGTTAGATAGTGGAGCCAATGTATCAACAAGTACAACTTATTATATTGATTCCAGTACAGGAGATGATAGCAATGAGGGAACATCTTCATCACCACTAATGACATTTCAAGAAGCAATCACAAGAACATCCAATTCGGGCTCTTTGACGGCTATCTTTACAGCATCAACCACCCCATATGATTTTCCTTTCTTATCAATCCCAAATAATTTCAACTTATCATGCCGACTTAATACATCAGGAGGAGTTGATACATATAATCAGGTTTATGACACTGGAACAATAAATTCAGCCGTCACAGTTGTGAGTCATACCTACGCTCCTTACACATATTGTGACTACACAGGTACAACTCAATCCATTGATGATTTAAGTTCGTCCTTGGTTCGCTTTACTTCAGGAGCATTAAATGGTACATCTGTATCAGCAATTGCATTTCAAGCAGACGGTAAACTAATATTGCGTGGAAATCTGTCCACTTTAGTGAACGGCGATACATTTGAAATTCGAAGACATTCGGTGGTATTGAATATGACGAGTCAACAAGGCGGAATCAATCAATCTTTACATTTCAGAAGTGTGGAGCTGAACGCTAACGGTAACAGTTTATTACCTCAATACTGTAAGTTCATATTCGAAGGATCAAAATTCCGATTAGGTGGTGCGTCATATCGTCCTTGGTCGGGTGGTTCATTACATCTTTACGATAGCTATGTCTCAATTAACACAGCCGGAACTTTCAATATAACCAATAATGCGCGATCACTAATAGGATCAGATATACAAGTAACCAACACTGTCATATATGGCCGTTCAGCTGGATGGGGAAATACTGGAGGGTTTATAACAGATAATGACTTGCAGATCACAACATCTTCCATTTATTGGACAGCAGGCGAAATAAACGCAGGAAAGCGATTACGTATTTTCAGATCATTAATTTTGTCATCATTATCAGCACCAGTAGGAGGTTCAGTCTATATCCAACAAAGTTTATTAGACCAACCTTCTTTTCATCCATCGCAAAGACAGTCTCTCCTGTACTCTGTCAATGGCACAATTAACGAAGTAGAATGGCGCATAACAAGGCCTACAAGCGGATCACAGGTTTTGTGCACAATGGAAAATTGTAAATTAATGTTCCTAAATAATTGCACGTACACTGTAACAAACAGCACAAGTTCAATGTTTGTTTTGTCGGTCAATAGTGAACTAATATTAAGAAGCAATACACATACTTTTAGTGGTGCCTGTGCTCAAGTTTTCAATGTCGCTAATAATTCCAGATTAATAAATAACGGTACATTAGATTCAACAGGCTTGACTTGTACATATAATATACTATTGGCATCAACTAGAGGGAATTTCATTAACACGGGTACTTTAACAAATTTCCAAAATGGGTCATCAGCTGTGTTAAGAGATGACCTCAGAGCAACAAATTTTAATTCTACTACATTTGGTAGCATAATAAGTAACACAAGTAATAATTTTGAAATTAATGGAGGCTCAATTCCTTTGAATAACCGAGAACCATCTGTATTTTCATCCAATTCAACTATCAATATTGGCCAAACAAATATAATCGGAACGGGTGGTTCAACTTACACATTACCAGCTAGTAATACCCCGTTTAATGGTAAATTCTGGAAAATAATGAATATTACAGGCGGATCAATAACAATAGACGTCGGTGCATCAGAAACAGGCAAAATTAGAGACAATTCAGGTACATTGGTAAATACGATAACTATGTTAGATGGCTCTTCATGTACATTTTTATATTTCAATGGTATTTATTACCAATACAACTAAAATTTTATTATCTTGCATTTTTATATAATGTCACAATCGTATAAAGGTCTTAAATTAAAAAAGGAAGCTACATTGCCACATACATCGTCAGGATCAGAGGGGACTTTATGGCTGAATAGTTCAGATAATTTACTCTACCTAGATGGGACGCCTGTGAGTAGTTATGTTGGCCCTACTGGGCCAAGTATGATAGACCCATCCGCTCAATTCTACTCTGTCACAAATCAAACGGGTGCAGGGTACCTTTCTTCTAAAGCATTATTATTTGACAATACATGTTTAGAAACGTCAGATAGTGGAGCGGAAAGAACCCTAACTTTGGCCAATCCTATTACAAAAGATTACAGTGCCAACAATTTAGTTACTCATGGATCAAATGGAACATTCAATTTTAATGATCTGTATAACTTTTGTGGAATACGATTTTATTCCGATATAGGTTCAAATTTGTACCGCCTTCATCTTGGAGGAAATGAGAGTATCTTTGGTGGATGCTATCTTACTTATAATTATGATACTGGTTCAGGGGTACAAAATCTCATGGCTGTGGACATGAACAATTCCGATAAACAAATCATACTTGGTGACAATTTAGTGAATAATAATTACATACGAATTGATGCGAATGGAAACATGTCGTTCCGAGCCAACAACAGCCAAACGATCAATATTGGGACGAATGGTCAGGTTACAATAGGAAACACATCTAGTAATGCACTTGTTGTATCATCATCAGGTAGCGTAACGGGATATAATGGCGGTAATCTCAAATATATTGTCGATCCAAATGCCAATTTTAGTTTCGCTTCTACAGGTTCCTCAACTGGTTGTAATTTGGATGGTAATGCGTTCAACATGGGTACAGCGACGGGCAGAAGGGCACGAATGAACTTCAATAATGGACGGTTTGAATTTATACGGAGCGATGGACAAATCGTAGCATTTATTGATTGCGAGAGTGGTGAAGTCTCATTTGGTAATAATTCAATATCAAACAGCACATTTTACTTCAACCCATTAACAGAGTTAGGTTACATTCGTAGAGCTGTTGGTAATAAATTCTTAACATTCTTTGCAAACGTGGGTGGAGAGATTCAATCCAATTGGTCAGAAGGAGTCTCCATATTCAATAATGTAACATATCAAGGCAAATCTTTGTTCGACTATATAATCGATGAGGTGGCATCGTATTTCGGCTTCTAGTATTTTATTCTATGTTTCTTCTGTAGTTCAGATAATAAGTTTATGATAGTCATAAACCTATAATTTTAATAATAATTAAATTCTATGTCCAAATAAAAGTCCTTGCTATTAACCCCGTTATTTTCATATATAATATGAAACTCTGTATCTTTTTCCACTCGTTTTGTAGCTAATCCTTTTCTTCCGTACCAGAATTCCTTTTCTGTGTAAATATGTTGATCTTTGATGAGGTAAGCTGTCATCGTTACTGGTTCCATGGCGCTATAATCTTGATCAGCTCCATTTTCAAAACTAATGGTATTGTTTACAGAAGAAAAACCAGTTACTCTTCCCAAATCAAATGAACCAATTTTTAACCAAACACCTTTAAACAAAATATTCAAAGAAAAGATATCAGGACTAATAGTTAAAGTGGTCTGACCTGTTGAGAGTTGGGCCGTTATTACGCCAATAACAGTGTTTGGAGCAACAGCCACTGAAAACTTGTCCCCAATATGATCACTCAGAGCTTGAAAAGAACAACAATAAAAAGCGATATCATGGGGAAACGATACTACATTTGTATTGGTTCCAGCTGGAAAAGTTGATTTTATACAAGTTCCTTGATAATATCCTTGATTACCATCCAAAGCTATGACTTCATTTCGTTCAATTTTGTCGGCAATACTTACGCTGTCGAAGTTGACGGTATGATTTGGATGATTTGGACAGAGTGAAGGCGGTTGTTCATCCCATTTATAAGCCCAAGCACTCTCTGTATTACAATATATTCGATATTTGTATAGAGACATATTTATACATTATTTAGAAAATAATATTTAAGCAGTGCATTCGGACACCATTTGATATTCGTCGAAGTTGAATTTCAAACACTGCAGGCCCTGTTGGTAAATTCGATATCGTCGTCGTGCTACTTAGAATGATGTTTGACCCTGATAGAAATGTTGCGCTAGCGATCATTTGTGCGTTTGTTAAATCGTAAACCCTCCACTCCCCTTCACTGGAAGCATTGTTTCCAGACACGACGGCGATTAACTCAACGATACTAGACGTATTGTCGGTGCCTCTAAAAACAAAGTCTCTCACAGCTTGAAAGGTTCCTGAAGAAACAGTGCCGAAAAATTCATTCCCTGATGATCCCATAGTACAAAGCCATTCTGTCGGCCCAACGGCCCCAGTAGGCCCAATTTCACCCAATTCATAGCTACCATAAGAAATATTATTTATGCTGAGTTTATTGTTATTTTGGTCAACATATAAAGTGTATTCATTGGGATCACTACTAACGTAAGGTGAGGCCCCTTGACCGTTCAATATAATTCCATTTTTACTGAATGACATATACAGTTATTACACATTATAAATATTTTCTGACGGTCAATTCGAGATCATTCTTGGTGAACGGTTTCCATATAATGTCTGAAAACCCACTTTTCATAACCGTAGATATGGTTTTCATATCGATGTGCGCCGTAACGGCCACAATAGGCACTTTCTTATTGAATTTTCTGATATTTTGACAAGCTTGGACGCCATCATGAGGCATACTCAAATCCATAAAGATGATATCATACACGTTGTTTTTGACGTTCTTTACAGCTACATCTCCGTCGTCCAATTCAATAACTTTGAAACCCATTTTTTTCTCTAACAAAGAAGTTAAAACGAACCTGTTCAAGTAATTGTCATCTACAACCAAACATAAAACCATTTATTTTTATTTATAATTTGCGTCCATATAATAAAAAAATAATCTCAATATAATATAATCCACAATGATGATGATGATATAAGATATGCGTGACAAGTATCATTGTTTTTATTGTGAGATTCAAAGAGGTTGTCAGCTACGATTTTTTGGGATTAGATTGGGAAAAGTTCATATTGTCATGTCATAGGTGTTGTGTATATATTCTTTCAAAATTATAAAACAAAAAAAATAATCTACTCTTTTTTGAGGTATAGGAGAGTAAATTATAGATTATAAATAATTTTTTAATTATTCGAATTCAGAAACAGGGTTCACTTTCATGATTCCCTCTACAATCTCATCTAAATAACTACGAAGCGTAGAAATATGAACCAGAGCAAACATCTGACGGCCATGTTCGATAGAACTGACTCCCAACCACATAATGCAAGGAATATGAAGATAAAGACGTGAAAAGTCGATAAGACTAAATGGGAGAAAGTTGACGGGTAAATAAGGACAATGAGTAAAAAACTCCCGCTTGACGATCATCTCTACAGCCTTCTCGTTACAGATGTAGTATTCAGTACTGTTTTGATGATACCCACCAACATAAGGAGACGAAATATTAATCAATCCATGAAAATGAGGGAAAAGTTTAAAAAATGAATCGTATTCCTTTTGCAAGATACTGGCAATCGTCGAACCCTGAAAACAAATAAAAGGTTGATCCCCGTTTTTCCAACTTTTTTCGCAAATCTTGGCCATCTCGTCCACCGTCTTCAACTCCATCCCGTTGAGCCCAAACAAACGATCTTTGGGTAAAGAACCATCTTCAAGAGCCTTCTTGCGCTTAAGGATAAGCGCGATAGAGTCCTTGGGGGTCCCCTTCTCCCAACAACCAGACATTAAGACTGAGAGAGGGCGAAAAAGAACCTCATGACCACCAACTGGATCATTAATAAGAAACTTCGAATCAAACAAAGGTGAATCAAAGTTGATGAAAGAAAAGAGTGAGCGAAGGGCGTCGATTTGCATCTTCTTCCACGTCAAGGCGTGCTCGTGGTCCGCCCGATATAAAATTAAATTTTTGACGGTCACATAAAAGCCTTTGTTCTCCATAATCTCCATCAGAACGTCATCCTCGGTGTTGTATTCGCGCTCCTTATCCTGCTTGAGAAAATTCAGTCGTGCTTCCACAAAGGCGAAAGGAAGAGACAGAACGTGGTTGTAGTCAATGGGGCCGGCTTGCTCAACAAACTGACCCATGTTGTCCAAAGTAATAGAAATAAAACCCATCCCCCCTTACACCAAAAAATAAAACTGAAAAAAAAATTAACATTAAGAAGACGTTAAGAAGACGTTAAGAAGACATTATTGATAATGTTAATGACGTTAATGACGTTATTAAAATAATAAGTTTGGTATAATTTAAATGACGATGATGCTTAGGGATTCACAGGCTTGCTGGCACCGCCTCCCGCCTTCTTCGCGTTCTTCTTCTTCGCGTTCTTTCCGACGGGCTGAGCGGGCTGAGCGGGCTGAACGGGCTGAGCAGACGACGAAGGAGCAGGAGAAGCGGGCTGTTCCGTCTCGCTGTTCACCTCAATGAGCTCGGGCTTGGGCTTCTGAGCCTGCTGGACAGGCTGAGCGGGCTGGGCAGACGAAGAAGGAGCAGGAGAAGCGGGCTGAACGGCCTGAGCGGGCTCGTCATCCTCCTCTTCATCCTCGTCGTCATCCTCATCCTCCTCCTCATCCTCCTCCTCATCCTTGACACCCTTCTTCAACTGCGCGATCTCTTCGTCCTTCGCACGGAGCGCCACCTCATGCAACTTGTTCGCGTGATGGAGAGCAATAGGGTCAACGGTGTGAGCGTTCTTGTCTTGCTCATTCATCAAGCCGACCCATTCATCCTTCTTGCCGGCTACCTGATTAGCCAAAGCGTTGAGCTTCTGGTCGCGCTCCACATCAGGAGCAACAATGGAGTTCTTGGGGTTCATCGTGAGGGCCTTGAACTCCTTCGTGAGCTTGGCGGTCTCCTTCTGCACCTCCTCCGCCGTGTCACCCTTGATAGGAGAGTCCACGATGCGGACATCGGGCATGAAAGCCTGAACGCGAGCGCGCCGATCCTCCATGAGGTAGCGCGTCTCAAAGCGAATCACGGCTCCGTCCCAAATGTTCACCTTATATCTGATGACACGTTCATGCGTGGACTGAATCCAATTACGGAGAGCAACATGGTATTCGCCGAGCTCGGACGTAGAGGCACCCGAAAGGTGCAGAAGAGGGTAGTCGAGGAGAAGGCGGAACACCTCCATCTTCTTGTAGGCCTCGTTCGCAGACTCCACAAATGGAAACTTCTCGCGACACTTCTCCAAGAACTTCTCCCAACCAAGGGAAATCGCCACCGACATGTCGAAAGTTCTCTTGAAAATGTAGTAGAGGCGGATATACATCTTCCCCAAAAAGGCGTAGTGCATAATCGCCAGACGATTCATCGTCTTGAGGTTCGTATACACGTCCGTCATTTCGAAGAGCGTATTGTCCGCCGTCATGTCCTTAGAGGTGCTCTCCTCCTCGGGGTTCAGGTCGATGCGGACGGTGGCGATAAAAGCAAGCAACTCCTCCTTCTTCTCCATCTTTCCAACCGTCTCGTCGAAAGTGGCCTTCTCGCGGGCGATGTTTTCGATGACGCGATCACGAAACGCCTCCCACTTGAAGTCCGCCTGAGTCATCTTGGGGGGCTTGTATTCATCAGTGGTCTTCTTGTTGGGCTTTGCCGAGAAGCAATTGGCCATGAGGTTCAGCGTCGTGGCGAACTTCATGATGTCCAAAGTCGGTTCAGCGATGAGCAACTCGTCCGCAATGGCGTCAGTCTGCCCAATCTTCATCTTCTTCACGGCCACGAGGGCTTCATGAAACTTCTTGTACTGCTCTTTATTCAACTTCGGGGTCTGCGCCATTAGGTAGAAATAAAAAAACTGATCCTAAATTAAAAAAAAAAATATCAAGATGACATCAATATGACATCAATATGACATCAATATGACATTATCGATAACGTTAATAACGTTAATAATGTTAATTTTTAATGTTAATGATATTAAAATTCGTCGTCATCGTCGTTGTTTTCGTATTGGCTGAAATCAATTTTGCTCAATTCATCCACCAATGAAGCAGAGTCATCTTGGGCTCCCATTCTGCGAAACTCCTCCAACTGCTCGGGTGTCAGTTGGAAAGGGTCGTGGGCAACAGATTGAGCGATGGCTTGAAGGACAGACGGGTCCGCAACAGGTGGCTTGCTCGCCCTTTCATTGATTTCTCTCTCCATCTTCTCGGCCTCCATCATCGCTTGGCGAACAGTCTCGGTCTGTTTGTTCATGGTCTCCAACGCCTCCGAAAATCTGACGTCCGCAAGCACGGAGGGACGATTCGTCACGGCGGGCATGATGAGCTGGGAGCTATACGACCCATCCGGATTCATCGCCTGCACGCAGAAGCGCGTCTGAGTGTTCTCCACCGTCTTCCGCGTCCAAAAGTTCCACGTGCCTGTGTCCTTGACCACATACTCGCGGAACTTCTTCGCGTTCATCGCCACCTTCATCCAACTGATGTCAATATGAAGAAGAATAGGAAATTGAAGCACCAGCTTGTAAAAGTCCATCTGACGCGCCACAGTCCTGTCCGCAGGCAACGGAACCCCAAGACTTCTCTTGTGCTGTAGATAATCAGACCAGCGAGCCAAGCCCCCGCGATCACGCTCTTGATAATACTGCTTTTGTAAGAAAAATAAATCCCGACCGAGGCAAGCCATCTGTCGCAAATGAATATTTTCCATTACTCTTGAATTTGATATAGAATCGTTAATGCGACGGCATATATTCTCCACACTGTCCACACATCGTTCCTGCATGCTCAAATCCATGGGCACGAGGTTGATCTGCTCCACACCTTGCTGTTTCAAATTTAGAATGACCCCGTGCGCTTTTTCATACACCTCCGTATAATATTGAGTAAAATCCAATTCGTCGTCTTCTGTCTTGGACTTGGCTTTCCCTCCTCCTGCTTCAGTCCCTTTGCCCTTTTTCTTATTATTACCAGTCTCAAGCCCATAGTCCTCGGCCATCTTGTCGTCCTCTCGCTCCTTGCGCTTCTTCTTATTGACCTCCTCCGCTTTCGTTGACAACTTTTTCATTTCACTGTGGACGACTTTCATCATAGGATTCGATGCCTGCTCCTTCATGCACATGACCACGAACTCAGCCTTGTCCAATTGCCCCATCGTCTTGATGCAGTCAAACAGCTCCAACATCTTCTCTTCTGGAAGGCCCTGCGCCTGCGCCAGCGCCTGCACTTGATTCATTGAAAGAATTGATTTTGAAAAAATTATTTTTTTTAACATCATTATGACATCATTAATAATAATATTATAAAGTTATTGACATCAGCTTGACGTTATCTTATTTTTATTATTTTTATTATTTTTATTATATTAATTATCATGGGTAAAGATGACCAGCAGTTCTATTGCGTTTCTTGTGACTTTGGTTGCAAATACTTATCTACATTCGAGGACCATCAAGCGAGAAAGTCTTGCATGAAGAAACGGGGCATTATCGGTGATGTGAAGAAAGTCCCTGAAGCCGACAACGGTTTTCTCATCTGTCCCTGCGGTGGTTTTAAAACCAAGAATCGGGCTGAATATGTTGACCATAACAACGATCATGTGGCTAAGATGGTGGCGCGAAAGTTGAAGAATCGGGGCGTTGCCGAACCCGACTTTAGCAAGATGAGTATCGACCAGCAAATCTTCTTATTTGTCGAAACTTTGAACGATTCAGATGGTGAATAAAAAAAAACTTTTTTCATCAATAAAGGGTCACCAAAAATATAACACAACACAATAACACAATTTATTTTTCACCAACAAAAACACGGGACCGTTTGTCGCAAAGTGGCAAACAACCCCGTGTTTTTTTTATCAGGGTCACCAAAAAAATAACACAACACAATAACACAATTTATTTTTTCGTTGGTGATAAAAACGAATTTGTCGCAAAGTGGCAAACGGCCCCGTGTTTTTTTATCAGGGTCACCAAAAAATCAAGATTTTAATAATGTTTACGACGTTAAGATGACGTTAATATGACGTTAAGATAAAGTTATATTTTTTTTTTTGCTGGGACGTCCTCGAGGCTTTTTTTCCTTCTCCTCTTCATCTGGTTGTTGGGTTCAGTCACCTCCTTCTTCTTCCCGAGAAATTCTTGATACAGCTTTACCGAATGTATTCTCCAATGCATCATCATGTCCTCAAAAAAGTTCTCGTCAACAGAAAGAACTGCCAAAATGATGCTCATAACGTCGGCAAAGGAGCTGTTGTCTTGCAACAAAATCGAATGAAGTTTTCCGTCAGCAACCACAACAGTCTTGAGCTTGGGGTCCTCAAACACTAAAAATGTAGAAAATAAAAAGGGCTTGCCGAGCAGTCGTGAGAGTGCCAACATAATATTCGTATGAACCATGGAGTGGGCCATGGCGATCAACTCATGCTGATGGAAGCCCCGATCTACAAATTTCTCAACAAACTCCGTGACAGAATACACATCTGAACCGGCTGGGGTTGATTCAACAAAAGCTTGATGTTTCAAAAGCACCGGAGTCCACCACAATAAATCCCTCTTAGTAATAAAAGTGTAAAAGTCTTTGTTGTTCCACATGAATTCAAATACGATAGAAAAAATTAATTCAAAATCATTGGAAAATTAAATTGGCTGATGTGCATGACAACATTTATAATAACATTATTTATTTATTTGGTCGATATTATTGACAATAATTTATGACGTTATAATGACGTCATCATGACGTTTTTATGACGTTTTTAAGACGTTATTTTTTTTTAATTTATTTTTGTTAAAAACTAAAAAGGATGGCGACAGAAGAAGTTAATAATAAAAAATATGATTATTTTGGGTGCGTCGATATTATTAAAGAATTAAAAAATTATTATGAGAAGCTGAATGACGACGACAAGAGGCTTGTGTTGCGTAATATTGAATGGGCGGTTCATAAGAATTTTTCTGATACTGACGACTCGATGGAAAAAAATAATAAAATAAATGATGACGATAATGATGAGGATAATGATGAGGATACGAGTGATGGGGATGTGCGCGCCAAGAGGCGAAGGCGATCAATTGAAATACGTGCGCGTCCGAAGGTTGCAGGTTTGACACGTCATCCCGTTCAAGTTGAACTGGCGAAAACGCATATCCAAGGAGGGCGTTGTTGTTTCGTCAACTTTCAATTTTTCATGCGTTGCGATCAGGCGGGTGTAGTCATCCCTCCCAACAATCATGCCATGGTTAAAAAGATTCGGGCGCGCTGTGAGGAGGTGAAATTTCCTATCCAGAATTTCACTGTCCGTTTTTGTCGGGATCACTATCTGGATAAAGTTCACCATCCTTCATCTCCTTCCACATTGGATGTCGATGTTCTTTCCTCCGACTTTTATTCTCGTAGCGTCATCAACAATAATCCAATTTTCTCAAATGATTCTGATCCTTACGTCAGCCCCTAAGATTCATTAAAATAATTAAATTCGATTTTTTTCAAAAAATTTCTTTGTGTTATTATATATATGTCGGACGCTGACTTGGAGCGATTTGGCTTTCGAGGCAGGGCGGGGGCTTCCCTGATAAAGAAATTAATGCAGATACCAAAGGAGGATAAGAAAGGAGATGCACCGATTATCGATCCAAGTGCTGAAAAAGGTTGGGTCTGTCAAGCTGATCTTCTGTATTTGACTCATGACAACACTGGGAGAGGAATTTACAAATATGCTCTGATAGTATGCGACGTGGGTAGTCGAAAATGTGACGGAGAACCGTTAAAAAGCCGTAATACTCAAGTCATTATTGACGCATTTAAAACGATTTTTCGAAGGGGACATGTAACATTACCAAAAGCATTGTTGCAAACCGATTCGGGTTCAGAGTTCACATCAAAATTTGTCCGCAAGTATTTTGAAGATCACGGGGTATATTTACGGTACGGTAGAATCAACCGTCATCGTCAGCAATCGGTTGTTGAAGCATATAATTTTGTCATTGGCAGGGCCGTGGCGACAAATCAAAATAGAATTGAGATTGAGACAGGTCAACCGTATCATAAATGGGTTAAAGATTTACCTATCATCATAAGCATCATAAATAAGAAAGTAGAGCAGAAGAAAATGAGAACAAAGAGAAAAGAGACTATTAGTTGTGATAAAAACTGTGGCATACTAGAGATTGCGACAAAGGTCAGAGTTATTTTGGATCGGCCAAGACAAGCTTTTGATCAGAATGTTGGATTAGGCGGTCGTTTTCGAGCTGGGGATATTCGATGGGAGCGAGAAGAAAGTGTCATCGAAGATATCGTATTAAGGCCGTATCAACCACCTATGTATCGAGTGTCTGGTCACCCCAATGTTCAATATACTAAACAACAACTCCAAGTTGTTTAAATATAGTCTTAATCAATTTATTCGAATCTTAATTTTGTATCTCCATATTCCACTCCGTAATCTAAATTGTTCAAATAATCCGTTACATCGTTTTGATCTTCTTTCTTATCCGATTCTGAGCTACAACTTGCATCTTCATTATCATCTACCACTCTTACTTTACCCTTCTTTGCTTTTGATTTTACTTCCGCTTTTGGTTTTGGTTTTGAAGTTACCATATAATCTTGAAATTCAATTTCATCATATTTATGCAACCATCCGCGCTTGTCGGCTATCTCTTTCAATTTATGATAAGACACATCCAAATACATGCCAGAGCTTTTCCTACTTAAATCGATACCTATTTCTCGTAATTTCTGTGTGAAGCTATGGACTTTCAATATTTTCTCCTTATGAATTTTTAAGTGATCGGGAAGATGTTCCTCTTTCTTTGCAAGCAAATAGATGTATTCTCTGTATTCATCGTAAACTTCTTTCAGTGAACTCTTTAAATCTTTCTGTTGCAAAATGTAATAAGCTTTTAAGAATTTGTATTCGATGGGGATGTTGTAGGCGAGAGCCTCAGATTTGTTGTCAGTTTTTGGCATGTTTTCAAAATAATTATACCCTTTCACATCAATTTCCATGAAAAAGTTGAACAAATATTCACCGACTTCATCATTGTAAGCCTCATTTAGTGAGTTAAAAAATTCATAGTCCTTGTATCTTGCTGGATTGATGTCTAAATAAACGTATCGACGACCCTGCGCTTTAATGCAATCATAATTGGAGGTGATGATGATATCTGTTACGTTTTCACATGATTCTTTGTTTCGGTATAATTGTTTAATTGATATTTGGTTCTCAGTGCATATGGTTTTCAATTGTATATCGACGCGAACGTAATCTGTTTTACTATATAGGGGCAATTCCTCTAAAACTGCAATTTGTAACCCCTGCAAAATAGCATTTTCTTCTTTATACAAAACGGTATCGGGGACAATCTTGCAATTATTTCTTCCAAGAACATGCTCCTTAATCATTTGGTAAAATGAGCTTTTCCCGACACCTTCAGCTCCAACCAGAATTAAACATGTCTTTGTTTTCTTCATTTGCACTTTTCCTGCGAGCCATTTTATCACGTATTGATACGTCTCCTCCGAATTGTTGCAAATGATCTCTTTGACGTATTTCAAGTATCTGTCCGCTAATTCTTTGGTTTTCTCTGAAAATGAGTCCAATGGTCTCCGAGTCTCAAATTTGGGACGAGGTGCACAATTGATCCATTCCTCTTTTTCATTAATTTCTTCTTCTCCAATTTTAACAACTCTTCGGTATCTCTGGGTATATTGTGTTTTAAACCAGTTTTGAACTGCTTGGGGGACACATCTCAAAATAGATGTGTTCATTTTCGACATATCCAATAGAACGTGCTCATTTTCATAATTCACCCAAAATGTGCCATCAGTCAATGGAAAGATTGTTTTCCTTACGTAATCAATTTGTTTGCTTAATGAATCCAATCGCAGTAAGCGATTTAAACTAAAATAGTCCATCTTTGTTATAGGCTTGTTCGAATAGTGTATTTTGTCATTTGATTGCTTTTCTTTTCTTGTGACTTTCTTTATCTGATTTGCCTTTTGCTTCTTCTTTAAATGCTTCTTCTTTTCAATTGATTGCTTAAGTTTGTTGATCTCTTTCATTAACTGTTCTAATTGTTTTTCTTCATTGTCGGTAATGGGTTCTGATTCTGAGTCAATCGACTCTTCAGGTTGTTCAGCTTCACTGTATTCACTCTCTTCATAATATGATTCCTCCTCACTGGAGAATTCATCTTCGCTTTCATACTTCTTGGAGTATTTGGAGTGCTTGGTGTGCTTGGAGCATTGAGGGGTGCTCTTTTTCGCGCTACGCTTACAGGTAGTGGGGGACTTTGCCATTCGTATAATATACTCTCCTATAGGAAATAATTTTTGCCAAAATAAACGCACTTTATTGTGTGTCATTGAGTGCGTCTATAGGAGCGAATATTTTCTATAGTCATCTTATATATCCTTAAAAAATGCCTCGTCGATTCTCTAACACCAAAGATGATGTTCAAAAGCCCGATACGTTTCATTCTATTGAAACTCGAGCTCGCACCGCTGTTGGGACATCAGTTGTCCAAACATCATATCATAGCAGTGTCCCGCTGACTCATGATGATGTCAAGCAAAAAATCTATCAGTTGGTTCAAGGGATGAAAACCCATCCCGATCGAGATTTCCGTATTATGGTAGCTCACAAATCACCTACCAATTGGCGCGCCGGTCATCTTGTCGATATCAAAAACATTCACTCTCCTGATGATGTCGATATGATGTTTTTCAGAGATTACAGTAATATTGAAGACAATCGTGTGGATGAAGTGGCCATTCGTGATTTCAAAGTCTATTCTTTGGCTTCCAAAAAAGTTGTGGCTGGTGGTGATGATGATGATAACAATGATTGTCTTTTTTATTGCCTAAAATTGTTTTTCTATTTAGAAGAATTGAATCCGGAAATTGATACTCCAAGCAAGTTGAAAAAGTTTTGTGGAGTTGGCAGGAATGACAAAATACCATTTAATGAGTTGGATAAAGTAGCCAAGTTATTGAAATGGAACATTCAGCTGTATGGGACGGTTGAGAAAACGTATCAAGGTGATTACTTTGGAAAACTAAAAAGAACTATTCGATTGAAAGTTATTGGAAGTCATTTTGAACTCGCGCCGAGCAAAAACGACAAACATAAGAAGGTTTTCAATATCGGGATCGAGTATTTTGAAAAGCCAGTTCATTTTTACTTTAAATTTGATGGTAAGTATTACGTAATTGATGACAATGACATTATTTTCGTATTATCTTCCGATGGATTTAGCAATAAGGGTTATGACAGCATTTACTATGATGTCACTGAGAAAAATGTTTTGTCAAAAATCAAATCAGCAGATGATGCTGTCGATTATCTAAAAATGAGAAAACCCCAACTGTTAAAAGATTTTGACGAGTTTAGAAAAGCTACTGGCATCAATCTTATTTATAATGCTCGGTCTATTACTGCTCTGGCTCGATCTGTATTCTTTCAGTCACTTTATCAGTATAAAAAGACAATTGAACCAGTTTCTCCTATTGAATCACAGTATTTGAAAATTAATGGTGGACTAATGTATTTAAGAAGGGGTAGATATAAAAAAGCGTTTTATTATGACATTAATAGCAGATATCCTGAACTCCTTTGTCGTATGGGTATTCCTATTTCTGCTCCTGATCTGTTGACTATAAAAGAATTTCCAAAGTTTGTTAAATTTGGTGTTTATAGATGCAAAGTAATTGGTTCACATCCTTGGTTCAGAAAGCATTTGAACAATCTGTATAGCCATCATGATCTGAAAACGATGCAACTGTTAAATATCAATTACGAACTTATTTGTGATGGTGAAGTTAATGCGGTCATTTATAATGAATTTGCTACAGGTCATGAGATTTTTGAAAAATATGTCCACTTCTTCTACAAATTTAAGAAAAATGGTGTCCCGTTGGCCAAAAACATGCTTAACTGTTTGTGGGGTGGGCTATGTGAGCAAAATGAAAAATGGAGAAATACTGTCAACAAAGATTTAATCATTGATGAAACTTTGAAAGAAATAGTAAGTATCATCCCTGTTGATAACGGTGTTTCCATTCTATTACAAGACAGAAGCATACCGTATATAACTCCATTTGGTAGAATCGGGGTTTTTATAACAAGTATGGGTAGATATGATCTAATTAAACAAATTCTTCCTTACCAAGATGATATTATTAGAATCCATACAGATGGTCTACTGTGCTTAAAGAAAATACCTGAATTAATTGTTGGCGAAGGTTTGGGTGAATGGAAATTAGAAGAAGTTAAAGACATTAATCTTGTAGCTATTAACGGTAAAATTTAATTTATTAATAACATTAATAACATTATTATGACGTTATTAATAACGTTAACATTATTAATAATTTCATGATAATGTTAAAAGAATTAATTTTAATTTTTTTTTAAAATAATGACGGGGGATACTGTCCGTCATCCAAACTGTCACGGTGTTGAAGTGCCCCCTGTGCAAAACTTGCAAAGCTTAGCGCTTGAATTTCCGTTTTTTATAGAACGGGTGGAGACGTGGGATCATGATCATCAATTGATTCTTTGGATCATTGTGAACTCTTTTAATTTAGAGCGTTTAATTCTACAGTTTTTTCGATTTTATGAACTGGAGGATAACGACCTCAAACGTAGGGCTTACCGAGAATTTTTTTCCTGTTTTTCCCAATTCGAGGTTTATCGGCGTGTGGTTCATGCAATGGACGTCGCCCTTTCTCTCTTTCGATTTGAAAGACAAAACGTTTCAATATGCAATTAAAAAATTAAATGATAATTTTTTTTTGACGTCATTTTAACGTCATAATAATGTCGTAATAATGTCATATTGATATCATCTAAAAATTAAATTTTTTTTTAGTTTAGTTTTCTACACTGATGGAGTATTCAATTAATAAGGCGAAGGAACACCTCTCGAAGCTTCCTGACTCGAAATATTTTACTGAGGAGGGGAGTCGTAACCAGTCCGCATTCGAACTTGTGAAAGAGTTTCTCATATCGCACGGCGTGTGCGGTAAGTATTGTCAAGGCGAGGGGACAGTTGCTTCGCAGAAGGATCGGAACGGATGCTTGTCCTACAAGGTCAGTCTGTCGAAGATGACTTGTGAGTGCGAGGACCACAAGAAGAACCATATGTGCAAGCATATGCGGGCTCTCTGGTCTCTCGACGCTTTTCGCGAGATTCATGTTGATTTTTTTAACAAGTGCAAGGAGGAAGAAATTCGTGTGAATGCGGAGATCAAGGCCCGCGCCACCGCGAAGGAGAAGGAGGAGAAGGAGGCGAAGAAGAAGGAGCCCAAGAAGAAGGAGGAGGAGGCGAAGGAGGAGAAGAAGAAGACCCATCTGTCTGCTTGGGCTGAAGAGACTCATGACGGCAGTCTCAAGGACCCTGTTGAGTATGTGGAGAAGGAGCCCAAGAAGGAGCCCAAGAAGGAGCCCAAGAAGGAGCCCAAGAAGGAGCCCAAGAAGAAGGAGGAGGAGGCGAAGGAGGAGAAGAAGAAGACCCATTTGTCTGCTTGGGCTGATGATGTGCCCACCACTTCAGAGGAGGAGGAGGAGGAGGAGGAGGAGGAGGCAAAGGAAGACGTTTCAAGCATCAAGGATTCTGTGGTCTATACCGAAAGTTACGGGTACAAGAAACTGTCTGATCCAGAAGATGGCCCAGTGGATACCAACATTTTCATTGAGATATCGGATGATACGGGCTTAGGCGACGAAAGTCCTTTCACTGATTTCGAGACGGAAGACTCCGCGGATTCCTCCTCTTCTGCTTCCTCCATTCTGCCCTATCGTCAGGATGCATTCGACAGATACATCAAGGCGTTACAGGCGATGTTGGAAGCTCGGTTGATTCTTCGATACGATCCGAAGTATTTGAAGCAATTGATGAGCGGATTATTGAAGTATGCGCTGGACGCGTTCAAGCAGAAAAATGTGAAGCTCATCCACTTAGCTCAACTTCTCTTGGTGGACTTCTTTATCTCGAACGACACTTTCAAGGTAAAGGTGGTAAAGAATGATCATTGATCGACGCGGTTAACATCCGAAATTATTTTCTTTTACTAAAAATATATAAGAATATACTTTAAAATGACAGAAAATGTTAATTACTATTTTCTGAACAAATCCAGAATTCAGGACCGCATCAATCAAGTGATTGACTGCCCAGTATGTGGTGAAAAAGTTAGACATGGATATCTTAAACGTCATAGAAACACAAAAAAATGTAGACTCATTGACGTTAATAAAGTCAATGACGATGTTAATAACCACGTCGATCAATTAAATAAAAAAGTAGAGATTCTTCTACAAAAATTAGATCATGTAGAACAATTAATGGCGAAAGCTTAATGTTTTATTGAAATCTATTGTTATTATTTTCTTTCTTTTTAATATTTCTTTTTTGAATATTAATTCGCATTTATCATACCATCTATGATTGGATAATTTATATTTTCCACTTTTTATTTCGAGTATTTTAAAAGTGCATTTGCTTATTTCTCCGTTCGGTTTCTTTATATAAACTCTTGCTCCTACTCTAAACCTCATTACTCTTTCTCTATATATTAATTGTCATGGTGGTGAATTTTTAGTATAATCAAACCTCCTGTTAAGTTGGTCAAGTTTGCACCTGCACCAGTATCGAGAAAAACATGAATGATAATGTCTCTAAATACTCCATTCGGGAATTGTTCAACTTGTTCAAAATCTCCAGAATTGTAGACCAGTAATGAATTTGCATCAACAATATTGGGGACAACGAATGAATAGCCACCAGTTGGGGATTGAATCTCTCGTCCACATTCACTAATCGCTAAGTTGATTGCATTTCCAGTAAGATCATTGTTTACTAATTGAACATGGAGAAGCTCTACTTTATGGACATTTTGTATTTCCTGCTTCAATCTGAATCTCAATGGGTCTGTCCCCAAACTATTTAGGTTTTGAGAAAATGGTAATGAAAGTATTGTATGGTTTCTCATTTTATATAATCTATGGTCAGATATTTTTAATCCACGTCGTCATATTTGGGGTTGCGTTTCGAAACTCTCTTTCCAGTCACAATATTCTTTTCTGTCATTTCTAAAGCCCCTTTGCTTACCTTTTTACTTGTTTCTGCGACAGTTCTTGGTTGTCTGGACACAACTGCTTTATCCGCTGATCTTGGCCTTGTTTTGTCTTTTAAAGCTTTTGGTGGTTCCGATTGTCTCATATACTTTCTGGCTGGTTTGGTAACACTGACTGTAACACCGTTACCTTTATTGGACACGGATGCTGGTATGAGTGATCCTGATGGTGTTTCTTTTGGTGGCTTACTGTCAGCTACGTGGGACAGCTTTTCAATTGCGTTGACAGTCCCCTCTATTGATTTTGTAGCTTGGGGTAACCCAATTTGTTTGTATACTTCTTCAAACACTTGGTCATAATAATCGTCAGATTTGTCAAACAATCCGTCAGATCGATCAATTAAGTGTTTGGCCATTTCGACAAGTGGTTTGGACAACTTGCTTCGTCTTTCCAATACATACGGGATAAACGTGTTTTTGTCTTTCAATTCATCTGCTTTTCTCTTTTTACCCTGTCCATGTTCGACTTCCATTTCTCCACCACGTTTCGCTACTTTAAATAAGTCTGTGACGTCTTCTATCCTTACTCCTTGCTTTGGCACAACTTGACCATCTTCTTCTTCCATTTCCTCCCCATACTTGTTGATTAAAAATTGGGGTATTTTTGCAAATCCCCCCACTTGCTTATCTTTCTTTGATGGGTCTTCGAGTTCTTTATGGGTATTTTCAATAACTTTGGGAGTGGGTGGCTCCACATCCATAGCAGTTGTATCTTCCATTGTAACAGGTTCTTCTTCCAGTTGATGGTCTTTGGGTGCTTCTATCTGTTTGGGCGGTTCAGAGTTGCTACGGCCTCTAACTTTTTTAGCTTTCGGTTCAGCCCCTTTTTCAGCTTTTTGTTTCTCACCTTGTTTATCCTCCTCATCCATTCTATGTTCCTCTGCCTTTCTTTGCTCTTCTTCTTGTTTCTTTAATTGTTCCCTCTGCAAGGCTTCCATCGCCATTTTATTTTGTTGCTCTTGATTTAATTTCTCTCTATTTGCTTTCGCCAATGGTCTTCTTTCATTGTTTGATAATACTTTGTTTTGGACAGGGGGCGCATTTGTTGAGGGTGGGGTGGGGGGTGGGTTTTGTGGAGCTTTTGGTATCAGCGGTCTAGCTCTGGGTTTTTTTGGTTGACTGGGATCAGTGGGGTTTTTAGGCCTAGGGGGCGCATTTGTCTTTGGTTTTTCAGGTTCTTCTGTTTCCATCGGCTCTGGTTCTGGTGTTGGTTCTGATTTTGGTTGTTTATGAAACGGTTTCGGTGGTGAAGGAGGATGATATCTTGAGCCTTCATATTTCACGGCGTTCAGCATATCGAAAAACGACCCAAAACCTGAATATTTTGGGATGATGTTTTCTTGGATGTAGGATTCTGTATATCTTTTATGTTCTCTTGGAACAGGTGATAAAAGCGATCTAAAACTATATGTTTGTTTTACCATTATATATCTATAATAGTAGAACAGGTTAATAATTTGTTGTTTAAATATCTCCTGCTGATTGGCCGTCAACGCCACTGTCCGCAGTCGTGCCTCTAATGCTCGGTTTTTTGGCACTCTTTACATCTTTACGTGATGCGTGATAGATACTGTTACCTTGGTGCACGTCGCCCCACGTTTTTGAGAGGATGAGCTCATCGACATGAGGCGGGAATTCTTCGTCAATTTCACGGATAAAATGAGAAATGTTCATTGCCATGTATTGTAGGGCGCGGTTCAAAATATCATTTGGAGTGTATAACTCTAAAGGAGAATTTCCAGCTTGCGATGTTAATTCTGCTATACGACCGGTAAGCAGTGCCATCGCTTTGCTCTTATCACCCTCGTAAAGATCAAGAATACGTTTTCGCTTTGCAATAAGTTGATTTCTTAGACCATCGTTGTTGTCAGGAACACGTTGGGCTAACATCTTGAGATTATAGACTGCTTTCTGCAACTGCATCTCGGAAGCGAGATTATAGATGTGCTCTTGTAGACGACTTTTAGTGAAAAACTCAGGCTTTCCAGACATGATTAATATATTTCTATGAGAGATTTTAATTTTCTATAAAAAAAGGCTCAATATTCTCAACCTTAACATAATGGTATGGTTCGACCTCATTATCTTTTGTGAAACAGAGCATCCTATATTTCAATGATGTCGCGTCTTGTAACATGTCCACGAATTCCTGTTCAGTCAGTCTTTTATATTTTCCGTATGAGAGGTAAAGTTGATGGACAATCTTGTCTTCGTCCTGCGCCGTGAGAAATACTATATTGCAGTTATTACGAACCAGTGGGCTTATAGTTGATAATGATTGCAGTGCAAATACTATATCTAATTTGTGATGTCTATGAAAGGATACGAGCCGTTTGATGGGTTTTCCATAAAATGACAAGTCTTGAACGTCGTCCAATATCAATAACACTCTGTTCTCATTACCATTTTCTATCATGTGCTTGGTTATACTTAATATGGTATCGACAGCTTGCTCCGAGGCGTCGTAAATATATTTATTGACATATTTTGCGTAGTCTTTGTTTTGTTTCGATCCCGTCAGTACTATTACATATCTGACAACATCCTTATAATGACGTATAATTGCTTTTATTAGGGTGCTTTTGCCCATATGAGGACGGCCACCTATCAATATACAATGGTTATGTGTATCTAATGGGATGATATCATCCATTTATATTTATTGTCTACATATTATTTTTATTGCCCATTTTTGTGACGCATTTTAAAGTGCGTTTAAAATCACTAAATATTTTATGTATAGTATGTATATATGAAAGTAGTTCGTTTTCAATACCTTGAAGGCGCTGTGTTGTGGAAGGTTGATTTTAAATGTCCCGATTGCTATAAAGAAATTCATTTGAGGTGGTCCAGTGCTGGAAAAGTTGAAAAATTTAATACAGCAAAAATCAGAAGACAACTAATGTGTTTTTGTATGGACAATTGTCTTGGCTACTCTACGGTGCCTAAAGACAGGGAAGTTGTTTACGACGACGAAATGTGTTTGAAAGCTTTTAAGCTCTGGTGTGGAGACTCGTCTGATGTCTTATTGTTGAATTATTAAAGTTATTAATTTTAGTTAATAATGTTATCATAACGTTATTAATATTTTTTTTAATGTTATTAATATTAATTTAATATTAATTTGACGTCAGTTTGATGTCAATTTGATGTTAATTTAAGGCTAAAAAATTTATTTTTTAAAAAAAATTGTTTAAAGTTTAATATGGGTGACCCCTTTTATGATTTTAAGAATAGAATTCAAACACTGGAAGGATTGTTCGACGATCAAGATGTGTCGGAGTGGAAGGTTTTGTCAACAACGAAATTTTACACTAGGTATTTTGATAGGGCTATCGTCCACTTTCCCCGTACACCACCTTCAAAATATGGTAGGACGACTCAGGTGGATGGGTTGAAACTGGATGTCGTTGGATTGAATGTGAGAAAATTTGGTGAATGGGACAACGAAATTGAAATTCAGCGTAATGAATTGTTGGGTAGTTATACGTTCATTTTTTGGTCGGATCGTCCAGAAATCAATTTGCCAGATGTCATACCTTTTTTACAAGACCATGGATATTTGTTTTGCTTATTTCATCACACCTTAATGTTGGGAGAAAATGGAGAAAGAATTAAGGCGAAAAATCTGAAAGACGATTTCTTACCATTGTCATTACGAGACGATACTATTCATGTATTATCGACGAGACGTCTAAATTCATATTACGGTGATGAGGCTTTGTTTTTGTATGAAATTCAGAAAGTTGAGCCAAAGATGACCCCTGAGGAGTTCATCAAAAATTGTCCCGCAGTCATTTAAATAAAATATATTTAATTTTTTAAGTCAATAACATTATCCTAACGT
>JACCDG011036988.1_pt1 | contig 27750 bp, 83 predicted proteins | sample 7442471 | NCBI WGS metagenome assembly JACCDG01 (sample SAMN15323444, study PRJNA562643) | freshwater metagenome | isolation source: river surface water | place: USA:Blue River Watershed | collected 2017-08-17 | reverse complement strand
GGTTAAAGTATACGTAGACTTTCACGGTTCGCTCCTAGTTAAGATGCATAGAGTATAGCACCAAAAGAACCAGGTCAAGAACTTTTTTATCAGTATTTTCACTAAGAGCAGCCCCATAAGATAGAATTGATAGTCTTGAGTACTAGGTCCGGGGCTAAAAGAAAAAAGCCCCAAAGATTTGATTTGATATCATCGATCATCAACCGTGGGGCTAAAGTTCCGCCCCACTCTCGATTTCAGCATCAATTCCGGGGCTAAAAATTTCGGTTGACGGTTTTGGAAAATGAAGATTTTTCTAAGAACCCGAGTTATCCACAGGTTATCCACAGTGGCGAAAATACAACAAGAGTTATCCACAGGTTATCCACAGTGGCGAAAACGCAACGTGGCTAAAATACAACAGTGGCGAAAAAGCCACAGGTAAATCAGAATAAGAATAGTTCTTAATAGTGTTTTGGTTTTGATTCTGGCAAATCGTGCTCTAACCATGCACGAGCGTGATCATGGCTGTCAAATACTTCATATGAGCAAACACCAGTAGATTCACAGTACTTGAAAACGTGTAGTCTATGACTTAACATGTTAAGACTAACGTGAGCACAGTAGTTACGATCACGAATCGCAACATGCGCAATAGGAACAATGTGAGTATGACTTCCCATACAGTATTTATAGACTGTGCAGAAAAGTGTGATCTAGATCAGTCAGGCTCGCTTACAAAGGTCTACAGCGTAGGCACTGTGAACCAAAGGTAGTAAAAAAGTGTTAAAAAGTGTGACAAAGTGTGATTTTGTGTGACCGAACCTAGAAACCGAATCAAAATCAAGGTCGGCCACCATGCGTATAGGGGTCTACAGCGTAGGTTGATCGTGGTCTTGACAGGCAATGCGACAATGAATACTCAAGTGTCTAATCATTCCTCCATTCTTCTCTCATTCTCCCCCGTTTCTCCCACCGACCCCAACTTAACCCTGAAAGTTTTTGCGGTAAACCTACTGTCACCCGCTCGTATATACGTACTAGCCTAGGCCGCACAGCGGGGCCATATAGTGCTTACTACACATACATGCATATAGCTCTTGACACACGTATACACTAACCCCTACAGCGGGGCCTTTTACACTAGCTGTTAAATACACACATGCTTGTACACAATCGTGATAACTTATCCTATTACCTAGTTGAAACTGCTAGCTATACAGATATTCAACGACTATGGGATTACGTTGAGGCTACACGAGAGCATATGCTAATGTACAAGACTAGACTCGCTAGCTCGCATGTAGCATGGGTTATTGAAATGCCTAAAGATCGTTTAGAGTCTTTGTTCTTACTACAGTTTGCGCATTTGGTTACTAGTATAGCTCGCCCCAACTACTATTGCTATTAACATTAGTATTAGTTTAACCATTTAGCTTGTATCTGTAGTATGCATGTGTGTATAGTATGTGTATACGCATAGTGTATGTTATTGACTCTAGTCGCTCTATAAGTAGCAATGGCAGTAGTCAAGCTATATAGTGTGTATATGCAAGTATCAAGTGAGTTTAAAATACGCCGTTATTGGCTAAAACGTTCTTGTCCTAGTGACGTTATTGCTAGACTTAACGTGCGGTCTAGCCGTTTTGAAATAGCTCGTAATCAGTCGATTGATTGTCTGTATGTAGACATTAACTACTGGGGAGACAGTGATCCTGCTATTACTCGTATGGAGTTATTGTACGGGGATTGGGTCTTGGCTCGTGAAGCTATTGTATATCGCGTAGAAGGGGATGATGGACTATGACTGTAGTAGAACTAGCTCGTATAGATTCTAGGCGGTTGCTGTTGATTGACGGCTGTTTTTTAAGCGTGTATTGCGAGCATTTAGATGACTCTTTAGTCAGGTCTGTGGCTTGTTCTTACGAGAATTTAACGTGGTGTTTGCTCGTGCTTGCTCGAGGCAGTGTTGATGAAAACGTTTAAGAATCCAGGGGTCTTCGCGCCCTAAGCTGGCAAGATAACTGGCTAAAAACCCTGCTGCATAAACATAAGCTATACGCCCGTCTTCTTGGCTATAGGGATTTACCAAACGTATGCTGGCCATTACTTGATTGATGTCCCGCTCGTGTTTCATACTAGTATTTAATAATAATACCTCCATAGACCCATTAAGCATACTAAAACACCTGCGGCATTGACTAGGATTTGGGGCCTATTATGTGTACGCCAACTCCATGCTAGATAAAAACTTCCACCCCCTAGCCCTAGTATAATGTTTAAGGGATGGAGCTCTGGTCTAAAGCTCATTACTAGATACATTGAGATCAAGCAGGCTGTACCCAGCCATTGTAGTATATTATTCATCGTCTATATTCCTCGTCTCTGTTGGCTTCGCCGTAGCCCTGATCATAGCCCTGTTGCCAGCCTTCGTTTTCACCATCTTTAAAGCCACGTTCGTAGCCACGCTCGAACTCGATCTCGCTAGATTGGGTTTCCTTGTGGTACTCGTAGCCATCGTCGTAGCCTGCTTGATAGCCCTTGGCTTCGAACAGGCCGACATACTGTTTAAAGTCCTCTTGATCCCAAGTAGCAGTACGTAGAAAGAAGTAGGCTTCTTCTATGCTTACTGCGTCTTCAATCGAGGGTTTTTGCTTTAGTGGGCCAATTCGAGCCATGTTAATTCCTTTTGCGTTTTTAAGTATATGCGCCTACGGTTATAGCGTGAGTTTTCTTCCCAGTACCAGCGTGGGTTACGTTGATAATCGTTGCCGCTGGCGTCGATATAATCTACATATTCTACTTTAGGGCCTAAGGTGCGCACAAGAGCCCTGCGTGCAGCGTTAAATGCTGTAACGTCCCGTTGGCTAGAATTGTAGTCTATAATAATTGAGTAGCTGTCATGCAGCTTGTGCCTGTGCGTGCTTTTAACTATTTTCATGTGACTGCTATGCTCTTTAGTTTGATCCACATAAACTCTTTTGGGTCCACGTCTGCTAGTTCAGGGAGCTCGGTACGATGCTTTAAGAAGCGTACACCCTGTTTGTCTTCAATCCAGACCCTATCACTGTGTAAGAGCATACCCCTGAAGCCACCGCCCAGGACAGCACTTTTACGTGTATTGTACACGCAATAGTACCTATGGTTGTCAAAGGCTCCGCCTAGGTCTACACTAGGGTTAATTTCAAAATATACGTTCATATTTCACCCGTAATTGTACCACCCCAACGTAGGATAAACCAGTGTGCGTGCGCAGGGTCTTCAAAGTGAAGCTGTATGCTACGATCCCGGCTAGGGTGATTCCAGAACCAACGCCAGTCTATGATGTGCCGCCAGCCCTGCTCATTACACCAGGATAGTTCTGCCTTGGGTGTATCGTTAGGCCCTAGTGGGTATTCAACACTTAGGCCCATTATCTCCCCCTAGGCTAGCCCACATGTTCTGTTTGCTTTCTTTGATATAGGCCTGGGCTACCATGATCATAAAGTTAGCGTGCTCTAGGCTAGAGGGCTTGACAACTTTATCGCCGCGATAAAGCTCATCGAGCAAGAGCCTGCATTCGTAGTCAGTGTAGGGTATCATTTTGATCTTACGCAACGATAGCGTTCTGGTTTAAGGGCCAGTTGTGCTGCCGCAGCTTCACACATCTGCAAGGGTGTTTTGAAGTTAGCGCCGATGCGGCCTTCTTCGTAGTGAAACTCGCCTAGTGGACGCCAATCATGTTTAATTACGGTAGGGCTACCCTTAGCGTCACCTACGCCTACTACTGTCCACAGCATTAAGATATAGATCATAGCAACTCCAGGATCTTGTTTTTACAGTCAATGCGAGCACTTAGGCTGTTAGGGCTGTATTTGAGCCCGGGCTCTGGGTTGCACTGACGGGCACAGAGTCCAACAATCAACTCGGCAAACTTTACGGGATCGAGTCGCTTAACCATGTTAGGGCCACCAAAGCCACCGCCAAACACTGCTTCCTCGTACTTAGCTTGCTCCATGAGTTGTTTAATTTGTTCGTTCATAGCTTACTCGCATCAATGTCTTCGCACAGATTGTTGTATGTTTCTTCGCTAATATCCAATGCTTCGAGCCATTGCTTAAAATACAAATCAAGCTGGGCAGAACGAGGGTGTGTACCCTTATGATAAGTGATAAAGTCCTTACGGTTCTGTACCTTGTCCGCCCTTAACATTTCGTTAACTTCGTACAATGGACTCAACTTAATTGGAATATGGTAAGGAGCATCCATCTTATCGCTAAGGTATGCGTTAGCGATGTTGCGATACTCCATTGTAAGTAGAAGCACATGCGGCTCAACCATACGAGCCATGTACCAGTTTTCTTTTAAGTCTTCGTCAGCTTGAAGCAACGGGTGCATACAAAAAGCACGCCGCGCTGCTTCGCTTGCACTGAAACAGTCTAGCACTTCTAGGCCTTCGTCGATGTGATTCATCAAACGAACTTGGCTGCGCTGGGCAACACGGTCGCCATAGTGATTGCTAATCAGCTTATATTCTACAGTATCTTTAATGTTAATCATTTCCAACCCCTGTTAGGATCGAGTTCTTCAGCAGTCCAGCCACCACCGCCCATACGGTCCGGATTAGTAATCCAACTGTCATCGCTGATCTGTTGCTCGAGTTGGCGCACACGACCGTTAGCCTCAGCTAGATCTTCTTTAACTACTTCGAGATCCGCAATGCACAGTTCTACATCTTCTAGTATCTTGCCTAGCTCTTCAATGTTAATTTCGAGCCAGTGTTTGATAATATAGTAGCCTTCTTTCTCGCTTGCTTTCAAACCATTGAGCATGGCTTTCTTGCCTGCAATAGTGCGGCGTAGATTATCGGCAACGGTCTGCATGTCCATAGTCATTCCTTGACTGTTTCTTCTTCAGTGCCTGCAATTGCATTCATTAGTTTGCGATTGCGAACTTTTTGTTCTGCGGCACTGCGCTTACGTTGATTAGAAATCTTTAGCATCATGTCATAGCTGCGCGACCACTGCACACCGACTAGCCATGTTTTTAGATCACGAAGTGTTCCTTGAAACATTTCGGCATCACGAGCATAAATGGGCAAGCTGTCAAGGTCTTTGGGTTTAACAGCAACATATTCGCCGTGCTCGTTGTTACCCCATGTGTGCTTAGGATAGCACATCATGAGCCCAAGCTCATCTAGATCTTTTTCAAGCCGATGAACTTCTAGTACAGTGTCGTAGCCAGCCATTATTCAACCTCGTCTGCGTAAACTTCTGCTGCATCTGCACTAGTAAGGATCTTACAAGCCTTGCCCATGCACTTCCAGAACATAGGAGCATCTTGCATACAAGACCAAACGATGCTGTCGATATGTTTTGCAGGAATGACATCTACTTGACGGAAACTCTTGTGGAATTGATATCCGACGAGCTCGTTAGCATTATCACCTGTAAAATCTTCAATGCCGTATACAGCACCTTCGAGTGTTTCCATAACTTCTTTATGATAGTTTTGGAACATAGCCCAGATAATGCGATCGCATTGATTTGCGCCCGTGGATCGATAAGACATTCGCGTGTCAAACAAGTTCCAAAACAGTTTTGCAAATTGCTCGGGTGTTAGATAAGTTTTCACTGAAAGTATCCTTTCACAGCACGTTGTTCTTCGGGTGTAAGTTTACCTAACGCATTACGAGCTAGCTCACGCTCTGCACGTTCCTCGTCAGTTAGCAAATATTCTGCCCAGGCTGAGTCAATATAGTCACGCCCATGCATACCGTGGCGAGCTGCCCACTTGAGCTCCTCTACATCGCTGATTTGATGCTTTTCATCGTAGCGCATCAAAGCCCACCAGCAGTTGTGCTCGTAGACAATATACATGTGGCTCTTGGCCATAAGATTCATGTCAAAGCGAACACCGTAAACATCGTCGCGTTCAATGGTGACTCGAATGCCACTTGCAATAGCATCTACAATAAAAGTTGGGATATTGATCATGTTACATGCTCCAGTAGAGTTCGCTAGAGGGATCGCAGCACCGAGGAGTATTGGAATCGATTACAACATCTTGGCCAGTCATGAGACTCTTAACAGTTCGTTTTTTAACAATGATTGCTTCGTAGTCCTTGGCGTCAATGTAGCCATAGGAATCATTGCCAGCATTGCGGTTCATGCAGGTAGCACTGCGCTTGGCGCTTGACTCTGCATTAAAGATTTTAAAAAGAACTGTGCTTGCTTTGTGATAAACAACGTAGGCCATTTGTTACTCCGTGTGTGTTTGTGTGAGCCTATTATAACCTCAGTTAGCCAAACTGTCAACAAGCATGTCCGCAAGACCTAAGATCAAATATTGCATGTGTGCGATCTTCGGATCGTGCTAACTTTAGTACTACAGTCTTGCCCGACTGCATTGCATCGCTCAGATCTTTTGCTTCTTTCAAGCCCAGTCCTGTGTAAGTGCGAATGGTTTTGATACTACGAACACGATCGTTAACTGTACCGCTTACACGGAGATTACTGTTGTACTCGCCAGTGATCATTGCAAAGAAGATCTCACCTTTAACACTAGAATCTAGGGTACTGGCAATAGCTTCCCATAGTTTCATTCCTTCTTCGCTGCCGTAGCAGTTAGTAATAGAACGCATGAACTCCAGGCCGGAGCCGATGATTGCTTCTTTATGTTCGACAGGAATAGTCATTTGTCGCCTTTGAAGATTTGAAACATACGTGCAAGACCGCAGCTATACGGAACAGTGTGCTCAACGCCTTTGTGTCCGCAATCACCGTTTTGTGCTTCAGTGCATTCGCTACGATACGGGCACACTTGCCCAATAGGAATAAGTCCACGAACTAGTTTAGTCATATTAGTCCCAATCTTTGTGATCACCGAGCCGTTCGTTGTCATTGAACCCAGCCATGTATTCTGCAACACTTTCTTTATCCGTGACCTGCACACGCTCTCCAGAGCCGCCGCCAACACCGCCGTAGTGCGGCCCCGGACCTCTGCGATAGTAGCTGTCTGCACTGCCGCGATCGTACAAACTACCGTGATTGGTACGAACCCATTGCCAACCTTTAAGGCTGCGCCAAGTTTTTTCTTTTTCGTCTAGTGAATATTGCATTTAGAATCCGCTCCTATTGTAAACAACAGGCATTTCGCAAACGTATTGCCCGTTGACAGTGTGTTTAACAACATTACAATCTCCGCCTGATACTGCGGAGCCTACATGATCTCCTACACCTTTTCCTGTAGTAGCGTAACTAACTACACTGGCCGCAGTAGTAACAGCACAACCTTGAACTGACAATATTAGAACGACTAATATAATAGTCCACAACAGGCCGTTGATGATGTAGTAGAATCTCATTAATCGTACAGGCTGTCTTTGTAACGATCGTATGCATCATCGCCTGCGCCTGTACACGAATCGTAACACATTTCATTAACAACATCACCGTTTTCATCAGTAAGCTGTTCGAGTTCGGAATCGGTTAACAGAGTACCATCAGCAAATTCCGCATAGCTAAAGTATGCATCACAAAAATCCGGATAGTCACTAGAGTCGACACCATCTACTTCTGCATGAAACACCTGCTTACCATTTAGCACCATTTTGGGCTCCGTTTAAATGAACATGACCAGATTATATGCTCAAAATACTTGCAAGTCAACCTTGACAGAAAGTTTGTCTGGTGTTATAGTGCAGCTATGAATGATAAATTACACCCTTGGCAACAAAAGCTCATTGTAGATATTGAGTCTGGCGGATTCAAGCACGGCGAGGTTTGCGTTATGATGGCAGGTCGCCAAACCGGCAAAAGCCATTTTAGTGCTGCTGCTTTTAAAAGGTTATGGGAAGACATTTATAAAGAACGCCCTGTTACTGACCTAATATTAACAGAAGGCCGTGTCCATGGTGCTCGCTATTATTGTGTAGAGCCCGAAGGCGGAGTATGGAAGGATATGGAAACATGGTGTACAGAAACATTTGGCGAGCCTGGGGAAATATGGCCCAGTCAAGATTTTGTATGGCCCGAAATTCCTAGATGGATGCAAAACAATCGTAAGTTTTGGTTTCGTAGCGAACGAGACCGAGATTGGTTTATTATACGTTGGAGAGCGTAATGAAGAAGGTGTTTCTAATTCGCGAGAGCGATTTCAAAAAATTCCAAAAGAGTGACCAACATGATTGGGACACTATGGAATTTAAACCTGTTACTCGTGAGTGGCTGCAAAAGCAAGCCAACTGGTTTACACTCAAAGGTAACAAGAACATTGCTACACAGTTTCGTCACTGGCAGTATCCTGGCGAGTGGGTTCGCCGCACTAACATCGGCAAGTTTCAAAACAACTATACAGCATGGCTTTATCGTTACGATGAAGACGGTGTCTTACGTGTTCGCGCAAGCCTTGGCCAACCAGAAAGCGTTATGGGGTTGGGCATTGTTGAAAAAGTTGAGGTTATGCTCAATGATGATGAGCTGCCAGAGCCATTACTAGACGTAGACGTGATTGATGATGGCCATCAAACCAAATGACTGCATTGTAAAGATCTCTGACCTCGTAGTAGGTGAAGTAGAGACTATCGATTGGGACGGTCGTAAAAAGATGATTCCTATGTACGAACGCTATTGGCACAACTTCTGCGAACACTTGGACGAACAAAAGCGTAAGATAGACTGGAACACAGCAAGACATCTTTCCAAAGATCCTTACACCGCAGTCGAAGATCAAGAGCTGTCTAAGTACGGTGTGACTTTTAAACGCACTAAGAAATGGAAAGAAAACTATCTTAAGTTTAAAAGTCACAAGCATCTTACAGCATTTATATTGAGGTGGTCATGACTATCAGACTTTACATGCCGCGTACCAGTTCCTTGATAGAAGGCGTCAATGGCTGGGTAGCTATGGAACGGCTAGGAAATGTTAGTCGTTGGGTTGAAGCTCAGTTTGGCAAAGCTGATTATCATAAAAACTACGGTTTGGATTTTGCTGACTATACTGACGACTGGGCCTGCTTTACATTTTATGACGACACTATGGGATTTTGGACACAGAATCGTTGGCAAGATATAATGCTTACAGAAGCAGAGTGGAATGCAATTACTGATAAGGTTTAGATCTAATGATTACACAAGAACGTAAAAGCAAATTTAAACATAAAGTTATAATTCCGCATCCGCAAGTTTGGGGTGAGCGCAAGGATAACGACATGCGCGATTGGTGTACTCAAAGTTTTGGACAAGGTGGTCGCAGTAAAAAGTATCGTTGGCGCTTTGGCTGGACAACTAAAGATACGACATTCTATTTTAAGAATAGCAAAGATGCTATGATGTTTGTACTGCGCTGGTCATGATAGTTAAAGAGTATTATCAAAACATTAACATCCACAAACCTAGAGACTACTTTGAAAAGTGGTATGCTGATGTGTGGAATAGGCGTGTGGGCAAACCAACAGCACCTCCGGGATACCTTGGACCTGTATTGGTAGAAGAACTTGCACTAGCAGGTGCTACTCTAACAGAAAAGGATCGTGGATATAGATTTGTAGTAACTTTTCAAAATGATGCAGACTACACTATGTTTGTACTACGGTGGTCCTAATGAAAAGTAGACAGAATCTAAAATTTAGTGTACAATACCCTAGAACCGCACAATGGTGGGCCAGCGGAGGCAAGTGGTATGAGATCAGTACATGGTGTAACAACAATTTTAAAAATTGGGATTACATCAATGAAACTTTTAAATTTGAAAGCCAGCAGGACAAGAACTGGTTTCTATTAAGATGGATGTAAAGACAATGGCAGCTGGATACAAGGGAAAGGTAGCAATGAGTGCAGGTGCATTTTATGCTCCTAATGTTCCGTCGCCTGCTAGAAATCTTACATGGAAAGAAAAGCTAGCCAAGTGGGAAGCAAGGGCAAAAGAAAAATACGGTTGGGGTGATAGCGAAAATGTCAAGTCTGACTGCATGGATAAAATGCAAGCCGAGTACCCCGGCAAGTACGAACTTGTTTGGAGTAGTACAGTAGCAAATGCCTATCATTTGAGCCCAGTCTTTAAAGATCCTAAACACGAAACCATGTGGAGGTTGCAGCATGGCTAACAGCGACTGGAACAGTGTATTAATTCCGATTCTTAGAAAAACACTGCCTACCTTAATTGCACAAGAAATTGCCGGAGTGCAGCCTATGGTGTTGCCTAAGATGTTGACCTACGAAGTTGTAGATGACATATTGTTTGACCGTCCAGGATATACAATTGTCTTTGTCAACATTGAGGTAGGACATTGGATTGAATCACAGCCAGCGCACATGTGGAAGTATTACGACATTGATCGAGATACAGAAAAATGGGCAGTCAAAAGTCATTATGTTATTAGTGACGAGCTGTTAACATGGCTAAAGCTGAGGTGGTCATGAAGAAAAAGTTTCAATGGTGGCAAGTACCCGCGCCCCTGCCAAGCCATCTTGATGATGATTGGGATTGGTGTGAAGAAACATTTGGTGCTCCTTGCTACACGTCGCGTTGGTGGTTTGAGAATAGTACTCAGACTTATTATTTTAAAAGCGAGAAGGATGCACTGTGGTTCGAATTAAGGTGGAGTCATGAAAGTAAAGACAAACAATGAAATTAGAACCATTCACGAAATGAGTGAAATTTGGTACTGGATGACTACTACCTTTGGTAACCCGGAGGCGCATACTAGCGACATACGAGCACGGTGGACTTATGGCAAAGATAATCCAGGATACATGGGCGGTATGTTAGTTGACGGGACTTGGGACATCGAATGGTTTGATTTTCGTAACGAAAAGGATGCAACAATGTACATCCTAAGGTGGGGTGCATGATTGTAGATTTAAATCCCCTGCCATACCGCCTGGCCCTAAAAATAATTCGCTGGTGCTTTGAGCACGATATTGACCGCCAGCAGTGTTGTATCCTAATCGATGCTATGCAACGTAAACCTGTTCCTGATAATATAGAATGGGTACTAGATATTCCAGAGAAGTATGTAGCATGGTTTATTCTAATGTGGGGCAACGAGTATGAATCAACAGGAATTTGATAGTCTATTTAAAGATGTGGACAAGATTTTTAAACAGGTAGACGAAGTTTTTAAACAGATGGATAAGAGAATGGAAGACGCATTTGACTCAAACATGGAAGAGATACACCGGCCCTGGCAACAATGGTTTGCTTGGCGCCCGGTACGTGTTAATGGCAAGCTCAAGTGGATGCAAAAGGTATTTCGCAGAGAGCTGCCCAAGGACTATTCAAACTATGATGACTGGACACGATATGAGTATGGCACTGTCTTTGATGCTATCCGCGATTCGGGAACGAATAGTTGATTGGTATCTTACTAAACGCACTGGCAAAAACAAAGCAGAGCGTGAGTGGGAAGCATGGTATGAGGTTAATGTGGTTTATCGTGCAAGCAGTATTAAAAATATGTTTATGCACTTTGAACATGTCATCGAGGTTAGCCCAGAAAAGTTCTTCAATCTCCACGAGCCGTTTACATGGGTGCCTAACGAAGATGCCAAACAATACTTTTGGCCACAGCGTGAACTTGGTAATAATGCAGTGTGGCGGTTTGAACGTGTCTATTGGAATGAGTGGCAACAAGAATGGATTATAAACGAACTAGGTGGCGCCGATAAAGTGTTTGTAGCAACTAACAATGATCGAGATGCTATGATGATTGCATTGAAGTATATGTCATGACAAGAGATTACTACGCTGAAACAGCCTCAAGCATTACAGCACTAGGCAAACGCATTATAGAAGCGAATCTCTGTAAGGAAATTATGTTTGATATTCCCGGTTATCCAAAAACTTCAGCATCTATAAACAGACTTATGCCAAAATACAAGTTCAGCCGTGCTAAATGGTATGTGGCAGAATTTCATCCTAAGGACTATTTTGAAGTAGACGCATGGTGTACTGAACAATTTGGCCCGCATCCTGCTCGCCCTGATGCATGGTCACGGTGGATTCACAAGTACGAGACTGCTATTCACTTTCGTGACGAAAAGGACTACAACTGGTTTGTATTGAGGTGGGGAGCATGATTACTAGAGCACATATTAATCAAACAACTAAACCTATTATGTTTAGGACTTGGATTCTTACACAAGATGAAGTGGGCGAGGACGACTTCAAATGGCTCAAGGCATTTGACATTCCAATTAGGATTGAGCAACCAACACACGAGTTTGATGTTATTGGTGGTGGCAAGCATAAGGTTGTTGGCCGACGCACTATTACATTAGACACAACAACAGACAAGCAACGAGATATGCTTGTGTTAAAATACGGCAGTAATGTTGTAATGTTGATAGAGGAAATTGTTCTTCCTAACTCAATGCAACAGTGTACACTAACTGGAGTAACATGGTAATGCAACCTACACTTACTAAAGAAATTCTTTTTCAAACAATTTTAATAGCACAAAACACAATTAAACAAGCTAACATTAAACGAATGCATCGAAATGACGTTAGTGCAATTAACAATTTTTTAATGAAAGCTAGTCGTGGACCTAGTCGTGTAAAATTAAAATTCCGTGACTGTGAAAAAATTATTAACATTGCAAGGATGTACTCCTAATGGAATATTTTTACGGCGGCGGCGGCCGAAGCAACCCAGATTTCTGTTACCGTTTCTTAGTTAAGAAAGTAACGAATGAAATGTATAAATGGTGTGAAGGCTATCCTCTTAACGGCCCATTTGAACGATGGTATATTCAACATAACGGAAAACCAAATAAGAACAACAGTGACGAAGTACAGATTCCTATGATTCAAATAGAAAGCAGAAAAGCTGCTTACATGTTTAGAATAGCATTTAGTGAATACATTTTAGAAGATATGACATACAGTTTTGCAAGGAGCTTAGATGAACCATTTAACTGATAGAGAATTTATCGATTACACATTAAAGTTCAGTGATGATCCAGAGAAGATTCGATTGGCTAAAGTTATGGACAACATGCCAGGGGCTATTTTAGACGACCTAGAAGACGCAGGCATGGATCCAGAGTTTTGCAATTTCGAAAATACATATAGTCCCGGACAATACATTCGTCACTTAGAGAGTGAGCTTGAAATCTATCACGATGAGAATGCAGAGTTGCGCAAAGAGTTAGAAGAACTCAAAGCTCGGTCAGTTATGGATCTTATTGCAGAACTTAGACAAGAAATTAGAAACGTTGACTGGCAAGCTGCCGAAGCACGTAGAGAGCGTGACTATGCCGAAGCTGACCGTAAACTAATGAAAGACAAACTCAGCATGTGGACCAAACTAAATGGGCACGGCGTATAATGATCATTGACAAGCATACCTATTGGCATCCAATTATCGAGTATTATTATGATCACATACATTGGGAAGAAGAAAATGCTCCGAGTATTTACGGATGGCTTAAACGAGAGTACAATGCTGATGCAAGCCTTCAATCGAAGACTATTAAGTTTAACGATCCTAGTAAGTTTACTTGGTTTATTTTAAAGTTTGGTGACCAATGCGAGAAATTAACGTAGAAGATACTCGGTTTCATGCACTGCTTAACAAAATGTATGCAGAGTATAGAGACGAAGGTCATGAAGACCAGATAATTTCTTTTGCTACGCACATTCGAAAGAAGTACGGCATAAAGATCAGTATTCGTCCTAATCGCGAGCAGGGCGATGGTCATTACGAGTTAACGCAAGTGTTTGTAGAAGACGAAGCTAGATACAATTGGCTTATATTGGAGTGGACATGAGTAGATTTGCAGGAGCAATGGCCGCAGAGGAAAGTTTTCGCCAGTGGGATCGAGAACAACGCAAGCGTCGAGACGAATACTGGAACGCATTATTTCTTATGCGTAACGAGTATATGGAAGAAAACAAAGGTCAGTATGACTTAACTTCTCGTCCTACACTGCACTATTGGGCAGAACTCAAGTACGGATTTAAAATGGGTCTAGATGGGCAAGGTAACTATACAAAAGAATACGAAGTAGTTGACCCAAAAAGATTTATGCTGTTCCAACTTAAATTCTGGAAATGAAAATAGTTTGGGGAAGAAGTATAAGGTGGAACATGAGCTTTAACGGCATTGGGAAATATTTACCGGACAATTGGAGTCCCATGAAAGTAACTAGTATTATTACTAACGGGTGTGACTGCTACCCATGGCGTGAAGTCTATGCATGGTTGCCTGTCTTAACTATAAGTGGCAAGCGTATCTGGTGGCAAAAGGTTTACAAACGCAAGATTTGGAAGGTCTGGGGATCAGGATTTCACATGGAGCCCGAAGTACAGTATGCAACAGTTTTTGATATGTTGAATCACAATGACGATGCCCTATGAAATAACCTTTGGTAGAGACTATTACCACCTTCTGCACGATATAGAAGACTGGTGTAGGGAGAACCTTGGCCCTGGCGGATACCTAGTTAACGATCTTTGTGTCTGGAAAATAGACACTATGTTTGGCAACTCTACATTTGCATTTAAACACGAAAAGCATTACACTTGGTTTATACTAAGGTGGGGCAATGAAAACAGACTCGATTGAACAATTCTTATATAAGCATCGCATACGAGCTAAACGATCGTACATGCGAATTCCTAGACCTGTGTCGTTTAATTATAACGACGTTAAACAGGATTATTACAATGCATATATGCATGTAGAAGAAGTACCGTCGGTTGAGCTGTCGATATCCGAAGAAGATTTTAAAAGCATTATTGAACGAGTTGAGCAATCTGAAGAATTAGAACGCCATTGGGGGCCAAATGCGCATCAAGTATTAAATGAAGCTTTCCGAGTAACATCTGAACAATCGCATGAATCTCGCATTCGTCAAAGCAACCCCGCAGTAAAGATTGCTTGGGAAAAATATCAAATGTTACTAAAGATAGCAGGAGGCTAACATGGAAATGGAAATTGTTATAGGCGGTATTGTAATCATTGTCGGCTTCATTGCTGTACTTGTTAAATGCGCAAGGTGGGATAATGATTAAAGGCATAATGAGTGGAAGTGGTGTAAACGTGCAAGGCGGGCATACATCGTTTCCTTATATTCCTCAGAACTCCAGCAATCCTATACAAGGAATGATTCGGGTTAATGGTCAAGACCTGCAAGTTTTTGATGGATCGGCTTGGGTAATGTTAGGCAGCAGTTATGCCACTGTTGAACTTAACGGAGACACGCAGGCTATTATCCAGTGGGCACGAGAGCAACGAGATAAACAAGCAAAGCGTGAGCAGTTGATTAAAAATAATCCTGCACTACAAAAAGCATGGGAAGCAATACAACGAGCAGAAGCTAACTTTGATATCTTGGAAAAATTTGTAGAGAACGACGATGACACTAGTGTACAATCAAGTCCTTGATTCCGGCGGCTCACTAAAGATGCCCGGCACGCCGTTGCCAGATGGCGCTAGCAATTCTATTGCCGAGTACATGAAGAACTTTCCCTATAACATTCGTGTGAAACTAGGAAAAGTGTACTCACAAGAGTTTAAAGACTTTAATAATTGGTGCGAAGACAATCTAGGTACAAAGTATAAAGATTGGTTCTTAGTAGGAAGCCCGGGAAGGTATACTTTATACTTAAAGGACACAAAGAAGTCTATGTTCCTTGCTCTTAAGTTCTCAGAAGCAATTGACAGCACAAGTCTCTGAAGCTATAATTCAGTCATGACCTCATTTACTACAGCCAAGCAGCGTGATATTAAAACAGTTCGTCAGGGCGAACCTGACTTTATGCTGACTGACGGTTTTATATCGTATCCTCGTTCTATGTTACATATTACGCCGGACTGCCCACCGGAAATTAGGTCTACGATCATGTGGGCAGTAAACGCTGGTCACCTCAAATGTGTAGCACATGTTCAAGGAAAGGAACTAACATGGGAACGCTTGTCAGCATGAACTTTAGGACTTGGTTGCAGGAAATGTGGATGCAACACAAGGACGAACTTGACGGTCTAGGTCAGCAATGCGACTATGACATGCAACAATACTTTAACAAATACAAGTACTGGCTCAAACGTGAGTACAGACATCAAACAAGGAAAACATAATGTTCGATTGGATTTTTATAGCACTAGGATTACTGTTTGTAAAACATTGGTACGTTGACTTTGTCAACCAAACAATGGAAGAAGTTCAATACAAAGGTGTTTATCGAGACTGGCGTGGAATTAAACACAGTCTTAAACAAGGTGTTGGCACAGCACTTGTGCTAGCACTAACAGGCGTGTTCTTTTTAGATGCTATCCTGTTAGGACTAGTTGATTTTATTCTGCACTATCATATCGATTGGGGCAAGATTAATATCAACAAGAAGTTCAACTATACAGTCCAGGACACTAAGTTCTGGGCCTGGTTGGGCGCAGATCAATTGGCACACAGCCTAACTTACTTGTTAATCATATGGACGCTAGTGTAAAAGAAATACTCACCGAGTTCGAAACAGGCCTTAAGAAATTCGAAGGCCTACCCGACAACGTGTTTACTAGGTTAGCAATATTCATCTACCTCGATGAGTTCATGGACAAGCACAAGGAGCATTCCGAAATGCTTGCTGCCTATGCACTAAATGGATTTAAAGATCCGTTTGAGGGTATGCTATGACTACTATGCAAGACTTACTAAACCGAGAGGCTCGCCTGAGTAACGAAGGTAAGGGTGACAGTCCTGAACGTCAAGAAATCCTTACTATGATTCGCCTTAAGCGCGACGAGCAATGGCGCCCTATTTGCTTTGGTGAAGATGACTGCTCGACTAGTATGTTGTCAAGATGCCCATGGCGTATGGATTGTGGAGGATAAAATGGAAAACCCAAGGAGAAATGCTATGCGTAGCGTAAAAGTAAACAAACAAGAACTAATGAAAGTTCTAGCAGACAATAAAAAGAAACATGTCAAAGAGTACGAAGAGTCCGTGAAGGATTATAAAAAGGCAGCTATCAAAGTTGCCAAGGAGCACGTTGACCTAGCAAAGTCGGGCGACCTTGATCAAATTGCTAAAATTCGTGCAATGCCAAGCCGTCCGGTTAGCTACGAAGACAGCTACAATCGAGCCATTCGTATGATGGAAATGAGTGTAGACGATGTTATTGAATTAGAAGAACAGATCTTTAACCAGCTAGTGCTCGACGAATGGTCTTGGAAGAATGCATTTGTTGCATCTGGCGCACTTTACAAATCAATTTAAAAATTGGTTGACAATTGGCCTTTCTGGTTGTATAATAGACCACAACAACACACAGAAAGGCCAATATGGACAAGTACACGCAGATCATGAAACTGGCACAAGCTGCCGAGTTGATCCAAGAAGTTACCCGTGCTAATCCTAGTTTTGCAGGCGACCTGCAAGACATTGCAGATAATATTGCAAACATTGCAGACGACATCGAGCAAGGGGACCAGTAATGACTTGGGTTCTTGTACTGTTCATGCACGCTGGCATGATGTCCGACAAAGACAGTATGGCCGTAACTAACGTGCCTGGCTTCAAAACTGAAGCATCTTGCCAAGCCGCAGGCAAGCAAAGCGAAGCGTTGACTAAACGCACCACCAAAGAAGTTAAATTTGTCTGTTTGAAGCAGGAGTAAATCATGGGTAGCTGGAATAAAACTTGCGGTTTGTCAAATCTGCACATTCATTCAGGTACTCCTGTGTATGTGTTTGTTCTCGAGCAAAACAAAAAGGTCGAACATTGCTACACCACTAGCTTGTTTAGTCCTTTGCTACTGCCTTTTGAAAGTACTTACAACGATTACGGCGGCGGCGAAGACAGCCACGGTATTGCCCTTGACTTTATTATGAAGGGTATTAAGGACGAGCTAGTAGAGTTGGAAGTCGGCGAGAACGAGTATCACGATATCGCTGTTAAAAAAGATGCGTTTACACCCGAACTGTTCTTTGAAGCTTGCCAAGAAGATCGTTTGAGTATTCAAGGACGATTTAGGGCAGAGCCTAAACAACTTTACTTCACTATGCTTCGCAAAGATGTTGTCGACAGTATTCTCGAAACTCGTGTAATTGAAGAATACGTCGGTAATGGCAAAGGGACACACGGATGGGGTAACAATTACATCCGTGTTAAGTTCGATGACATTGTAGCATCGGTTCGTCCGTTAATTGATCATTTGGTTGAAGAAATGAGCAAGACAGAAAATGAGTTTATTCGCTCTATGATCTTTGAACGTCTACACACGTATCGAGATCAGTTCCATGCTGCAAAGTGGCTTCAAGGCGACAGTTATCGTTACAGCCGTATTGTTGACATGCGACATATTGCAAGTCGAGCACTAGAAATCGGAACTGTCGAGTCTATCAACAAACTTGAGCAACTTCTGATTGAGCACCTTAAGGCTATCTTCATCGATAGTTTTATGAACAGTGCTCGCAAAACATGGATTCCTGGAGGACACGAAGGTAGCCAAAGCACATCGGGCGGCGCCTTGAAACTCTTGGGCAAAGTTATCAGCGATGTTGTTGACAAAGAACGAGCAGAGTGGGCCGAAGAGAACGAAGGCGAAGAAATTGACGAGTATCTCGAGGATTGAGAAATGATTACAGGACAAATTTGGTTTACAAGCACACAATGTATAGGCATTGTACAGATTGTGCAAGATCATCAAAAACAAGAGTATCGCCAGACTGGCAATGCCGATTTCAAATACTATATCGGCGTTGGTTGGGGTGAAGACGAAAAGACTGATGCAAGCTACATTGCAGAGCATGGCGCACCATTTCCTGCAGAAGCAGGGGATAAACTGTTTAACGTAATTCCAGGAACACCAATATGACAGATTTAGAAAAACTATCGGCACGCATTGTTGCCGTTGACGAAGCAATCAAGGCATGTCAACATGCTGTAACAGTTGAGCGTAAGATGTCTCACGACAAACACACGAATGGACATCTTACCAAAGCATTGCAAGAGCTTGTTACAATGAAGACTGGGCTTGATGCTTTGCATACTCGCATTGTGGCCATCGGCAGATGACTAAAGAACTCCCAACTCACAAAGACAAGTTAGGTCGCATTATTAATGAGGGCGACTTTGTTGCATTTCCGCAAAGCAATAGTTTGTATGTAGGTAAGATTACTAAACTTAATCCAAAGATGGTTAAGGTATTAAAACTACCCGGAGCTAAATCGGATTACAATAAGTATCCAACTGACATTGTAAAGCTAGAAGCTAGCGACATGACTTGGTACCTGTTAAAGAACGGTGGTTAATTATGAGCTTGCGTAAACTATTAATTGAGCGTATAATGTTCATTCTTACAGAGCAAGAGCTAGCTGCTCGGTATTGTGCTACAGAATCTGATTTGGAAACTATGGCTGATACTGATCTACTAGAATTGTACGAAGATTGTTTTTTAATGGTGGACTGATGGCTGTTGTTGTATATTCTCCGCAGTTTCAACCATGCGGTGGCATTGCATACTTTGATCACGGATCAGGGTGCAGCTACCGATGCGATACTTGCTTCGCTACCATAGGTAGTATAGGTCAACCACGTGAGTGTGTGGATGAAGCAAAGAAATACAAGAACTGGGAAAAGCTAGGCGGCAAGGGTTGGGATTACGAAAAAGGTTGCGTTAAAGAATGACTGAAGTTAAACTACACCTGACTCGCAAAGAATGGGAACGCTGGAAGGCAGAGTTTTATTTTGCCAAGATCAAAAATCCTAATATTAGGTTAGGTTATTGGTTCATCAGTGACTTTCCAGACATTGCAGAAGATCTAAAGGAACATAGCCATTTAGGCGGTAATCCTGGACACTGTCCTAGCATGGACGAAATGCTAGAACGTATGGAGAGTAACCTTGAAGCTGAATTGTTTATTCAAGAGTTTGTAGAAATAAGGGAAGAAGAATGATTAACTTTGGTTTCAACATCGGTCATCCATTTGACGTTGAGTTTAAAAACTTTTGGTGTAAGGCATGGGAAACTCCTATTAAGAATAAGTTTGTTGAACTAGAATTTCATACCACTGAAGACTTAATAGGATGCAATTTTCTTTGGACTACTAAACGAGATCATGCTGGCATAGACATACAACTGTCTCTGTTTAGTATATGCGTCCATTTTAACTTCTATGACAGCCGGCATTGGAATTATGAAGAAGGTAGGTACTACATTTACAATGACAAAGGAGAAGCATCATAATGCTTGATTGTTTAATATTAGGTGACAGTATTGCAGTAGGTACGCACATGTTCAAAAAAGAATGTGTTGCGTATGCTAAAGGCGGCATTAACAGTTGGCAGTATAATCGAGATTATGTAACACCTCGCAAAAATAACTTTGGTGCAGAAGTAGTCATTATAAGCCTTGGTAGTAACGACCACAAGGGTGTCAAGACTTATAATGAATTGTACAAGTTGCGTGACCGTGTAAAAGCACAACGAGTCTATTGGGTATTGCCCAATCCGGCATTGTTTCCTAAGCAAGCAGATGATGTAAATCTAATTGCAGTTAGCTTTGGAGACTTTGTAATCAAACCATCTCGTTATCAAGCAGACCAAGTTCACCCAAGTTGGGCAGGTTATAAAGAAATTGCAGCAACCGCAGAATGAACAAAGAAGACACTTGGCGAACCTTAAAAGACTTGCCTCCGATTATGAATTGGAAGTGTCGTCTTGGGTGGCATCGTTGGACTACGTACACTGTACAGGAACGTAATCACGACTTTATGTCGCCTATTGCTAAGTGCCAATGTGCAGATTGTGGCATGCCAAGATTCGAACATCCCTACAGCAGAACAAACAAGAGGAACGCATGACAGATATCCTAGAAGTTAAAGAAGACTTTTTTCTCGAAAAGGTAGAAGTGGGCATGTTCCGTCTGCCTGGAATCAAGTTTGAAAAAGGTCAGATTCCTCCCGAACTACATGCCGAAATGGTAGAGTGGGCCAGGGCTAATCGCTGCGGTACTGCTATGACCGAATGGCTATGGTCTTTCAAGTCAGAGGAAAAGCGTGCTTGGTTTATCCTTCGCTGGGCTGACCACATTCCAAAGGTTGAGGAAGATGAGTAATAGCTTGCTAGAAGAATACTTTGACAAAGCTTCAAAAAAGTTTGCAGAAGATATCGATGCAGAAGTTTTGCGCCAAACGTTCAAAGAATCCGGATGGCACGAAGTAGTCTTGCAACCTATGACTTGGGAACATGGCGATCGAATCGACATATGGGTAAACGAAAACATTAAAGGCAATCATTGGACATATGGTCTTGTTTGGTTGTTTAAAGATGAAAAGGATGCTAACTGGTTTAGTTTAAGATGGCTAGGGTCTCAACAGTAAAACACATCAAACCAGACGAGTGCATGGCTATAGTCAGGGAACTCAGGGCGCATGGTCTAGTGCAGGGCACAGACTTTGACTTTAAATATTGCCCTGCGGAGTATAATAATAATGGGTATGAAGCAGTGGAACCTAGCAGGGCAGAGTTTCACTTTTACCAAGATAAATGGGGAACTTTCTTTGCACTCAAATATGCCGTCTAAGCTAAAGTGCATTGTGGTCAACAACGAAGTCTATGAACGCAGGCATGTAGACGGCATGAGAATGTCTGATGTTGAAGATCCGGAATTGTATGCAGCAGTTCCTATTGTCGAATGGCAAAAAACAGAAAAGGGTGCTTGGGTTATGGCTCACAGCATTGATCCTACTTTTCATATAACCGTAGATCCAATTTCTTACGGTTATGTAATAAGTATTACAGCACACATTACTCCAAAGAGGTGGACGGAGTTTTGTTTGCGTTTCAGTTGACAAGTCCCCTTAATGGAGTTATAATAGAGCCATGAATGATTTAGATAATTTTGAATACAACAACGAAGAAGAAGCCGAAGTTGCGCAGATTCGTTCCCTACAATTGCACATGGGTGCCCTGAGCAAGGTGCAGGAAAAACTAGCAGAACAACGCAAGTTTGAAAGCCTAAGCGAGTGCGCCGAGTGTGGTGAAGATATTCCCGAAGCAAGGCGCAAAGCTATCCCAGGTGTTATGCTTTGTGTTCATTGCCAACAGCTTGAAGAGAGATACCAAAAAGGTCTTATGTGAAAACTGTGTTTTACAAAAAAGTGGGCCGTCGTTATGTTCCAGTATCAGAATATGACAGCGACTTGCTAGATGCTTTTCCAAAGGGAACTCACCTAGTAATGTCATATCCTGGCGGTGTTAGTCGTAAGTACAATATTGATCCTAACTATGCTGCTATGATTGCTGCTGGTAGAGTTGCAGAAGATGCAATTAGCAAGCATATCATGGAAGTTAGTGCTTTGCGTACTCCGGAACATAATCGCCCACTTACTGTTGAACAAAAAGAAGCATGGGAAGCTCTTGCTAAAGCAATGGGTCAAGAACGCTATGCACTAGAATGGTGTAGCTATCGAGAAGCAGCTGAGGCAGGAGTAAAGGCAATGATGGAAGAAGCAGAAAAGCTAATGTCGAACCCGAGTGCTCGCAAAGCGTTTGAACGTTTCTTGCTAATTTGTGAACTTACTAAGGAAAACAAAGAATGAAGAAAGTTCTTGCTTTTATCAAGTGGCATTTGGATAAATGGAGTTTGACTCAGCGGCTTTGGATGATTGCCGGAGCTTGCTTTGGGTTTGGCTTGCCCGATTATCTAAAAACAAACGAAATCAATCTGGCTCTTAAGATTGCATTTACGATGTGGGCTATTATATTCCTTAAATGGTTTGTTTGGGATATGATTACCGATTCATGGAAGCGTTTTGAAAACGAAAGAAGAGACCTATTTAAAACTATTGACGAAGGCAAATAAAAATGACTGACGAAAACAAAAAAGATTTTAAGATCGAGTTTGCACCAGGCTGCTTTGACAACTTTGACGGCACCCAAGAAGAGCTCGATGCTTTGGTAAAAGAAATCCACAGCATGTTCGAAGGCAAGACTCGCGAAGAAATTGAATCGATGAGCCAGCCACTCGATGAAGCCGAGTGGGAAGATTTGCCAGATGAAGTTAAGGAACAATTGTTCCGTAGCTTTAACGATGACGACGATCTCGAAGACGAATTCAAAAGGAAGCTGCAATGAACTGGCTCGATCAACTTGTTTTAAAACGGGCAGAGTCAATCAACCGTGGCAGGATTATTTTAGAAGAAAAGAAAGCGGTGAATACAATGTCAATTGGTGCGCAAATAAAACTAGACAACAGCATGGAAGGCGAAGATCGAATTCATTTCGATTTGTCAACTGCGGTCGGTGGTAAGATTTTAAACGTTCGTAGATACGATCGTCGAACAAATCAAAACGACACAACTACGTATGTAATTCCTAACGGTGATGACCTTTCTGAAAGAATTGTCAAAATTCTAAACTTGGAAACATTTAAATAATATCATGGACGCTTTAATTTACGCATTTGTATTTTGGTTAGGGTGGCGCATCCGCGGCGCACTGATGATGTCTGCTATGCGTGATAATCCCGAAAAGATTATCGACTTACTAAAACAAGTAAAAGAAATAAACGATAAAGAAGAAAAAAAGTCCGATATTAGAGTCGAAGTTGAGCCAGAGAAAGTGGGTAATGTTTGGTATGCCTATGCCAAAGATACCGGCCAATTTTTAGCACAAGCAGATACTTTAGAAGAAGCAATTAGACAGGCTAGTATTCGTTTCCCTAATAAAACATTTTGGTGCGAAACAGACAAAAAGAATTTAACCAATCTACTTGATCTTAATAATAACTCGTAATATAATACAAAAATGCTGATACGAAATAGTCAGCTAATTTTTAAAACTTGAAAAGGAAATAGGCTATGAAATTTTTTAATCCAGAAACTAAAACTTACAAACTGTTCAATGCTATGTACAAAGGCGAGAAGATCACTGCATCCGCAGCTGAGAAGCGTTTTGGCATTAAGAACATTAGCGCAGAAGCAAGCCGCATTCGCGCAAAAGGTTATGCAGTTTATGCAAACCGCCGTACAGCTAAGAACGGTGTAGAAGTTCTTGAGTACGAAATTGGCAAGCCAAGCCGCAAGGTTGTTGCCGCAGGCTACAAGGCATTGGCAGTTGGCCTAGTTAAGTAATTAATTACTTCGCTCATAAAAGCCCGTCGTGTACGGGCTTTTTTTATAACTATACGTATGATAGATACAATTTTTAAACCTACTGTTGAATGGATTAAGGAAGATTATGCTAGCCACCCTTTTCGCTTTATTGTCGAGCTTCTTGCTTGGGCTATTAGTATTGGCTGTAGTATCACAATGGCCCTTACAGTCCCTACGCCACCTCTTATGGTTCTTTACCCTATTTGGATCTCTGGTTGTGCTATGTACGCTTGGGCTGCTTATACTAGGAAATCATTTGGCATGTTGGCTAACTACATCCTGCTAACAACTATTGATACTATCGGTTTGATAAGGATGATATTGCAATGAGAATTAGCATTGATACAACACCACATGTTGGCGCAAAGTACAGCGCACTAGATCGAGTATTTGAAATTACAGCATTACCGTTGGTCGAAAATGATCAATGGGTTGAATACTTTAACAAACATACTAAACAAACATATAGTTGTCGGCTAGAAGCATTTCTGGCAAGATTTAGTCCGTTACCTGAATAACATTCTACCAAAGGCCTTGAAAAGGGCCTTTTGTTTTTAGTACAATTATTATATGCAGAGGTTGATATTATAAAAACTGAAGCATATTAGCTGAACAGACCGTTTATAGTAGGTTCTATATTCGCTCGAGTAAGCAAGGAAATTTAATAATGACTATTAATCTAGTAAAGGTTAAACCACAACCTTATAATAAAAAACAAGCAATCAACACATTTGTAAATAAATTCAAACACAGATTTGATATGCGCGATGACGCAATCGATCTGCGTGAAATGGCACATCCGGATAATTATCCTAATGGAATTATTCCACTGCAAGATATCCATGACGCCATTGTTACAGTGCTTGGTCCAACATACCAAAACAAAACATATTCATTTGATCCAAGCGATGGTGCATTCTTAGGATATTCAAAACGTCCTAAAGAATATTTCGATTACATTGATTGGAAGGACATTTACCTTTGGCCTATCTTCCAACGTGACGTTGCGCCAAACCACGTTGAAAAGATCGTTAAGGACTTTGACCCTAGCTCGGTTATTGTTCCCTGCATTATTCGTATTACATTAACCGACGGCAACGTAGTTCACGCATGTTGGGACGGTCATCATACAATTCAAGTATGCCGATTAATGGGCTGGACTAAGTTCCCAGCATGGATTATCGATGTTGATCAATTTACATTAGAAGAAATCGAAAACGCAGGCTTCGGCGCCACAGACGACGAACGTGTCCGTTATGGCTGCTACATTGCAGGCAAGAACATGCGCCGTATTAACGGACTTAACAAGCGCCCACTAAGTCCATATGATGACTTTATGATTGGTTACGAAACACGAGATGTATTGTACGTAACTATGATGAATATTTTGCGTAAGCATAACTGTGCTCCAAAGCGACATGCAACAATGGCCGGTGCATTTACACAGATTAAGTCGGGCATCGAGTGTTACGAACTTGCAGACACATACGGTAACAAAGGTCAGTTCTTTGATCGTGCATTGGCATTCCATCGTAAGAACTGGCCAGGAAGTCATCTAGTGTTGGAAGTATTCCGTCCAATGAGTTACTTGTATCATGCAGCAAATCTACAAGGTATTGCATTACCGCAGTCATTTGATGATGAGCTTGCAGCACTGTTAAAGGACTTGTATGGTGATGCCGAAACAATTCAAGAGTCTATTAAAAATAGCTATTGGGCTGCTTATCACGATACTACTGGTACAAACAAGATTGCTGTTAACAGTCAGATTCCCGAACATGACAAGTTCCGAGTATTGAATGGTCTTATCAATCTTTATAATCAACACAAGGGCAGAGTGATTACTAATCGTGACGGTACTACAACTACTATCACAGGTACCATGCTCCCCCTGCCAACATGCCAATGGAGAGTATAACATGCAAGCAATTACTATTAAACTATCTACGTTAAGTAAACCACGAGATATCTGTCGTGTTATGGAAGCGCATGGTGTTAAGTATTACACATATACTTTCGAAACAGCAGACGGTACAGTTATTAAGCACGGCAAGGCAGCAGACAAGGAATGGATTTCTGGTACTTGGGGTGACAGGATTTACCGTCAAGCAAGTGGCATCGACGGTTGGAAGGAATATGAATTGTCAAATGGTGCAGCTAATAAGATGCGCCATTTAATGAGCAACCATTTTCCGGATGTTGATCGTTATGATGTTATTATTACAGTCTATGACTATACTGTAGAATTAACAGGCCAAGACCAAAAGGAAATTGATCGTATCCTTCTTAACGAAGAAGATGCATTAGTGCAAGCGCACGTTGCCGAACATGGCGATCGACCTAAGTTGAATATTCAAAAGACTAAGACTCGAACTGTTCCGTATCTTCCTACAACGTTATGGGACAGTAATTAAATGAGTGCTTGGAAATTGTTTTACATTTTCCAAGATCCAATGGGTGCCCCTGATTCTAAAATTGGGATTACAGGGCACCCTGAGGTTAGACTTGGAGTTTATCAAAATAGTTACAGTAGAAACAGTCATGTTTCTTGCTTCAATGTAGTGTATTACGGTAGTCCTAGTGCCGTTTCTAACTTAGAAAAAGAAGTAAAGAAACACTTTGACTGGGACATTGAACGTGACGGCCGTGGTGCAAGCGAATGGATTAGTAACTTAACAGCAGCCGACATTGAAACAAAGATCGATAATATTATCGATAGTTTCTGTTTCAAAGTAACAAAGGCTAGTAAAGATCTGTTGCCATTAACTGTAGACAACATGCCAGAGTTCAAAAAAAACTGCGGACTAGAATAGTAAATAACTCATGAGAATACTTATTACAGGACATGAAGGCTTTATTGGTCGCAACATGCTGGCGTGGTGCAATCAAGAAGACGGATGGGAAGTTGACGGATGGGAATGGGATCCTAACGACTTCCCAGATGTTGCAAATTATGACTGGGTGATTCACCTAGGTGCTATTGCTGATATGACCAGCACCGACGTTGATGCAATTATGACACAGAACTTAGAGTTTAGTCAGAAGTTGTTTACCGAGTGTAACAAGCACGGCGTTCATTTTCAGTATGCTAGTTCTAGCAGCGTCTACGGAGATACTAAAGACTTTAGTGAGTATTCAGAGTGCCATCCGCAGACTCCGTATGCTTGGTCTAAGTATTTGTTCGATCGTTGGGTCTTTCAACAAGAGCAACATGTAATGGTACATGGGTTCCGATACTTTAATGTCTACGGTAAGTATATGCATCTTAGAGGCAAGCGTGCTAATGCTATTCACAAATGGCGCACGCAAGCTCGCAAGGAAGGCAAGATAACTGTTTGGGAAAATGCTGATCAAATTAAACGTGACTGGACGTGGGTTGGCGATGTGTGCAGATTGCATATTGACTTTATTAAAACAGTTAAAGGTTCGGGCATATGGAACTGTGGAGCAGGCCTTGCACATAGTTTCTTAGACATAGCTGAAGAGATTGCAGAGCAAGAAGAAGTTGCTATCGAATTTGTTCCGGTACCTACAGAAGAACTTGCACGCTTTAGGCACACGACAAAAGCTGATCTAAAGCACTTAAAAGAAACTATTGGCAAGCGTCAATGGCTAAACGTATTTGAATGGTTAAATCAATGACAAACATTATCTGGACGGGCGGTGAAGCAGAATTAGGATCTAAGTGTG
>JACCDG011547347.1_pt1 | contig 27760 bp, 35 predicted proteins | sample 7442471 | NCBI WGS metagenome assembly JACCDG01 (sample SAMN15323444, study PRJNA562643) | freshwater metagenome | isolation source: river surface water | place: USA:Blue River Watershed | collected 2017-08-17 | reverse complement strand
GAAACCAAATAAACAATGACGTTTTCTTTACTGAACGATTTAAAAATTATATATTGAATTATAGGTTATATGGTTCAGAAGATGCATTATTATATAATCAATTAAATGTGTATAGAGTTTTCGGCCAAAATATAGTTCTCGCAAATGCATACACAAATTATAGACTTGTATTTAATTCTATAAAACCATATTACACGACTGGAAATTACTGGGCACTTCTTTCAGAAAATGGTAGTATAATTGAGATACAAAAGGTATTCTTATCAAGCAGTGTAAAAATTGTATATGGTGTTAAACAGTTCATATTTGGATATTATGATACTGATTTAGTAAACGACGATGACATCATTTTTAACCCTCTTGATGATAAATCATATGGATACTTTAAAAACGGAAAATTCAAAATATATTTAGATTGTTCAAATGGTTATCCTCTCATAGAGAGTTTTAATATTCCAACATTACTCGTCGACGCTGAAGATATAAACAAAGAACCAGACGACATAAGACTTATAAAAATAGATTATACACCAAAACAGTTAATCAATCAATTTCAATCGTATACAAAAAGTACAGATGTATATACAGTAGGGGCTAATTATTCTTCGAGTAACAGTAATCTTCGTACAAGATACGAAGATGCATTTATTACTCCATATGGTGACAAAGTGGGATTATCGACAATTTTAGATAATTATAATCAAAATGTGCTACTTTCATATTTCGGATATATAAAAGGACCACAAACACTTGACATAACAGGCTCTACCGACAGTATAGAATTGCGTATAGACTATAGAAAAGTCATAATAAAAAATAGTAACAACGCCGTATTATTTCCAGCCCTTAGAAGTATTGCATATGATGGGAATTGCTTTTATGTCACAGATACAAGTAAAATTAGAAAAATATACAAGAATGGACAAACTATAGAAGCAACTTCATATTGGGGTTTATCCGAGACAAGAGATCCGTACGGTATATTATTCCACAATGGCGCAATATACTTCACCGAAATCAATATTCCAAGATATTTTACAGAAGAAATAACCGGACTTGTGAAAAAGATGTACATAGATACCGGTTTTGTGGAAATAATATCATCTGGTTATGATTTTCCAGAATCAATATCAATTGATGAAAATGGAAATTTCTATATAGCAGAGTCAAACGTATGTGTAATTAAAAAGTTATCTCCATCTGGAAATGTAACAACAATAGCCGGATCAACCCGTGGATACGAAGACGGTATAGGTACAGCTGCAAAATTTAATTCACCGAAGGGAACGTGTGTTGTTGGAAATGACTTGTACATAGCAGATTATGGAAATAGTTGTATTCGAAAAATGAATCTAACAAATTATAATGTCACAACATTTGCCGGTGTTGTTGATCAAAGTTTCCCATATGATGGAACAATAGAAACTGCACGTTTCCAGTCTCCATATGGTATAATTTATGATAACGGAGTGTTTTATGTGACTGACAAAACAAGTGTCAGAACCATATATAACAACTCAATTACGACTATATTAAACGGATTTTCAAATCCAAAGGGCCTCATAATGGTTGATGGTGATTTGTATATATGTGACGATGGTAATTATGTTCTGAGAAAGAATGCAAATGTGTTCACAGGTGTATTAGGCAGATCAGGTTATTCTGACATGAATTATATACATGATTTACCGGATGACTCATATTATTATTTTCAAATGTATTGGAGATCTACGGAAACTGTACCAGAAAACAGTATACTCAAATTATCAAATATAGAACCGTTTTACCAAATAGATTACAATATAAACCCAGGTGTTTATGTTAATGGAGTTGCATATCCCAAAACTAGAGTTTTTGATAAACCTGGATACGGATTATCAAAAATTATACCACTTTTCAAAGACGTAAAATTATATGGATTAAAGGATACACCAACCGACATGAATGTATTTAGCAATTATTCAAATGTAGAAATATTACAAGACGATACTCAATTTTTGATACTTATAAACGATTCTACAAATTACAATTGGGCAGCCAAATATTTTGTTCCGTCAATTAATACGTCCATGGAATATACATCACAAAACGTGTTATCAAAAACAGAAATTTCAAACTCTGTCATTTATGTTGATGTCGATTTACCGGGTTTGTATACAACAAATCTTAAAGTATCTGAAGAGTTTTATACAAATTTTGATTTCTTGAGTACAAACGTTACATTCGTATCATCTGATTCTAATGTATCTTCTTTCGTGACGAAGCAATCAACTTTTACATCTATAAATCCATCCGCTTATACATGGGTGGATGATATCATAAAACAGGATTATATAGATTGTACATTTAATCCTCCATTATATGTATCAAATATAAAACTGAATGATGAAGTTTCAAACGTGTATATAAAGGAGCAAGAACAGATAAAATTTTCATCGTATATTCTTAGGAATATTCAAACATATAAATTACCGTATACACAAGATACAAATACAATTATTTATAAATACAACTCGGAATTTTTAAAGATAATCAATCTCAACCCCAACCTACCTTTATCGATAAAAGCTATCGATGATACTATATATGTATCAGGTAAATCAAACAATTACGGAGTCTTGACTGCGTATAGTTCAAACGGAGATTATAAATTTTCTAGATTTGTTCAATCATCAAATAGTATAATAAATTCAGTTGATTACGATACCACCGGGAATTCTTATATAACAGGTACATATATCTCACCGGGTGTACTTGTAAATGAAAATGGTAATGTCATTACAACATTTCCATCCTCTCAGTCATTTGTGTGTAAATTCGAATCAAATGGAAATTATGTTTATGGTCGGTTTATAAACAAACAATTAAATATAGTGAAATGTGATTCATCCGGAAATGTGTATGTTGGTGGTTCTATATCAGGTACAACAGTTATAAGAAGTGATGTTGGAACTATATTAAATACAGTTTCAACAACAAGTTCTGTTATTAAATTTACATCAACGGGATCTTATATATACTCACTTAACACGACTGCTAATTGTAATTCCATTGCGTGTGATTCACAAGATAATGTATACATAGGAGGAGGAAAGAAAGTAACAATATTCGATAAAACAGGTATCAATATAAGCAATATAACACTAGATTCAACCGTTACCGGTGTAACATTAGACACTCATGATAATTTGTATATATATGGAAAGACGTTTTTAAAGAAGTACAAATCTGATGGTAAATATGCATACACGCGATTCTTTGAGACTATAGAATCTATATCATGTGCAGAAGATAGCATTTATGTTTGTGGGTATTACACTGGTTCACAAGATATAAAGAATGAGAATGATTATATATTTGGAACATTACCAACTCATAACGGAGGTTATATAATTCAATTCGATGAAGATGGAATATACATGTCATATAAACTCATGGGTAAAGGCAAATTTTATTCGATTGACAAAACTTACACGGTTGGGTACTATAATGGATTTACGAGTATAAGTGAAAACCCCGAATCCGATTTAAATTTTTATATATCAAATATAACCACTATAAACCATACAACCATGGATGATCAAAACAATATGTATATTTCATGTATAAAAAAAGAAAATTCAAATGCTTATATATATGAAAATGACCCAGTTCTTATTAATCAAGATGTTATATATAATTCAACTACAGTTCCCGGGACAACGAATACAATGGGATTAGTTTTAAAAGTGAATAGATATTTTAAAATAGTATGGGTTATAAGGTCATATTTCGAAACGGATGGACTTATTATACCAGTGAAAGTAGTTTTCAATAAAGTTGAACAAGTTTATGACGGAGATGCAACTATTTTTTATTATTCGACATATTCATCTAATTATTATGGTACTATATTATTCAAGGATAAACCGTTTGTAATATATGTATCACAAGGTGATGCGTCTTTATGGACTGTTCCACTTATAACACAAAATGGTTATTGTGGTACTAGTCAAGGATATGGAAATCCAGAATCACCAATTCCATTTATACAAAATAAACTACCACCTTTCGATTTTTCATCAATTAAAATAGTTTTAGAAAACAATTATTCATATGACAAATACTTTTTCACTCATTATTTCATACCATATTTATATTTCCCAGAATATGATCCAAGTGTTTATTATAGTTACTTATCATTAACAAGTCAAAATGTACCAATATGCGGTATATCAAAGGGAGTAATAACGTCTTTTCAATACTCAACTTCAAATATTATATGTCTAGTGGGTAAAAAATTCAAAAATGACATTACCGAGATATATAAAACACCGTACGACTCAGTTGTATATTCACTTCCTCCACTTAAAACAATTCCATATACAAATGCAACATCTTCATTCATAATGAAATGGATTGATATCGAATTAGAGTATGGAGAATCATACAACAATTTATCATGGTGCATATACACAAGTGGATCATCGAACAATTACATGACAAGTATAAAACTGGATCAACAAGACAATATGTATATATGTGGATATAAAGATGGTTCAGAGTCTATATTTACACGTGACGATGAAACTTTATACACATTACCATCCGGAAATTATGGATACACTCTAAAACTCGATACCGATGGACAATTATTATGGGTAATAACTATCAATAATTCAGCACTTTCAAGTTTATCTATAAGTCCATCTGGTAATATTTTTGTATCCGGAAACACATCAACTGTTTCTAATATATACGATTTAGGTAACAATTATATTGGATATATAAAAGGTTCATTTTTCGTCAATTATACACCGGATGGAAACGTTATTACTTATAGGTATTGTTCATCTGGCAAAGATTCTATGATCGCAACAAATATAGATGAAAATATAGGATTCACATTTCAATACAACGGTTCAGCTTCTGATGTAAATAGTTTACAAGTATCTAATGTGAATAATGCATTAACGACATATTTTATTATTAATGAATCAATAATTTCAAATTCAAAACTAAAAGTAAATCCGGGTGGTGTTATATATGGTAACATGAATAAAATTTTCAAGACGAAACAATTTCAGCCTATATTTAACAACAACTGTATAGTAAAACTAGATGAAATAGGTAATCCAGTATGGACTAATTCATATGGCACGACTATAAAAGATAAGATAAAGGGTGTAGCAACAAGCAAATATGGAAATGTATTTGTATTTGGAAACAGAGCTCTTACCACAACAAGCTTCACAAATTACGCAAATGCATCTGTAGACTTTACAAATATAAATCAATACGGAATTTATGATTTTAATGGATACAATACTGCATTTTTAAAATATAATCCAAATGGCGAATTGAGATTTGCATTAGATATAGGTGAACCTTTAGAAATGATTACACTTAAATATAATAGAACAGATAATATTTTTTACCCATATACAAATTATTATGACGCAGAATCAGTTGTAGCGTTGGCAACATATTACCCGTATTATCCAGATATAACGACTAAGTATACAGCAATTTTACCATTTTACTGGTACAATAATTACCCAGGTCAAAACCCAGATTCGATATATTTCCAGGGTCAACCTATTGTAATTCCAGAAACTCAATATGGTATAGACATTGACACAAGTTTAACAGGTAATATATTCATCACAAGTAATCTGTACACCTGTCTAAAATTTAAAAATCCAGGTGAATATAGTTATATTGAACCATTCGATTGGAACGTGATTGTAGAAAACACGCTAACAACATCTCTCGTGTCAGACGACCTAGAGGGTGTTTATGTGTCTGCGACTATAAACGATGGGTCAGGTGCGGTGATTATACACATAGCAGATTACGGAATACTTGACTGGACGAGTAATATAACGGGTAATATAATAGACATTAGTGTATCTTCGAATATATTCGTATGTGGAACCGGAACGGGAAATATACTATACCAAAATAACGAGACGGCATACACATTCGATGGATCATTTATCGTACAGTATAATACGAGTGGAGAGCCGATTCAATTTAAAAACGTATCATCAAACAACGTATTTATGTCAAATTTAATACTCGTAACAGACAATTACGCGATAAAGTACAACAATGATTTAGAAGCGGTGAAGAATGACAAATGGAAAACTTCAAATTCCAATGTAATTGATTTTGGGCGTATAATTTTACCAAGCTTTACGTATGATTTACAATTTACTACAAATACAACATGTGTTGAAACAATATATTCGGACCACAAGACTCGTAAGTTTGATCAATCGAATAACTTTCCCAAGTATATTGAGTATATATTTAACAACCCGAGACAGATAGACGAGTTTAGGCTTATCGGCGATGAAAGGCCAAATTCAATTATAAATGATGGCTTGGTGAATACAGAAATAATTGAATTGCCATATGGGTATATAAGAGATAATTCGAGTATACAAACGACATCCAAAAAACTTATGGGTATAAATTCAAATATAATAGTCGAGGCAACAAATACTGGAACGGGTACAATAAATGAATTTACATATACAGGGAATGCACATATAATTTTTGATGGGCCTTACAACTATTTTTATGATCAAGAATTGCCACAGTCTCTTACAATAAAAGGATTTCATAATAATGGAGAAGCGGGTGGGCGTATGGTATGTTTACGAGGCTATGCTCGGGGTGTACCATTTGGTTCTGCAAATAATACAGTTTCGTTTTATGGTACAGTTAATTATGGGAATAAACTAGACTTGTATATAGAATCATTCAATTCAGATTGGGCAAACACAGTTTTTTATCTCGGACCCGAGACTATATCTGATCCATTTCAAGATAATTTTGTAACAGACCCAGATAAAACAAATACTGTATGGGTTGGAAAATCAAGTGAGGGAGTTTTGAATGATTATGTTGTACCTCTATTACCAGATTACCCAGATGATTTCTATGCATACAAACTTCTAAGTTTATCAGGTTATCTCGTAGATCCATTTTTATATCTTCCACCCACTGATATAATAGGAAATTTTTACGACGGTACACCTATATATAAATATCAAATACCATCGTATTATGATACATTTACAAACTTATCGACAAGGAGTTTTTCAAACATCATATTAGGTTCTAATGTAAATGTCATTGGCAAAATATCAGAGGCAGAGATACCAGTCATGTCAAAAACGAATATATATGGATATTTCGCAGTACCAGAATCTGGAAATTACACCTTAGAACTTATATATACCCCGAGTACAACTATAATAGATTCGGGCCAATCAAGAATAGATACAAACCACTTCGAAATTACTTCTACAATACCGCCATATTTAGAAAGTGATATCGCATACCCGTTTTCACTTATGTATTATAATAATATGAATATAGATACAAAATTTGACGTGAAACTCATAAATACAGATACAGGTCGTGAATACTATTTATCAGATTATACATTTTCAGAAGATTATGTAACTAGGATACCAAATTTGTATAGGACCACCAAGGCAATTGCAAATTATAAAACTGTAAGCGGATAGTAGGATGACAACAACATTATATTCTGGTACACGAATTACAAATTATCCAGGATACCGTAATTTGAGAGGCGAGTATATAGACTATACATTTCCGATCAGTATAGTTCCAATAAGGTATGAATTAGGGTTCTCTGATGATGCATGGCCGGTAAGATGGTACATATTCGGTCGTGTAAAAAATGGTACATGGAGTCTATTGGATTCTCGTTCAAATGATACTTCATTCAATACGATAGATCCTAATTTTACACCGGGGGGTAACACACTTTCATACACAATAGATACAAAAGCGACTATAGACTCTATCCGCCTCCACGTTTCTGTATCAACATCTCCACACATAAAATTACGAGAATTTAGAGTGTATGATCAGTTTGGTGTAAATTTACCATTTTTAGTTCCATTCTGTACAAGTACAAACACAGTACACCCAAGTGGGACACTCAATTTCTCACAGATTGATTCGTTTTCACTCAGTGCTCCTTTGCAAACTGATTTTTACGCCGTGGGACACTCGATATTAGAGATTAAAAACGGTATGTGTACAAATGTCATCTAAAATGACTATCGAAATGGCACGAAAGATTTGGGGTGATATCATGACGGACGAAGAGTTACAAGAGTGGGCCGAAACAGTAAACAAGAGATCAAAAGAGTTTACAACGGATAAGGAAGATAAAGGTGAGACTATACTAGTAAATAAATAATGGATTCGTTGGTTATTTCGTTGAATTCGCGGCGGCGCTGCTGTATGAACACTGGGTCGAATCACGCAGCGGTGATCTTCAATCATCAGTGCCCCTATCAACGTACTGAGCTATGGCGAGAACCATTATAGTCCGGGTTTGTTCCCCACAGTACACGCAGAGGATGATGCCATCAATAAACTGCCTGTACTGCGAAGAAATCGGAGGCTAAAAAAGGTGGATATTCTCGTGATTCGTGCAAACATTGGAGGCACTGTTGGAAATTCCAGACCGTGTTTCAAGTGTGTGCAAGACCTGTACACAAAACTTCCAAAAAAAGGGTACATCCTAGAAACGGTGCATTACACCGATAAGGGTGGGGTTCTCGTATCAAAAAAGTTTACACGGTTGATGGATGAAGAACCTCATATTCCGAAGCTTGTGCAAAATAAATTTTCAAAGATATAATCGTCACTGTGTTTATGAGTGAAATAACTGCATTGACTATAATGGGTACAGCATGTATAGACACTGCATACACAGTTGTGAGACAAAGACCAGTGAACCACGCACTGAGCATAATCCAACTTATATCATCAGCCTTTTTTGTTGTTGCAATCTTATAAATCTGTGGGATTCCACCGAGGCTTGTTATTGTCCCACCGATAAATCCTATTGTCTCCATTCTACTCTGTGGTTTTTACACCGTATCTTTTTAGGCTATTTTTATTCGCAATATGAGTGCGGCCTCTAGGTCCATAGTGAACCGGTATACCATTTTTCCATTTACCAATTTTATAGAGCTGCCCGAATATATTCGCCTCTGACATACCCACTGGAATAACTGTGGATCTGCCGAAATCGATAACCCACAATCTAAATCCACGGGGGCCTATACTCACGAGTACATTCTCAGAGTGTAAATCCCCATGTGACACACCCTTATTGTGTAACTTTTTCACAATATCTTTCAACACTTGTCTGACTTTATTCCAAGTCTGTAAACCTCTAGTCGATAAAAACTCTTTTAACGTCATTACCCTGTTTCCAGCGTTACCTACACGATTCATGAGGAATATCGTTACTGTTTTCTTTGTTGCTTTGTTGATCGCCCTCTTCGTGTTTAATAATTTTGTGAGTATATTTTTTTCTTCTTTCAATATTTTCTGTAAGTTTTTGTTGTTTGTTTTTGCAATCTGAGATGTTACTTTTTTTATTTTTCTTTTAAGAGGTCTCTGTGATTCTACCTTTGAATTAAAGAGAAACGTACGTTTACCAAATGATCTTTTTGATATTGGTACGATGGCCCAATTTCTTTGATTGAATCTTGGAACAAATCGTGTATTTTTCAATGTGTGCAGAGGTCTAAACTCTTGTGGGTGGGATCCCAAGACAACCTTCATAAGCTTACCTGAATTTGTGAGATACACCTTACCATTTGCACCTCCACCTATATATTGTATGGGGGTTGGCCAGTTTCGACCCGTTACTTTACGCACATAATTCATATCCAGGTTAAAATTCATATTATAATTGGTTCATTTTTTATTTTCTAGCCATTGATGCGAGTACAAATGGAAATATATATTTTCCTTTATTCTTCATAAATTTAGCCGTACGGTACACCGAAGCAGCGGCAATAAGTACAGCTGCAACCTTTGCTTCATTAGGTAAACTATAAACAGCCCGCTTAAATAATATTTTAGGGGCCCCACTTGAAGGGCCTTCAGACTGCATATACTCTCTATAATACTTTATACCCCTGTTTATTAAATTCTGTGCAGCCTTTTCTCGGTTATTCATTGATTTAGTTGTATTCTTAATTATCAAAATGTTATTTTTCGTTTTCAAAATATTTTCAAGTCTTTCGCGCGTGTTTGTTTTTACCTTTTTGTTATTACGCTGTTTTGAAGGAAAATATATACGCATTGGTTTCATTGGCGGAAGTTCATTTTTAGGCTCTCTGAACATCGACTCACCCATCCATGGATTTGGTCGTCTTTTTGGCTTACTTGTTACATTTTTATTATTCTGTTTATTCATATTCCTTGCACTATTCTCAACCATACTTATATAAGGAGTTGATTTTTTTTAATAAAAATGGATGACCTGGCACGAATCATATTAAAGCACGACGGTATCATCTGGGGAAACTATGTATGGAGTATGTTCTCTGGCCATTATTCTATGCTCATGACGGCTCGCTTCGTGTCGCTCAACGTATTTACTGAGAATTCATGTCCTAAAGCTTTCCTTATGGATTTGAATGAAAGATTTAAAATTATGAAAATAAAGGCGAATGATATTTATCTTTATGACGATGAAACGGAGAGTGAGATTGTACTTGCACTTCGGTTACACAACGCAGTTGATGAGATGGCGTTCATAGACCAGACTGATTACACGTGTAACGCTATAGATTATTCGAGATCTGGTCTAGTGCTCCGTAAAATACCAGCGTGTTTACACCTCTCGGAATCGCCGTATGATGACGTTGTGTCACACATCAAGTCAAAGACGCTCAAGATTATAAATGTCAAACATGCTTTAAAGAGTTATTCATACATGTCAAAACTCGGATGGACAATGAATGATGAATTTGTTCGAGATGTGTACATAGGCCCACCCGAAATCGCAAAGACGAATCACCTTAAACCGGTTGAAATTTCTGAATGTGCGATATGCAAAAATGATATAGAAGATAATCAAACTTGCGTGAGGACTTCGTGTTTACACGCGTTTCATCTTGAATGCATCGATCAGTGGTACTCTAAATCGCCAACGTGTCCAATGTGTCGTGAACAGATTTGAGAAGAGCATACACAGCAAGTATTTTACTGGAATCTCATTTGTCCTGAATACGATTTGAGCTGTGTTTAGTGATGTATTGTTGTACGATTTCCACAGAATATACTCAGGGTCTTCACCCTTATTTTGACGCATCGATATGGTATAATGAGGGTTCCCTAGGTCTAGGTCCCATCCCCACCAAGTTTCATATTTGGGAGGCTTGGTAGTGAATGCCCAAAAAAATGTCTTGTATGTATGGAACTCGACACACGCATTCGAATCGGCGACAACCTTGCACGTGTACATTGGTATAAACACGTGCTTTTCCTTTAAAAAAATATCGAGTAATGAAAGTAATGAAGCGAACACATGTAAAAACGATAATCAAAATTCGACGAAGAATACGAAAAATAGATGTTGTTAAAGAAGCAACACAGACGGCAGTATATTCAGTTTTACCAGCGACTTTTAATGATACAGTGATACATCACGCACCATTATCATTAAAAGAATTGGCATCTGTAACTTCTGATACTATAATAGCAGGGTCTATGAAACTGGCACTTGAGGTGCTTATTCGGTTGTAGTTGTCATTTTCTTATAATTCTTGAGCGTCACTTTGTATGCATGTGACGCAGCATCTTTCTCAGTTACCTCAAAACCATTCTCATCCACAGTTGACAGGGTAGACTCATAAATAGACTTGTACATGTCAGAATCCTCAATAGCCTCCTTCAGTGCAACTTTGGCATCCTTGAGCTTCTGAGTGTACTTATCAACGCTCTTGATGAGTGTCTCCATTTGTTCTTACTATTATCAGTGCGTGAATCTTTAACAAAATTTTGTTCTGTGAGATATCAAGGGTACTGAATGATAGAACCTCAATTCAATATGGAGTCGATATGGGCTCAGGTGGAAAGTATAATGTCAACGAACGAACCGCGCAAGCAATACACAGAATACATATGCGAGTGTGGTGGAACAAAGATTCAGCCAGGTTCAATAAGTTCTGGTGGAATGTATATTGATATCGAATTCCCAACGTGTATAAACTGTGGCAAGGTGGATCCATATTTCATCTCAGATGAGGCTGAGTGGACATCAGGTATTGACGCGGATGGAGAAGTTTCTGACCCGTCTCGCTGCGGTGCACCGGTGGACACTGATCTGTTTTCTGAAAAGTGGGGCATGAGCACCATTATGCAGACGTATGGTCAGTCTTACCATATGAAAAAACTCTCTCGCATAAACTTTCACTCTTCTATGAATCACAAGGATAGATCCCTGTTTCATGCATACAAAGAGTTTGACGAGGCGAAGGAGAAATTGAAGCTAAATGACGCAATTATCAGATCTGCGAAGATTATGTATAGACAGTTTACAGAGAATAAGCTCACTCGCGGTAATGTTAGGAATGGCATCAAGGCTAACTGTGTATTTATGGCGTGCAAGGAGCATGGATATCCCAGAACTACAAAAGAGATTGCAGATGCATTTGACATATCCACGCGTGATATGGGTCGTACCATTGAGATTTTCAAGGAGAATACGAATGACACTGAGTGTAAGGTTACACGTCCTAGAGATGTTGTAGTGCGAATCATAAGTCAGTTTAACGTCGAAAAAACAACCCGTAAACAGATTCTCACAATGTGTGACGAACTTGAGTCTTGTGTGAAGCTTATGGGTAAGACTCCCACCGGTGTAGCATGCACAGTTGTATACATGGTCCTGTCAAAGAGTGGTACCCCAGTGACAAAGCAGGAGGTGTGTGCAGCTGCGGATATATCAGTTCCAACACTCAACAAGATTGAATCTATAATTAAACAGGTGAAGAGTTAGAGAATAAATGACAAAGAAGATTTTTCTGAGTACACCGTGTTATGGGGGTCTTTGTCTAGAGGCTTTTGCGGCTAGTATCATGCGTCTACAAATTGCGTGTATGCAGAATGGTATTCAGCTCATGATTGACACCACGGAGAACGAGAGCCTGGTGCATCGTGCTCGAAATATCTCAGTTGCGCGATTCTTTTACAAGACTGACTGTGATTATTTCATGTTTATCGATGCTGATATTCACTTTGATCCCGAGTCGGTTATACGTCTCATTAACTCTGGTCACGATGTAGCAGTCGCTGTATACCCTAAAAAGTGTGTCATGTGGGACCAGGCGGAACAGTCGTTGAAAATGGGCGAAAACAAAGATCTCGCAAAGGTATCCAGTTCACTTGTGATGAATTTCAAATATACAAATACTCGCATTGAGAATGGTTTTGCGGAGGTGCTTGATGGACCTACTGGGTTTATGCTGTTTACACGGGAGGTGGTGGAAAAGATGTACAAAAAGTACCCAGAACTCAACTGCGTAAACGATCATCAAAATCGCGACCTAGACGAGTATTGTGCAATTTTTGACTGTATGATTGACCCAGATAACCGCAGATATCTCTCTGAGGATTATGCGTTCTGTCGCAGGTGGCAGTTGATGGGTGGAAAAATTTACGCGGATGTAATGACGACACTAGGTCATGTTGGTAATCTTAGGTTCCAGGGGTGTTTAGATAAAAGAATAAATGGTTAGAGAACAAATGTTGCTGACGGTGTGTTGTGTAACGCGCAACAAATCTATTTACGTAACAGGACTACATATGTTATTACAATTGACTGTAAGATGTATTCAATCTGGTCACCAAATTAATATTCAATTTGTAAACGATAATTCACAACTCCCTAGACTTATGAAAACTTATGAGCGTATTCTATGGGTGGATTATGGCGCGAGTCTAGACGTGGACAGTTTTGATAAGATTTTTGAAAAGACTGAGATTACCGTGTTTCCTGCAGTTACAGAGGGTATTGATTGGCCCATGTTTAAAACAAAAATTCAAAACGGTTCAAAAGAACCAGTGAGTCAGATGGGTTTGAATTTTGACACTGTGGTAGATCGTAAGATTTCAGATGGTATGTATACTGTAACTAAAACAGTACCATCCATTTGGGTCATGGATTGCAAATCGGTCATATCAAAGATTAGAGATGCAAAGGGAGAGGGTATAAAACTTCCATACACGACAGAAGAAATTTTCCAAAAATTTGTAGACAAAAAAGTCAAGATACAGGCGTATACAAAATGCAACGTTCTCAAACACTACTCATACGAGTGTGTTGGAAATATATTAGAGGCGGTTGGCGTTACTACTAAACAAGGATGAAGTTGATTGAACGTAACTCTGAGTTGTACGAGTGTGCAAAGGTTTTTATTCATCACGTTTGGAAGTCAAAGGATATTGACACATTCCCCGGGTGCCATCCAGTATCCATTGAACGTAAGCATCTTCCCATACTCAAGAATGGATATGTAGTGTGTGAAAAGACGGATGGCACTCGGTATATGCTGGTGTGTTTTGTATCTAAAGGTAAAAAGATTGCAGTGTTTGTGAATCGTAATATGGATATGTATCAGATTTCAGTGTGTCTGCCCAGAAATACTATTCTCGACGGTGAACTGGTAAAAACATACGGTGGAGAATTGTATTACATGGTGTTTGATGGGAATATGGTAAACGGAGAAGATATTCAACACCTCAATTATATAGATAGGCTCAAAAAAATCGAGCCGGCAACAAAGGGGCCTTCCATGGGTATAAAAATAAAAAACAAAACTGTGTGGCCTATGAACGCACTTCCTCATCTCGAGTCTATTCACCACCCATACGAAACCGATGGATATGTCTTTACACCGGTAAACGAGCCTGTTCGCATGGAGACACATGAGACTATGTTCAAGTGGAAACCACTCAACCGTATCACAGTGGATTTCAAAGTTTCTGATAATAAACTTTACGTGTGGGATAGGGGTAATTATGTATATGAGGCGAGTATACAGAATGGCGAAAAATACAATGACAAGATTGTAGAATGTGCATACGACGGCCAAAACTGGATACCAATTAAGATTCGATTGGATAAACCACGCCCTAATAACCGCCGCACATACTACAGAACTCTGGTAAATATCAGAGAGAATATCAAGGTTTCAGACTTCATGAGCATATAATCTATTTATGTATACATCTATATCATGTTCATATATAAGCGAACTCGGATTTATGCGTTTATACCAAGGTTCTTCATCGTGAGTAAGTTTCATATACTTATCGTCAAGCTCTAAACAGTTTTTTAAATGAACCCAGTTGGATCCGTGTGGGAAGGCGGTTACCGGGTCCATTTTATTCACAACTCTTACATGATTCTTCACATGAGTATAGAACCATTCTGCAAACATGTCATTCCCAACCTTTGGAGATCCAAATGAGTGGCACGTAAAATTCATATTAGGATATAACTCTGCAAAGTGAACAGATGCTATGTGACTCAGACTTCCACCGAGACTGTGGCCTGTAACATATACATCAGTAACATCTGAATTCATATTTATACAATCCTTTATAGAAGATTCTACAGACATGAACTGATTAAAAAACCCTTGATGTATTTTTATACCATCCTTCAATCTATGTGTACGAACATCTAAATTGGCCATCATGTCATTCTTATTTAAAGTTCCACGGAAAGTCATGAATAAAGATTTGTCTTCTCTCCATATATACCCCTGACAATCTTGTTTAGATTCTGGAGGACTTGATATAAAAGTGTATGGTAATTCTTTTGGGTTTTTATATGCGAGCTTTGCTCTCTTCGCGGAGTGTATAAGTTCACCGAGTCTTAGCATACTATAACTATAAGGTTAATAAAAATTTATATAAATTGCGTTCAAGAGTAAACAGCAATGTAAATAGGTGCTCTAAAATTTTCATCCGTCTGGTATATTTTATCATCGTCTATCATGAACCATTTATCATCCTCTTTTACACATGATATATAATGACCAGGAAAATGTACTACACAGCTTGTGAGTGTCTTGTCCTTGTATACTTTTGGAAGCTCAGTAACAACAGGTTTTACAAATAAGCATATTAACACTTTTGGCATTTTCTCATATGTGAGCTTTTTACACGAAAATTTACCTATACCACCATCTATTATATAATCAGGCTTATCAATATCCATTTCGGTGCTATGAAACATGAGCGAACCAAATTCCGATATCGTTTCTGTACTCTTCCCGTCACATGTTATAAATTTTGATTTCACCACGCCATAAAACAGGTCCTTTCCTAGCGTCTTTTCAAGGTGATCTATGAGTGCAAGTATAAACTCATGCGGATCATGAGGCTCTTTCGAAAATTGTGTCATATGCTCAAGCAAGGATGGTACATTCACATCACGTGTAGCGCTGGTGACAGGACACTCACCTGAATATTTACTCAGTACCTGCTTGAGTACAGGTGTTGAGTGTATACACTGTAATACAGAGTTTATATAACACGTTGAACCTATATTCTGTATTCCGAACGGCATTTAAAAAATAAGCACATTTATTATTTAAATGGACGTACACGAGTATATCAAGAACTACAAGGATAAACAATACATCGAGATTGAATTCAGGCTTGGAAAAATCAATCTCGATGGATTTGATACGAACGTAGGTAAGGATATGTTTGAGAAAATTAAACGTCGTCTTATGAAATACAAAGGGTGGGAATCCATAAACAACACTGAAGATGAAGTATACTACTGGCCAGATGGTACTCGGTGTATTTACAACGAAACCATGTCTACCACAAACAAGAAGCACAAAATTTTCAAAAAAGATTTCAATCTAAACAAACCACTTGATGTTCGATTTTCCGTGTCACAAGAAATACCAACTGATCAACCTCAAGAAGATGCGACTAAATCTGTAACTCGTAAACGCACGTCTTTTGTGAGAAAGAATGTAACAATAGATCTAACAGAGGTCACTGGACCTCCGAAAGATATAGATGACGAAGAAGAGACGACATATCAAGTTGAGGTGGAGATAATCGATCCATCAGCTATACTAAAAGATTATCTCATAGAGAACATTGTATACAAGGTTCATGATCTATTAGCAATCACTGTTTAGTTACAACTGCGATATTTTGTAATGCTTTTTTAGCCTTTTCCCATGCCTCTCCGGTCGTTGACTTTACCTTTACTAGAGTCTCTACTATATTCTTCGTCTTTTGTTTTGGATTGTCATGTTTTAATTCTACCAATTTGTCATAAATATTTCGTGGTCTTAGTGTCTTTAAATTGGACTTGTTTATAAAGTTTAAGATAGTTTCCTTTTGTTTCGGTGGACTTGGAGTCTTTGTCTTTTGTTTCGGTGGACTTGGAGTCTTTGTCTTTTGTTTCGGTGGGCTTTCAAAACTTGCAAAATATTTCTGTGGTCCAGATACATGTGGATATTTCATGTAATTTGGAGAGCTTTTATTTTTCCTATTTGGAATTGGGGTTTTCTTCTTGCGAGTTATGGTCTGAACTGGACTTACCTTGTATGTAAGGCTATTTTTAGCCGGTGAAGGTCTTTTCTTTGTTTTTCTATTCTTGTATTTATTCAAGATTGTTTTGTATTTATTAAGTCCATTTGGTCCATAGTATGAAACATATGCATTTCTTATTGGTTTATATTTACCACTGTTCATTCCGCGTATTATCGTTTTCAGTCTGAAACTATACTCTGCTTTCCCCTTGACAACACCAAATTTCTTGATGAGATTTTTTCTATTCGGAAGTTTACCTATTGACACTGGTGAATACGGTGTAATTGGTGTGAATGGAGAAGTTCTTGGTCTCAGTAAATAATTGGCTTTGTTCTGGATAGGGCTATAGTTTCCACCCCAATTTTTTATATTCTTATTTGTGAGTCTAACATTGACAATCTTCTTTTGAACATTATTAAACTTTCTTATTGTTTTTGACTTTTTAAACGCAACTGCAAAATACGGGTGCTCAAGTATACTCTCAAATGTATGTGGAAATTTTACACCTTTCTTTAATCTATAATGTGAAACGTATGTTTTTGAAGATCCTTCACCTGCATACCCGCCTTTTAGTATATCCTTAAGAAATTTTGCAGTTAAAGGAAAATTGGTTGATTTTTTTAGAACAATTCTTTCATATAACGAATTTAAAAAGAAATGTACATCATATAATTTATCGTTACCGACATATATACCATACCCTGAATGATTCGTTAGAGGGGGGTATTGTTTATCAAACGCAAACCCAAAATCAGCAAGGCGTATAGAAATACCCAAGTCTGGTACTGTGTACCTTCCAAACTTTGTTTCTGGCTTTGTTCTGTCATCTATAAACACATTGCCCAGATGTAAATCATTGTGTCTGAAAGAACTATCATATCGATGTATCTTAAACAGAGTTGAAATAACTTGTAAAATCAAAACTCTCAAAACATTATCATCAATTTCATTTTTCTTTAACCAGTCACCAATCGCACCTCCTCTGTACATGTTCATGATCAGATTTGTATTAGTTAAAGAACGCATATTGACAACATGTTTTGGTACTATTTTATAAATTTTACGAGTTAAGTCGTACTCTCTCTGCTGTACAAGTTTACTTGATTTTTTACCCACTTTACGAACATTTATATTTTTCATTTTACTATTTCTATAAGACGCGTAAATATCACCTTCTGCACCACTTCCTATTTTAATATAACCAGGTCTAATCATGAAACCTTTTGGTACTACATTGTACGTGCCAAATTTACTATTATTCCGAACTACTGAAGGGGCGAGTCTTTTTCGACCCTTCGCATTCACATATATATACATCTTACACTATCCATATATTTTTACTCAGCCTCCTCTGGAATGTCAATCTCCTCCTCGTCTTCGCCAGTCTCAGACTTGGTCTCAACAAACGCATACCCAGTTAGACGGGTCGAAGGAGATAGCTTAGCCTGATTTAGACGCATACTCACACCAAACTTACCGTTAATGAAGTAAATCTGATTCAACTCAATAATAGTCTCAAGAGATGCACCTTTGGTCACATCATCAATAGTGACCTTCTCACGCTTCGAGTTGTATACATCGGCAATATTCTTACCATTACCTGTGCTCGCCTTGACCTTGATTGTGGGTGCATATTTGGGATCCTTGCTTGGACGAATGATCGGTGTAAACAGAAGATCACGCATCACATTCAAATCAACCTGCTTGTTTAGAAGAGCGACTGAATTCTCATGTACGTAATTCAGAACACGCTCATCAATTGCACGGAACTTGTCTTCCAGCTCAGGGGTGAGTGTGAGATTCAGGTAATAATCCTTGACTTGTTCATTCGGTGGGTTGACACCGAACGGTGCACGAAGAGATGGCAATTGTAGGTAAAGGTTTCCAGACGCGCTTGAGAGTGTCACAAACTTCCCGCCGTTACGGTTCTTCTTAACGTCGGAGAAGATGATGTTTGAGGCGTCAAAGTTGTTCATACGAATAGGCTCCATGTTTTGCTTCTTACTATATACATGTCTCCTTTTTTTAAGTAGTTTTTTCTGATACTAAAATTGATTCATCAGTTGATCAGCACCAAAACCAAATGAAAGTGCAACGCCAATTACCATCAGAACAATTCCTATTACACTATTCTCATTCTTCTTACGCGCCTTATTCACCATGAAAAGACCGATTAGGACTAGAAATATACCAATTACATTGATCACACCGAATCCCGCGCCAAAACTCAGAGCATTCCTGAACGCACTTGCCATTTTTAATCTTGACAGAGATTAAAAATGGTACAGTTTGTTAATTATAAAAATAAATTGTATACAGTTGCCAATTTTATTAAGATGTCTCAGTCGTTGAATAATAAACGTAGACTCTTTAAGAAACATTCAAAACCACCGTCTGTTTTTGCAATCGCGGAAAATTATAGAGCAAGTGTATACAATCTAAGAAAGAAACGAAATAAATTTAATGTTAAAAAGATATTCAATGGCAGTAATGAAAATAACAACGAATCTTCATCAAGACCACGTAGACACAGAACTCCCCCGAGACCACGTAGACACAGAACTCCCCCGAAACCACGTAGATACAGAAGTCCACCAAGACCACGTAGACACAGAACTCCCCCGAGACCGCGTTATTACCCTTATAGTCCGTATTAAAATCTAAATTATTATAAATGAATCCGTTAAGTGTGATCAAACGCATACCCAAAAATAAACTTGTAAAATCAATTCGTGCAGTAAAAGGTAAACAATTATCAAGTATAATGAAAGTACTCAAACCAAGCGCGGCGATGGAAAAATACACACAGCAGACATTAAAAACGATACAGAAATGGCCACGTGATAAACTTCTACGTTATATGTCCGATTTAAGTAAAGCATCGAACAAATATAAACCTGGTCCAGCTATTGCGAAAAAGGCATATCTTTTGCGTCAAGGTAAAGTGAACAATGCATTCAAGGTGAAACTACCACCCAAGTACACACAAGCCTTGGCTGCAATACGCAGGAAGTATGGCCTTAAACCACCACCAAATAAAAGATTTGCATAGAGTAAATGACGTGTGGTATGTGCTCTGGTTACAAGACTCCAGGTTCCGGCTCCATGGATTGCGGATGTGGATGTGGCGGTCTCAAGAAGTCTGATTGGTTCAAAGCCAAGTACTCTCTTCAGAGCGCCGTCATATTCTTTTTAATTGCAAACCCAGCCACTTTTAAGATTATGAAAAACATACTCGGAAACTGGGTAGCCTCTGATTCTGGTCTACCTACACAGGCCGGTGTTGTTCTACATGCATTGGTATATGCACTCATCGTGTTCACTCTTATGAAAATCACTTTACCAAGCCCATATTAGAAATCCTCGTTAAAAGTAATATCAGATGTATCCATATGTTTCGCGTAATCTCCAACGCGCTTCTCAAAAAAGTTTGTCTTCCCTTCGAGTGATATGCTCTCCATCCAGTCGAATGGGTTTTCAGTGTCCCACACTGTGAGATATCCAAACTGTTTCAACATGCGATCAGCCACATACTCTATATACTGTGACATCTTTTCTGAATCCATACCAAGCAGTTTACATGGGAGAGCCTCAATTATAAACTCCTTCTCAATCGCAACAGCCTCTCTGATAATCTTGTGCACAGTTTTTGTTAACGGTGCATTCTCCAGATGATCAAAGAGTGCATTTGCAAACTCTAGATGTAAACCCTCGTCACGTGATATCAGCTCATTACTGAAACACAATCCAGGCATGAGTCCGCGGTGCTTCAACCAGAATATAGAGCAAAAGCTTCCGGAAAAAAAGATTCCTTCTACACATGCGAATGCCATCAGACGCTCAGCGAATGGTCTTTCCGGCGAGAACCATTTCATGGCCCAGTCAGCCTTCTTGCGTATACATGGTATAGTGTCAATAGCCTTGAACAAATTATTCTTTTCGTCGTTATCTGTGACATACTTTTCGATGAGTAGCGAATACGTCTCGCTATGAATATTCTCGTTGAATCCCTGGTAACTATAAAATGCCCTAGCCTCTGATATCTGCACCTCGTGTGCAAAGTTGAGGTTGAGATTCTCAAATACTATACCGTCTGATGCAGCAAAGAATGCGAGAACCATTTTGATAAAATATCGCTCATTGTCAGACATCTTCTCCCAATCTGTCATATCACTCGATAAGTCAATCTCCTCCACTGTCCAGAATGATGCAACGGCTTTTTTATATAGTTGATACAGATCAGGGTATTTGATTGGAAACATTGTGAACCGTTCATTTGAGGGTGTGAGAATGGGCTCCATTACTATTATAAAGCATAAAATCTTTATGAAATAAACATGGATCAGCTGGTGAAAAGATTTTGCCTAAAGTATCGCGTAAAGAAACTCAATTGCTCTGTGATACACCAGTGTGCCTTACTCATAGGGTTTCTAAAGCGCAATGGTATACCGAATGCTGCGATGAAGAAGGGTTTCTGTACATGCGCGGCAGCTGCATGTAGACATTACTGGGTCCAGGTTGGTGATGATCGTATTGATATTTCACGTGAGATTACAAAGTTCTATACACCCGAACTGGCATATATACCAGTAACACTGAGCGAGGAGATTGATGAGAAGACGAAACGCATAGACTTACAGGACCCTAAGATTGTACAAGAACACGAGAGGTTATTTGATCTATGGGAAGAGAATCCGTCAAACTTTTGGAAAGAGTCTAGTACCAGAATAGTTATATAAATGTAAATTTACCTCCATATATTCCAAAACCTTTGAAACTATAGTACACTTCCCAATCTTTACCATGAAAGTCTATGGGTAAGTTTAGATTTGTAAAAGTATATCCAGCCCTTAACTGTGATGGTTTTATTCCGTCTGCTCTACCAAAAACCATATCACCCTGTGAACCTGCGACTGATAGGCCTATGTAAAGTAAGTCTGTATCATTGCCAACTGGTATATCAGGTGATTGTACTTTTACCGTTTTTCTATCTATGACTGTTATATTCGTTTTAAAATTATCCGCAGTGGCTCTTACTGGCTTTTCCAATGAAGATACTTGGTCTGGTGCTACCACTCTCCACATGTGATTCGTATCACCAACCGGACAAGGAGTTGACCCCATAGCAGCAGAGTCATTTTGATTATCAAACAATGTAGTGCATCCATTCCCATTCTTTAATGTTTGAGAAGTCTTGTCATATGTCCATTTTTGAGACTGTTTTCCGGAGTCGCATACTTCCGAACGTATATACCCACCGACCATGGATATACAGGCACCATTTTCCTTGTATTTTAATTGCTGTGTTTCTGGATTATATGTCCATAACTGATTTCCACAGTCCCATGCGCGTACCGGTTTTGTAGTTTTCGAACTATCCGGATCTGCAAATAAACAAGTTTTGTTTGAAGTATTGTACAATAAAAACGGGTCCCATGAAAAAGGGTTCTCAGGACATGCCCGTGATTCTGTGAGTGGGGGGCATGCAGTTCCATTATTCTTTGGACCCTTTGTCACTGTTCTCGTTCTGGATTGTGTACGATTCGTTTTACTACACGTAGGGCCCCAATTAGACCAACCAGACACCTCACAGTTTACTGGGCAACTCTGTGTCTCTGTGAGTGGTGGGCAATTATCACCTTGCTTTGTTACTACGCGTGTACGTGTCTGTGTACCATCTGTACAATAGCCCCAATTAGACCAACCAGAAACCTCACAGTTTACTGAGCAATTTTGTGTCTCTGTAAGTGGAGGGCAGTTATCACCTCGTTTTGTTACTGTTCTTGTTCTGGTTTTTTTACCATCTACACATTGGCCCCAAGCTGACCACTCAGATACTTCACAGTTACTCTTAATTGTGTCGGAAGTTGTTATTACGTTCGTATTGTAATAGAATCCGCCACCTATGGAAGATGATATAGAACATGACAAAAGTAAAATTCCTCCAACAATTAGTGCACTCATCGTTACTTAGAGATGTGTGATATTTTTTTACAAAATGTATCTTGTAAAGCATGTACCTCCGCCTCAACCCGTCGTGTACAAGCCCCTCAATTCACTTAATCTTCGCAAACTCGGTGCATACTCTTCCAATCCACTAAAACTCACGAAGAAGGGACCACTCTCAGATATCCCCGTGTATGATGGAGAGCTTCTCGAGGATGTTAAGCAAATCGATACAACCGTGTACCAAATTGATATTGTTGATGAGGATGGAAAAGAGAGTACTTATACCCTGGTAATCCCAGATAAGAATTTGACTGATTAGTATACCAATGGAGTGTGAAAAGTGTATTTTTTACACAAAGCCTCTGATTGGAGGTGCACGGTGCACGAAAATAGCAAATAAACCAAAATCAAAATCAGTGACTCTTGCAGTGGGACAGAAGATTTGCAAAGGATACTTCTTCGAGTACGATGATCTGTACCCGACGAAGGATGCTTCTCTCAGTGCCGAAAAAAATCCACATGCAATTATAAATGAAACACTATGTGGCCCAAAGTGGACGCAGATATCCGATGAGATATTTTAGCGGTCTTTCGCGTAAAAATCAACTCTTGCGCGAGAAGGAGCTTGTGAGAAGGAGACGTAAAACACAATACACAAACACAAAAGCAAAAACGAAAAAGTCTCGATGGACTGCACTGTTCCACGCGACATATCCCAATCAAAAGTTTAACAAACCACAGATGGCGAAACGATTTGGAATTCCATTAAAAAGTTTGAATACCGTCTTTAACCGTGGTCTCAGAGCATGGCAGACGAGTGGTTCTAGACCAGGTGTAAACCCGTACCAATGGGCCATCCCACGTGTCTACAAATTTATACTCATAGAGATGAAGAAGGCGCCACTAAAACAACCAGATCCCAATTCAAATTTACACTTAAGAAAATAAAAGTATCATTAATAAATGAGATTCATCGTGTTTGAAAACCTGAAGCATTTCACAAAGACTGTTACACGCGTGTATCCAGTGCACAATGTCAACTTTTTTCAGTATGACAAGGCGAATAAGATTTTTAAGATTCAACACACTGATGGCTCTTGGCATAGCATCACAAACACAGAGCCAGAATTAATCACAAATGAAAAGACATTTGATAGCCTAATTAAAATGCTCCCTGACAAGGTTACATTTTCTTGAGATGATCACATGCAAGTGCAATTCCAACACCACATGTGAGTGCAAGACAATTTACCGCACCAATCACAATAAGTACACCAGCAGTCACCATCGCAGCCTCTACAAGTAGTGCCATACTTCTGAAATATTGTTTATAATCTTTATACTCTGAGATTCGGGCTTGTCTGTAAATTGTATAGGTGTCCAGTTTGGTAGGAATGCGGTAGTGATCAGGTTACACATCTTATCATCCACAAAGGTGATTGGGCCACTCCCAAATGACAGGTATGAATCGATGTTTGGTTTTAGGTATCCCTCTGCATTTCCAATTCTCAAATCTATAGCCTCCCGGATGGGTTCTGTCCACACGAGTGGGGCATTACTGAAGAATGAGATTGATTTACCATATTCACACATACGCCTTATAATGAATGCATCTTTCATAAAATTTATGTCATTATGTATATAATCGTGCAAGTGTGCCAGAAGATACCTGTTGTAAACATAATCATTAAAATCACTCGTGTCCAACCCAAATTCTTCCTGTAACCCTAATGATGTGTGACCATATGCTTTATAAAGAAGGTTGTTTATCTTTTCGTGTCTCTTCATACCTGGGAGTTTCTTGTTCACGTAACGAACTACATTATTCTTTACGTGATCGAGTAGAACTTGATCCCGTATCAACACCCCATCAACATCCAATAGAAGCCTCATTTACTCTGTGTCTGGAAAATCTTTGGGCTCATAATACTTGTCACGGCACTCAAAAATCCGGGCCACACTTGCAAACGAATATTCCACCGACCCATCAACCGTATTCACATTGAAAAACTTTTTACAATACCCGTACTTGGGTGGGATTCCATCAGTCGGTGGTTTAAAATGTTTACAGTCTACACAAAATGGAACTGGCTTTACAATGCTAAACATTTATATATTATTAGTATAATTTCTTTACATATATTTTGCTTACGTGAAGAACGTTTACATTTTTATTATTGGTTAATTTTGATCCCATATAAATTGTACGAAAGTTTTTATTGAAACTAGATCTTCTCCAATCGACATTAAAAGATTTTCCAGTCGCGGAATCTATAACAAAAGGTCTCCCTAGTCTATCAAATACACCTGTAACTACGTGTATTATAGAAGTATTATTATTTAATGTATATTTAAGATTAATTAAAGCACCTTCGAGTTTATACCCGGGTGTAGGTACGTATTCAATACACGACGCTGGAATAATCCCAAATAGTTTTAAAGTCTTTTCGAATGCTGGGATTGCAAATCCACCTCTAAGTAATATATTTTTTCTATTGTTTTTTTTGTTATTACGTGGTATTTTTAAACGTCGGTACTCTTCTATAGGCTGTACCTTTCTCGCAAAGTTTGCCAGTTTTCTATTGTTTATTTGTTCCTTTGACATGTTCTTGAGTGTTTTTAGATATATGTTTCTCATTCTACACGCGTGGAAATTTGTTCGTATATTTATTTTGTTATTTTTAAAATTTGGGTCATTTTTTTTAGATTTTACTACGAAGTTATTCATTTGGGTTTTGAGTTTATTTATCGAGTGTATTGTGTATGCTATATTGCCTTTTAATATTTTCGAGTGTTTTATCAAGTTTGAAATAGAATACAACCAACACGTTTGTCTTATTTGTTTCGCTGGACGCAGTCCTAATATACGCGAAGGTGATTTGACTTTAGAACGGTAATACGTTTTCTTAAGGTAATTTATAACTCCCATTTATATTTACACATAAATTAGTTTCTAGACCTTGGTTCACGTGCATAGTAAGCTCTGTATGCTTCGTTTATCTTACCATTTTTTAGAAGATTTATAATGTGTATACGTTTACTCGGACTTGCGCGGAGGATTTTAGTATTCATAATAGATTTTATATATTTATTCAGCGTCGGTGGATTGCTGTATATTTCGTTTGGAAAGTATATAGTAATTGCACGTTCATTGTGTCTCAAATTTCTAAGAGTCTTCTCCATGTGTTCCAAGTACCCTCTTAGTATACGTTGATATTCTCGATCATTCGGTCGTATATTCCCCTTGTACATTTTAATCTTGTTTATATACCTCTGTGCAAGGGGCCCTGTATTTACTAACAGGTGTATATTAGCTTCATAAGTGTTTGGTATGTTACTCGGTTTTCCCGATAATAGGGTTTTTATATATGCATTGATACCTATTTTCTTTAAAGCCGCATTTTTTTGATTTTTTATTACTCTTCTCGCATGTGGTGACCCCACCAAAGCAACGTTCAAACGACCTACATTCTTACCGGACATTCCTGCAATTTTACGCAATACATTATTTGGTAAATTTTCAAGTTTCATTTATGAATAATAAATATTTTTTATACTCGTTATTATAAATGAATCAGAGATTTTTGAACCAGTTGGAAAAAATTACGCGAAATAAAAACTTAATCGTCACAAAACCTACGAATTATAACAATAGAAATAAATACACTCATTTAAAGGTGTCTACACCGAATAAAAGGACATATTTGATAATCGGTGTAAACAATCGAGGAAATTTTATAAATTATGTATACGGTAAAACTGCTAAAAATAAAAGAGGAAAAGGGTTCGGTACATTACTCAGATCAATACCCATACTCGCGGCAAAAAATACAAAATATAAAACAATATATCACACAGGCATGTTCAACAACGAGTCACAGAGAAGTAACAGGCCCCCTCCGAGTTCTCGTATAGTGAAGAAATTGGGATTTAATGTGAATAACAATATGGGAAATGTGGTCATGTCTAGTCTCAATTTATCACGCGCCAATTATAACCATATAAAAAAAATAATTTATAGTTAAATTTCAAGCATTCCTGCAATTTTACGCAACACATTATTTGGTAATTTCGTAAGACTCATTTATGAATAATCAATATTTTTATACTTTCAATTTGTTATAAAATTTTCTTTATACGTTTTTTTACTAAATTTTTCAATTTTTTTTGAATTGTTGAAGCATGTGTTCCAAATCTTAATTTTGCGTTTTCCATTTTTTTATTATTTTTTAAATACAATGCTTCAATATTAGGGAATAAAGATTTGATATTATAATATTTAATAACATTTCTATGGTTTTTTGTGTTGAAAACCAAGAAAATTTTCGATTGTGATGTGAATCTTCTATTTTGCACATTTTTGTGTCCTAATTTTGTATATACACGTCGAAAGAATAGG
>JACCDG011702682.1_pt1 | contig 27771 bp, 23 predicted proteins | sample 7442471 | NCBI WGS metagenome assembly JACCDG01 (sample SAMN15323444, study PRJNA562643) | freshwater metagenome | isolation source: river surface water | place: USA:Blue River Watershed | collected 2017-08-17 | reverse complement strand
GTCTTTTGCAATAACTGATATTTCAAGGAATTTGCTTTACTTTTTAAATCAATTTCTCCGTCCTCTTTTTTATCAATTGGTTGAAACCTCAATATATCTTCGGCCATCCAGGCTGCAAAACGTCCCGATTCCAGATGCTTATATTGTTTTTTGCCAGGTTTAACTTTTTTAGATTTTAGGGTATTAAATGACTTCTGTTTGGCAATTGTTTCTTCTTTTAACATCTCAAGCTTCCTGGTTTTAGTTCCGGATATATCAGGTTGCTGATTTCGCACATTCAGATAGTCGTATAATCTAATTGGAATCTCATTTTTAAGGAGGTCAAATTCCTTGCTTAACCACTTATCCACATCTCCATTTTTTCGTATTTCTGCCTGTAAGTAATTTAAAGAATCAGACTGAACTTTTTCAAACAGCTTTTTTAGTCTCTTTGTTTTTTTTATTATTATGTATTCAAATTCGTTTGGTTTTCCCAGTTTTTTATGTAAGTGAAAACAAAATGACATTGCTGGTAATTCATTTACACTTAGAAATGCGTCTGCGATTTCATTCGATATTCGTTTATACCTGATCTTTCCATTTTCCGGAAATGTTTCAGTGTGTGGAAATAGCGCTTCTTTACCCCCCTCAAAAAATTTGATTCCAATTTTACCGTTCTCAATATGATAATGTGGTTGCGTATTGGTAATATAGGGTTCCTTAGCAGCTTCATTATATTCTAAATCTTTGATTAAACTTTTCCAGGCAGCAGGAGCCTTCTCAGGTTGAACTTCTTGTATTCTCGCATACGTAAACAATTTTTTTACTAAATGCCTTTGTTCCGTTCGTTGATTTATTTGAGCATCATAGATACTAAAGTGATAGTTTCCGAGATCGATTTGAAATCTAAGGTTTTGAAATGCTTTTATTTCATCGAAATACCTCAATGCAAAATAAGAGAACCGATTCTCTTTTCGCCTTCCGTTTGCAACAATATATCTTCCATCATCTTCGCTTATGCTGTCATCCGTTTCTTCATCACTAACCGTTCTAAACTTGTTTTTATCCTCCTCATTCAAATGTTCATAAAATTCACTGGGGGCTTTGGATAGTTCTGATATTATATCTAATGCAAGTGAATCTTCATCCTTTTCGCTGGTTAAACGTATTTTAGGCAGCAGAATTCTTGTTCGACACAAAACTTCGTTTGTAAGTCTGAATCTCTTTTCTCTGGAATCCTTCAATCCTGATACTTGCTTTTGCATGAGTATTGAGTGTTTTTTTTCCAGAAATAGAGAAACGAAAAACACGTGTCCTATAATACTTAATTCATTTCGTTCCCTGTCTTTAAAATGCAATCTAAAATCGGGATTAAGTATGGTCTTATGGATCTTTCCATCTTCTGATTGAGATTTATATCTATTGGCACTTAGCCTTCTTAAGTGTCGTACTTGCTCTTCAAATTCGTCTGATCCTTGCTCACCTTTAATATCTACCTCAAAAAAATCCCTCTTTATTTTATTTAAGTTTGCGTCATAAATTGCCTCAAGGGATTGGAAAAATTTAACCGGAGGCGGTGCGACTTGATCATGTTTGTAATGACTATTGTAATTTCTGAAATCTTTTAGGATTTTAAGAAGCTCTACCAGAAGTTCTAAGTTCAAGACTTTGTTGTATTCCTGCCCTTTATTATTTCTACTTATATTAATGAATTCAAGAAATGGAAAGTGCTTGTGTAAAAGGTTATAAAATCTCTCCTTTTGGACAGCGTTTCGGTTCTTAAGGCCGAAATCAACTTTTTTTATTTCATTATGTATTTCGTCCTCATTTTTAATTTCAAAGCCCAGTTCAGACTGGGTTAATATGTAATTCAGTGTATTGAATGCGTTATTTCTGGCAAGGTTATAATAAACGGCCAAAAAGTGTTTATCGCTTGTTGTATAATACGTCTTTTTGGGTTGAGTTGGTATTAATGTTGTGTTCATGGTCGTATTTGGTTTCGTTAATGTTTGTATATTATTTTTAGTCATTTCATGCTTTTAAAAGCTCTCCATTCTGAGATTTCATCCTTATCGCACTTTACAATCCAAATATATTGGATTTCCAATCTGTTCAATTCAAAAAACTTTTAAAAAAATTAAAATAGACTGTACTATTTAGTTCATTACGAACCGATATGGAAAATATCTCATATATAATTCTTATTTCTATTGTTAACTTAGAACCATTCCCGCAAGAGTATTTATCTATCTATTAAATACAGATATTTTCAGAATAATTATTGCCTCTTGCACATTATTAATACTGTGTTAACCCATTTCCTTGTCAAAGCTGCTCCAATTAAGGCCATGATTCTTTTTTATCAATAAAAAGCGACAATTAGAAAGCTATTATTTTGAGTAAATGAGTATTTTTGATATTGAAATTACAGTTTATGTTTCGCCTACTATTCTTGCTGCCTTTATGGTTTCCAACCCTATTGTTTGCCCAACAATCAGGCAAGCACCTGAACCGTTACAAGAAGGGGTTAAGACAGGGTAAATGGGTGGTTTATCATGATGAAGAAAAGAAAATACCTGAAAGTTCAGGTCGTTACCGAAAGGGCTGGCAAAGGGGGAAATGGTTCTATTATTACCCGGATGGGAAATTGGAACACCGGGAGGTTTATCGTTTTGGTAAAATCAAAATGAAATACTACTACCCCGGCGGGCAGGTACGTAAAATGGGCATGGCCAAATGGGAGGAAAACGATATACGGATGCACTATTACTATTATGGTGCGTGGAAACATTTTAAGGAAACAGGCGAACTGGAAAAAATTGAATATTACGAAAGGGGCGAAAAGAAATCTACGCAATTGGTGTTGCCACCGGCTAAAGGACAACAGAACGATTCATTGATAAAAGTGTTGTTTGCGCTCGACCAGCAGTTTAAGAAATCGCAGGATACACTCGTAGCAGCATACGGCAGCTACGGCTCCAAATCCACGCAGTACGCCTTTGCTAAACGCTGGGCAAGGGAGAATGATTCGCTGGTGTTTTTACAGGTGGACGACATCATCGGAAAATTTGGCTACCCGAACAGGGAGCAGGTGGGTGAACAGGCCGGTGTGTTGTTTTTCATAATTAGCGCTGCTCCACAGCCTTTGCGTGAAAAGCATTATTCGTTAATTCTGAAGGCAAGGGATAATGGAATACTTACAGCTAAAGATGTGGCTTTTTTTGTTGATAAGGTAATGGTAGGGAAAGGGGAAAAGCAGATTTACGGGACGCTGTTTAAGTTTGATCATAAAAATAACAGGGAATTGTATTATCCTATCGGTGACCCGGCTGAAGTGAATAAGAAGCGGAAAGAGGTGGGGCTGGAGGAAGTGGATTGGGGGAAGGAAACTTTTCTGAAATAAGCGGAATCTGGTTAATGTTTGGCTATTGCAAAGCAAATCAGCATCGTTTTGTTGTGAGGGGCGTAGCTGTATCAGGGTTAAGTTTGATTCACTGGTATAGGGTTTATTTATTTATTCCCCCAATCTCCCAACTTCTTTTATCATTTTATTTACGGAACTGTGGTTGTTGTATTTTGCCAATAGTTCACCGTCCGGCGATTTTTTTCTGATTTCAAAGCACTTTGCCCGGCTATTGTATATCAGGTGAAAATAAACATGGCTGTTTTTCGGTACACGCTTTATCTGAAACATAAACACAGTCTCGGTTTCTATTTTACCCGCAACCCGAACGTTGATATGATTGGATGCTTTCCATACGATTAATCCTACAAGTGAAAATACAATTTCTTCGACGTTGGGATAATGTTCCTGTGTGTAGGCAAAATAGTTACGAAGGGAGCTTAGGGTAGTATATGGTGTAGCGGTTTGAGCAGACGCTTTCCCTTTAGTTGATGAAAGCCGATGCAGGGTACGGTTCTTTTTTGCCCGAAGTTTTATTTTACTTTCCAATATACTTATTTTACTTGAGCCGATCATTTTGTATCCAATATGCTTTTGAATTTGTTGAATATCCGGTCTAAAAAGCTGCGGTTTTCAGTAATGATTTCGCCGGTTCCGGTCATTTCGTTTTTGTAGGTTAAGGTTTTATGGTAGGTAGTGGTCAGGCCATTGGGCAGTTCCACATCCACCGAATAAGTGTTGTTGTTCGGAACCAAAGAGATACTTTTTACCCGGCCTGTTATTATCCCGTTTTCCGTATAGGGATAGTTATCTAATTTAATGTTGACTGTTTGCCCTTCTTTAGCCTTACCCGAATTTTGAGTCGGAAGGGTTAATTTAGCTATTAGTACTTGTTTTTCTTCCGGCACTACGCTAAAAATACTCTCTCCGATTTTGATGTTCTGGTTCTCTGTCCAGTAATTGAAAAAGGAAACCTTGCCCTTTACAGGGGAAATAAACAAATAGTTCTGTTTCCATGTTTCAATGCCCGATTGAAGGTTTTTCAAATTTTGGTTAAGTTCTAATTTAAACCTGTTTACCTGTTCCAAATACTGTATCTGTAACTGAATCTTGTTTTTTTCAATGTTGTTAATGGTTATTTTGGTATTGGTCAGGGCAATGTTCTGGCTTTCTTTGCTGCTCTGTGCCCGGATGTATTCTTTCTTTTTGGTTTCAAATTCACGGGCAGCTATGGCTCCGTCCTTATACAGGGCTAAGTCCCGGTTATAATCTTTTTCTATCAGGGCAAATTCTTCGTTGTACAGCCTGGACTGGTGTTCGTATTTGGAAAACAGGATATTGTAATTTCCGAGTTCTTTATTAAGCAGGTTAATTTCCCGCTGCTGTGGGTTTACTTCGGTAAAAAGCTGGTAATCTTTATAGGCTTTGAGGAATTGCAGGTAACTGGTGGTTAAGTCCCCGGTGTGAATGGAATCATTAAAACGGAAAACGGGCAGGGAATCGCTTAGTTTCAAGCGTAGTTCAAGGCTGTCAAGGGCTGAATCTACGGTTAAAATATCCCGGTAATTCGCTGTATTTTCAATAACGGCTAATATTTCCCCCTTTTCTACGGGTTTATTGTTGTTTATTAAGAGGTGGGTTAATTTACCGTTTGTCCGGGCTACAAGGCTAACGGGCGGGTTCAGGCTGGTAAGGGTGGCTTTGGCTGTTAGGGTATCCGGGTATTGGATGAAATAGGAAAGCACTATCCCCAATACGATGGTCAGGAAAATTATGCTGATGCCCCAACGGTATAACCATTTTGGGGCTGCGGTCAGGATTTCGTTTACGTCCTCGGTACGGAGTTCTATTTCTTTTTTTATTTCAGGCATTAACGGGCAATAATTTGTTTTTGTAATTATGTATTAAATCAAATCCCTTACTCGTAAATCCCAATGGTATGCGAAAACAGTGGCCTACGTTATTGAGCCGTACTTTTTCAAAATTCTCCTTCTCTCGCTCCAGTTTTTCTATTTCAAACATAAATAACCTGTCAGGTTCTGGTTGTCCATTAATGCGCTCGTACACTGCAATAATAATGGGAGTTTGTGTAAAGGACATCATATTAAGATGTTTTTCATGGTCATCAACGGAAAATAGGAAATGTTCTTTTGCACACTTATCTTTAAAGCCTCTGCACTTAACATCTATTTCAAGGTTTCTGACGTTTCGGATGAGAAAGTCGCCCCTTTTAATCTTTTTAAATTCGGAATTATGAGTGTAAGATTTAAAGGAATCCTGATCTTGTTTTAATTCTTCCAGAATTAATCTGTTCTGTTTGGCTTGCTCTCTGAATATATATTGTGCAATGATTCCAGCCCTGTACCAGTCTTTTGTAAAATCAGCGTATTTAGGGCTATCGCCCATTTTAACGGCTGTCCAATGCTTTTCACCCTGATATATGATGCTGTCTGGGGTTATGCTGGAAATTTTGGATAATTCTTCTATGTTTTCAGCATAAAATGTTTCTAACTTATTATCCTGGTTGATATTAATAATGTGAAATCCCATAGTCTAATTTCCTAATTCCAATTGATTTTTAACCAACTCGTAATAAGCCCCCCGCTTATTGGTCAGTTCTGCATGGTTCCCGGTTTCTATAATGTTTCCTTTGTCCAATACAACTATCTGGTCGGCATTCTTTACGGTACTTAAACGGTGGGCTATAACGATTACTGTTTTTCCCTTAAAAAATTCGTTCAGGTTGTTCATAATCACTTTTTCGTTGTTGGCATCCAAAGCGCTGGTAGCCTCATCGAAAAAAAGGTATTCGGGGTTTTTGTAAACGGCTCTGGCTATTAAAATGCGTTGTTTCTGCCCGCTACTTATTCCAATACCTTCAATACCTATTTTGGTGTTATAGCCTAAAGGCAGGTTTTCTATAAAGTCTTTAATATTAGCTACGCTTACGGCATGTTTCAGTTTTTCTTTGTTTATGTTATCTTCCCCTACGGCTATATTGTTGGCTATGGTATCGGAAAAGATATAACCCTCCTGCATCACTACTCCGCATCTGTCCCGCCACGCTTTTGGACTAATGTGTTTCAGGTTGGTGGTATCCAGGCTGATTTCGCCCGATACCGGTTCATAGAATTTAAGGAGCAGTTTCATAAGGGTTGTTTTCCCGCTGCCGCTTGCCCCTACAATAGCAGTTATTTTATTCGCCGGTATGCTCATGCTCAATTCTTTCAATACCAAATCGGTACTAAAGCCGGTATAATGAAAGGAGGTGTTGTTCAGGTGCAGGCTTGCATTGGGTTCAATTTCGTTTATGTTTTCCTTATGCAGGGGTTCTTCGTCTTCTCTCTGGTGTATTTCACTTAAACGTTGTAAACTTAATTTGGCATCCTGCCAGTGCTGGATAAACTGTACCAGTTCTATTATGGGAGCGTTGAGCTGCCCGGTAATGTAGCTGACGGATAACATCATGCCAAGCGTTATGTTCCCATCCAATACGAGTTTGGCCGTTAAAAAAGTAATAATAATATTCTTTAATTCGTTGATAACAGAGGAGCCGGAGTTTTGCAGTTGGGTAAGGGTAAGTCCCTGTATGTTAATTTTGAATAATTTTACTTGCAGGTTTTCCCATTGCCAGCGTTTTTGTCTTTCGGCGTTATGCAGTTTTATTTCCTGCATTCCGTTTACAATTTCCATTACCTTGCTTTGGTTCTGGCTGTTTTGGTTAAAACGTTTAAAATCCAGATCGGCACGGCGTTTCATAAAAAACAATACCCAAACAATGTACAGAAGACTACCAAAAATAAACACGGTAAATATCAGGGGGCTATACCACATTAACACAAAACTGAATACAACAAGGTTAAACATGGAAAATAGTACGCTCAGGGAACTGCCGGTTAAAAAACTTTCGATACGGTAGTGATCGTTAATGCGCTGCATGATGTCGCCGGTCATCTTGGTATCAAAAAAGGAAATGGGCAATTTCATCAGCTTTACAAAGAAGTCGGAAACCAATGAAATATTTATCCGGCTGCTGATGTGCAATAATATCCAACTGCGAATAATATCAATGGTGGTACGTCCGAAGAAAACCATTAGCTGTGCCAGCAGAATAAGGTAAATGAATGTTACATCATGGTTTTGTATGCCAATGTCTACGATGCTTTGGGTAAGAAAGGGGAAAATTAATTGTAACAAACTACCGGCCAGCAGGCCTATAAGGAGCTGAATAATGAGCCGTTTATGCCGGGCTAAGTATTTAGCCAGAAAGGAAAAGCCCTGATGTTTTTCCTGTTTAATTCCCTGTATAGTCTTTTCTTCGTAAAATTCAGGGGTAGTCTCAAAAAGTAATAATACTCCTTCGTCTTTTCCATCGCTTACCCAACATTTTGTAAATTCTTCTTTGCTGTATTTTATTAAACCGTGTCCGGGGTCGGCAATGTAAATGGTATTCCGCTTTATTTTATAAACAACAACAAAGTGGTTCTGGTTCCAGTGCGCTATACAGGGAAGTGGCGCATCATCAACCAGTTTTTGATAGGGCACTTTTACGCCCAATGTGCGAAAGCCGATTTTTTCCGCTGCTTCGCTTATCCCTGCTAAACTGGCTCCTTCTCTGGTGGTACTGCTGGCCTGTCGTAAATCCTGCAAGCTGTATGTTCGCCCGTAGTGTTTCGCTATCATGCGAAGGCAGGTTGCCCCGCAGTCCATCTGGTCGGGTTGGTGGTAGAAGGGGAAACTAAACACTGCCTTTTTTCGTCATCTAAATGCTTATCTCGATTCTTTAAGATACCAAGAAAATATAGCCTACATTATCCCTTGTCATTAAGGTTATAAGCTGATATAGCTTCAAAACACCTATTTATCCTTTCTCTTATTAACTTTAAAATGATAATACATGAAATGCCTAATCGCATCCAAATCATGCCAAATAATCTCTTCCGGTGTACACTTAGTTAGTAAAAAATGTCGTACTCTCCACACTTTTGGTTTAGGTTCAATATTAACTATTAGAATGGTATCTCCTTTGTAATGAAAAACACCAAACTGATTTCCATTCGATTTTAAGGACATCTGAATATCCCAATCGTATTGTATAATCGTATCCGTTTCTTTTAACCAGGCTTTGTTCCGTTTGTATAAATCAGCGTTACCAATTTTAAAATCACTTACCCGATATAACTTAAATTCTTCCTTTTCCCCTCTTTTAAGTAAATCCTTTAGGTAATTGGATTTATCAACACCCGCAATAATCTTTGTCAGGTTATATTGCTTTTCAAAATTTATATACTGTTTATCTATTTGAAAAGACATTAAAAACAATATGCTTGCGGTGAAAACTGAGGCAAACATCACTCTTGAAAAAATCACACTGCATCTCATTCTGTAATGAATTTTTTATTGTAAATCTTTTAACTCATAAAACTCAATGGCCTTCTGTTTCATAGGGTGAGTACTCCATTCTTCCCATTCATTTGTATAGGGGTTATATCCACATTTTAAAGGCTTACTATACAAATCTCCAGGATCCTCAATATACGCTCTGCAATCTGTACAAATATGCCTGAATTCACAATCTTTACAAATATTGATATTATCCTTTTTAATATTCCAATGTTTTTTAAATCCTGGTTTATTAATAGCCTCTTGTAAGGTTGTGTTCTTAATATTTCCGAAGCTCTCCTTCATACTTGGACAATTTTTTATATTTCCTTCAACATCAATTCCTATTTTTTTATATAGGCAGGAATTGTAGCTTTTAGATTCAATAAAATGTTCGATATTAGGAACGAAATAATTCCAGTGAACTACTCCGCAAGAACTTGAATTAATAGCGGGAAAATCACAATAAATAGTAAATCCAGTATTATAGCTGTGTCTTTCAACCTTCCCCTCTGGGGAATTAAAAATTATGACATTATTAATTTTTGGGTAAAGGTCAATTAACCTATTTAAGCTATTCCCAACTCCATCAAAATATTTTATCGTTAAATCAATGCTCCGAATCGTTGAGTTTATAAAACCATTAAAAATCTCCTCAATCAATTCTAATGAGGTTAATGATTCAAATGAACGAATCTCTAAGGCCACACAATTAAAATCATTCAAGGCGGAAACTATATCGCTCAATTTCAGCTTCAAAATTGGGCCAATATCAAGAATACAATTCGATATTGTTTCTGGGGATTCAAAATTCAAGTCCAAATTCTCAAAGTAGACAGCTTCTTCTATTTCAATAATTTCTGCCAATTCATTGTCAAGCAAATATCCCATGTATTCTTTGAAAATAATTTTATTTTCCTCGCATTCAATTTTTGAAAGTGTATCTATAACGTGTATTTTCCCCTTACTTTCAGCTATAATTTCTGCTAAAATATTAGGGATAAACAAAAACTTATTTCTTTGCAAGTCTATAATTAATGAGCGAGAGCTTCCAATAGAAACTTGGCAACATGAATATACGTATATCAAATCAGTATGTCTAAACTTACTACTCATCGTCTAATATAAGTAATCTTGAAATTCTTTTATAATAAGGGAATGAATTATGTTTGGAGTTGAATTTTGAATTTAATGTGATTTTAAACTTAGGAGCTTCTTTGTCTGGAACGTCGACATTTTGATATAAAAGAGGCAAAGAATCCCTTGCGTCATTAACTATCTTTGTAATTTCAGGTATTTTCATTTTCAATCAGAGATTTAGCAATTATTTTTTCCAAGTTATAGTTACACGGCTTTGAGAGAAAATGCCATTGTCCCACGGGATTAACTTCCAGAAAAACAAACTCCTTATCGGAGTAAATTAAATCTATTGACCCGGAGTTCAAATCAAGATTCCTCATGAGTGCCTTTAACTTTTCTTTTAAATACTGAGGAAGCACAAACCTCACGTTTCTATTAGGTTTTTCATAATCATCGTTTCTGAAATCAGTTTTTGTATTGTCATTCCTCTGGCTAAAAATCGCCATAGAATAAAAATCACCATGTATGTAAAAGCTCCTTATCTCAAATCGTTTTCCAATCTTTCTCTGACATAATGAATGATTAAACTTGAAACTGTTCAGGTTAACGTCTTTTGTCAAAGAAGGTAAGAAGCGATTATTTATCACTAATGGAACCTGATTATATTCTTTGGTGATAAAGCCACTTAATTTACTAATCTGCGGATATTTACCAATTATTGAGTCAGGAATATTCAACCCCAATTTTTGAGCTACATTTAGTACAACCAATTTATTCAATTTAACATCTTCGTGTTTGTTTACATGAAACTTTTCTGATAGCAAATTGTTTATGAAATCAACAACAGTTGTTTTGGATCTTTCAATGTATTTCAATACTTCATGGTGAAGCTCAGTATTAGCTGAAAAGTCAATATTAAAAAATCCACGCCTGTACCAAAATGATTTAATGTCACTTAATCGAACATTGCACTTCTCCTCATAGATATTGGTAATTTGCATTTCAACGTCACATCCCCTTTTATTATTAATAGAAATCTTAATCAGTTCTACTTTATCAGACTCATTTACTCTAACAAATTTTTCCTTCACAGAAGAAATCCAACTGATAACTAAATCGGTTGGGAAGTCACTTGCACTTGATAGTATTAAAATCATTTCGATTTTACCTGAAATATAAAATATAAATCGACTAAATCATGGAATAACAAGCTATTTTAGTCCAAGCTCGTTCTGACATCTTTTTTTAATTAATTCGGGTACTAAATATCCTTCTGGAAGTTTTTTATCAGTACATAAGTAGTCTTCATACAGCGTTGGGAGTCCAATACTTTTCCTTAACTTATCAACATTAATTATATCCACATATTCGTATGGTTCATTTTTTCTGCCATACACATCTATTACCCCGTAAATTGTTTTATTAGACTTTATAATACTCTCTTGATCTTTCCCCATTGCGTAAAAGTATGGATTCCCCCCAAGGCTCTTGAAGATTTTAAGCAAAGTAGAATCCAATTGTAGAATTAATGAGTTAGAAGTATATCTCATCCAATGTAAAAGGAGTAACTCTAAATGACAATCTGAGCTTATCTCCTGTAATTTCGGAAATCCATAGGCATTAATGTACTTACAAAATGTATCAATATTAATTGAATCTACTCTTTGTGCATACAAAGTTGCCATTGAATCTCGGTCGGAATAGTCTAAATATTCTCTTACTACTTGGTCTGCAACGAACAAGCTATTGACGAATAATTCGTGTTGAATATTTCCCTTTCTTTGAAAGAAAATCTTATTGTGTTTCGAGTAGTTTTTTAATACTCTTTCAAAATGTGGCTTAAATTCATTGTACTGGGATAAGCTTTCTAAAACTTCTCTACCTAATCCATTTTCAATCCCTTTGTATAAAGTTATTTCTGCTTCCTTATATTGCATTAACAGAATTTGACATTCTGCAAGTGACAAATATGAATATGCCGATAATTTTAGCTCACAGGCTTTTTTAAATTCAACGACTCCCTTGTTATACTCCTTATGGTTTTGAAAATATTTTCCACACGCATTAAAAAAATAATAGTCGTCTGCTTGGGATAAAATATTCGTACCATATATTAGGAATACAAATAAAAGCACTATTACCTTATTCATTCTTCTATAATTCATAACTCTTTAATATTTCTAAGAAGGATATATAGCCCCAATTTCTTGGGGCTATATTTCAAATTACAATTTTAAATATTAATCCCATTTGAAATCTGCTGGCTGACCAGCAAATGATCCAAACTTAGTGCCATAATCTACATGATCATCCGCCACATTAGTCTTCGGGTCATAAGTAACATGAGAGCGGCCACCTGTTATATTCATGGCTTGGTTCAGTTTCAACTCAAATGAATTAAATTTTGCACTGTTGATTTTCTCGAACTTTTTCATAACTAAATAAAGTTTTAAAGTTTGTAAAATACATTATCTCCCTTCACGCGGTAAGTACGGATTTAAGGTTTTCTCCTGCTTGTTGTGGCCACCAACAAATATTTCATTATCATAATTCATATTCTTTCAGAAGTTACACATTTATTAAAAAAAATTAGGGTGTGTAACTCCTATTTGTTGTTTAACTCGACGTAGGTACCTCGAAGCACCTTGAAGGAATTAAAAACAGCAAGGAGAACACACCCGTAGGTGCGCTCTGCTACTGTTTCTCTCCTTCGTTCAATTCGAGGTTTTACGTCGAGAGATACATTAGTATCGCAATTTCTTTATGTCTAAAATTACCCTTTGGATAATTTGCAACAAATGTATTTTCTTTTTCGACAAGCTGCAAATTTTCCAACAGACTTATCAGTGAACTATTATTGACAGTAATTTTTACTCCCCCATTTCTCCTATCCTATTTTTTATTCAAAGGATTCCTTTGCAAAGTCATATTTTTAAAAGAACGAAAGCAACCAACAAGCCAAAAGTAATGCTGAGAAACCACCGATTTATGGACGCTTTTTTCGTGGCTCTTGCGGATTTTTTGCACTCATGAAAATTATCTCCCTCCTGACCGAATGGTCTGAAAGCATTGTTAATAGTATCATGGGACACATTTTAATTTTCAGGACACCATAAAACGCATCTTTCAACAATCTAAGTAATTGATTATCAGATTTAATTTTTTAATGACTTAGAACCACACAGATTTATTTGGCGTTTGCATGAAGCAGGAGCTATTTTATTGGTTTGCAATTGAGTCAATTACAGAAATGTTATACCTGTCCAACACCTGCACATAAGCCACCTGTGCTATCATTACAGCTCCTACTTTACGTTTCATAGGTGCAGCCGTAAGCCCCATATAGAACTGTTTTGCTTTTACCTCATTAGCCCTTATTGCTGAACGAAAAAGTGTTTGTTTATAAAGATTTAAGGATTTTACATAATCATAATTCATTCCCAAAACGATTCCGCAAAAATTATTGCTTTCCGAAAAGTAATTCAGACTCATGCTTGCCACTTCCGGTTTTCCCGTTTTGCTATATTCCGCTTTTAACCTGAGCACCAATATTTCACCATTCTCCGATTCAAACAGCTTTTTCAAAAACTTTTTAGGAAGGTCAAAACAATTCAGCTCAAAGCTTTTGTCCTTCACATTTTTGTAGAGCTGATAATATTCATCCAACTCTATATCGGAAAGATGATTAATGCGTTCATGCTCGTAATATTTTTCGTAGCTCAATATATCCTCCTTAAAATGTTTACGGCTTTTTCCATGAAATTTGTTCAGCAATTCAGCATTGCTGTTCCAGTTGGGTTTTTCCAGAATACTGGTTTCGGGCATATCCAAACGCATGAAACCCTGATTTAACAAGAAGTCCTTTATTTCGTCATCATCCGCATTAAAATCTCTTAAATACAGGCTATTGGCTTTAAGTTTTCCCTGCAATTCCCATACCCTGTCCAACAATAACGTAAAAGCATTTCTCCAATTCCTATCGGAGCGGTTTATATAGATGTGAATACCTTCCGTAATCATTGTACCCATTACCAATGCCTTTGAACAGAGGTAATAAGGTTCTGTTTTTCTCAATACCTCAATCTTTTGGGACACCATAGCAGGAGCAAGCAGATCATCCTTAATGAATACCGAAGTAAAAAAAGTAGCCAATACCGGTTCCAACTCATTGTTTCGGATAATAAAATAATGAAAACCCCAGTTGTTTTCAGGTTCTGGATTATCAACAAACGTGTCTTGCAAAAATTTCAGGCCATTCCAATCAAACAATCCGTTATCACCTAATAGTACATTCCATTCTTCCTTATTTATTTTTTCAATACATGTTTCGTACTGAACAGTAAAACTGCTTTCACGCTGCGCCATTGGCACTGGCTTAAGATGCTCCCCGGATAAATCTTTAAAATGTGCTACCCTGCGAAACGCCCGCTGAATATCTGCAAATGTTCTGTCCTCCATCCGCAGGGATTTCTGAAAATAATACGCCAGCAACTCTACCATTCTTTTTATATCATCAAAACTGTGGTGACGGGTAATTGTAAACCTCACTCCCGTACAGGTTTCAGGAACGGCGGGGAATATAGCCAGGTTTAAATAAAACCCCTCATTCTGCATGTACTTTACCAACCTGTAACCAACCCTTGTTAAACCAAGGCCAATAAAGAAAATTGGAGTTTGAGGAGAGGAAACGACCGGCAGTGCATAGGTTTCTAATAAATACTGGCAGTAGGCTGTTTTTGCTGACAATTCTCCCTGAAGCAAATATATTTCGTCGGAAAGATGAATCTTTGCACAGGCAATGCCAGCGCCCAGAGCCGAATTTTGATGCTGTCCGGCAAAAATCAAAGGGCCACCACAGTTTCTCACTTTTTCGCACAAAACCTTATCAGGAATAACAAATGCAGCTCCTCCCGCCGCAAAGGCTTTATTTAAAGATGCGGCAACAATAATGCGGGGGTGGATACCAGTACCATTCAACGCATAACCACAGCCGTTTTTTCCCATCCACGACATCCCATGTGCATCATCAATATAGAGATGTAACTGCGGGTATTTTTCCAATAATAGGAGTAAGTCAGCAATAGGAGCGCAATCGCCATACATGGAATAAACCCCATCGCAGGCATACCAGACTTTTTTGTGGCGGGAAATAAGTTCTTGTATTTTGTGTTCAAGTTCATTGAGGTTATTGTGTCTTACAATTTCCACTTTCACGCCGTCTTTCTGTGTATTCAACGCAGCGTATTGAACACTGCTATGCACTTGCTGATCCAGAATAATAGCATCCTTTTCCAAAATGCTTACCGGAATAACCGCCTGATGGCCTAAAGTAGTGGAGGTAGATAAGACCACCGGTGCGTTAAATAACTTCTGCATTAAATCTTCTATTTCGGTATAAAGTGTACAGGAAGTATAACTTCGTGAGGACGGGTACTGAATACCATAGCGACGTATCGCATCCATCCCGCCCTGAATCAAACGTTCGTCATTCTCAAGTCCCAAATAGCTATATGAACCAAAGTTGATAACTTCTTTCCCCGATAATAGAATGGTTCTACCGTTATATGCCGGGTCTTCCGTAATGTGATGCAGAATGTGCTGTTCTTTGCCCTTTGTAATAATTTCGTTGGTTAGTTCAAGTAAATCTTTTCTCATTATCCATGTTTTTAGGTGAAACTTTGTTGTAGGTAACTCAAAATCAAATTAGGTAAAGGAATGCCAATGGCATACCGATACTGCCACATTAAGGCATTTGTATATCGAAAAAAACGATACCTTTGTCTACTAATAAGGACACCCTTTAGTTGGCTTCCGAATAGAGGTTTCAGGCAATGAGAGAGCTTTTACATGAAAACGAGTATATGGAATCCTGGCTGGTAGACGGGATAATTGAAGCTACCTATAAAAAACACATCAAATACATTACTTTGGAAATAACAAAATCCGTTGTAGAAGAACGGATTAAAGCTACTAAGGGTATAACAAGACCACTGTTGATTGATATGGGACAGGTAGCGGAGATTGATAAAGCATCAAGAAAATACCTTTCTGATGGTGATGGAACAAGATACCTGAGTGCAACGGCAATTATTGTTAAGGATCAGATTACCCTTTTTCTCGCACGATTGTTTATCATGCTGGATAAACCCAAAATTCCAACAAAATTCTTTATTAATCGTAATGAAGCCCGGCGCTGGCTGTCTACCTTCAAAAACCTCAATTAATGGTTTTTCAGGAGATGAGCACAATTGTGTTGTTCAAAGAGTTTTATTACGCCCTTAATAGCGTTTTTCCCCAAACCATTAAGTTTTGAAAGCGATTCCAATGTAGCCTGGCTAATGAGTTCTTCTGGTGTATTTATTCCCATCATTTTAAGGGCGTTAATGGTTTTAGCTGGCAATCCAAATTCTTTTAAGGGTGTTTTAAGAAACCGCCCGGATGCAGGGTCTTCATTAAGGGCATTTTTATTTATCTCCCAAGCCCTTGCCATAATCCAGCTATGAAATCGTTGCACCGAAAATCGGACTTTCTGAACGGCCTGATTATAGGTGAAGATTACAGTGTTTTCCGGCATTTCCAGTTTGTCTGCCAAAACTTTATGGCTCCTGTAATTGAGATAATGTTCGATGGCCAGTTCTTCTTTTTTGGAAATGCAAACGCCGTTATTTACCCAATTTTGCCATTGTTCATTATACATGGCAAGTAAACCATTTATTGTCACCTCTTTTTGGTGGAAATCAGAAGCCGGGACAAGTGGAAAGTCCTGATAATTGGAAAAAGCCTTTTCCCGGTCATTCCTCTTTAACAAACTCGCTTTGTTTAACACCCATTTATCAAAGTACCGAAAAGTGTAATTTAATTTTTCTATGGCCTGTTGATAGGTCTTTTCAACCAATAGGTGCTGATTTTTATCTCCTTCGGCACTTCCGTTTTTCAACATATTTTCAATGCTGAGAACTTCGGCTGCGCTCAGGTGGGTTCCTATTTCCAGCCATATATTTTGAATGGTATGGTACTCGTCAAGCAAATTTTCCAACTCTTGTGTTTTTCGGACTCTTTTCACTAATTTACTTTCCGGCTCTACCTCCTCCACAAGGAATATTATTCTTTGTTCTTTTAAGGATGTTGTTTCGGAAACGCTGGCATTCAGTCTCCCGGTTTTACCTTCGGGTAATTTTACTTTCAGGTTCTTAACAGTTCCCATTAAATCAAGCAGAAATGGTTCCTGCATTTCCTTGAAAATCTCCTGGATTTTGAGGACAGATAGTTCAATAGAAATGGATTCGTAGTGTTCTTCAAAATTGTGATTGCCATACAAAATTTTTCCCTGAAGGTCAGTTACAATAACAAGCGTGGAGGTGCTCAACTGATTAACAATGTCGGAGGTAAGTTCTTTAGGAATTAACCGTGACTCCAATTCTTCCGCTAAAACATTGAATGTGGTGGCAAGGTATTGTAATATACTATTTGTATTCGGCTGGGAGGCCGGTATATGGATACGTTTGGAAAAATTCCCATCAATCATTGCAGCCACTTGTTCCAATACCTGATTAAAGACCTGTTGTACATCTTCCCGGTTATCCCGCAGTTCGATGATTTTTTCCAATAGTTCTCCTATTTCTTTATCAGCCTCGACATTTTTCTTTTTGGCATTCAGAATTTCATAGACCTCTGCCAGCAGGGCTTTGAGGTGCTTGGATTCTGCATTTTCAGATTGTTCTATCTGCATAAGATTTATTATCTATTGGGATAGGTTAGCCTTCATTTAGTTTAACCAGACGAATAATAAAATTAAGGCGTTTGCCTTTCTGATAGGCCAATTGCCCCAACTTCCCCTTTTCGAGCGGCGCACCCATTTCCCTGAAAGTATACACTAAATTGTATGTAGCGACCAGACCCATGCTATAATGTTTTTTCAGCTTTATGGTTAATTGACGGATGGTTGTCACCTTGCCGCTATATATTAATTCATCAAGGGTATTGTAGAGCTTTATTTTCTTAAGGGTTTTATCCGAAAGCAGTTTATAGATATTGGCGGGCATTTCTAATGCTGTGTTGCTGTTTATTAAAAAAGCTACCCTGTATTTTCCCTTATAGGTATATCCTCCTGCTTCGGGAACATACCCGATTGGCGCTCCCAAATCTTCCATTTGCTCTAAGTACCGGTAAAACTGGCGTTCTGATAAGCCCAGTTTTTTAGCAAGACCCTGATATTGCTTAAGAGATAAAACCTGTTTATGAAAGGTCTTATCAATTTCTGCGTAGATGCGGAATTTTTGGGCTAATAATTTCATGAAAAGTTATTGGACAAAGATATTAAATACCAGCATTAGGTCTTTCAAAATGTGCCGAATCGGGGAATTTTCCTGTTGAATCTAAAAAACCCTAACGCCTGTATTTTGATTGTAAGGTGTTATTTTTATCCAGCCAATCCGGCAAAATATGGGTATAACCCCCGGCTCCTATTTTTTTATCCTGTATCACCCTGTCCAGTTTAATGGCCACATACAGGGCTTTGGCAATAGAATTATAAGGATCCTTTAAGGATTGTTGCAATTGGGGTTCTATTAACAGCAATTCCTTTACAATTTCTTTAGTAAGCAAGGGTTTTTTGTTCCGGGACAGGATAAAAATAACCTTCTCCACCTGCGCCCATTCCTTATCATAACCTTTATACTTTATTACAGGGTCATCTCCATTGGTTAATTGCTGTATTTGCCTGTTCTTTTGTTCCAGCCGCTTTACTAAAACATCCTTTTGCGCTATAAGTACATCATTAGCTTTATACAGGTTCTTTGCCAACAGGATTAATTTTTCTGTGCTCATAGTATAAAGCTCTTTATACCGCAGTTTATCAGCGATTACCTTTGCTTTTTGGCTGTTTTCGTGCTTATTTTCCTTTGCCATAGTCCTGTTTTTAATAAGTTTGCATATCCATTGGATATAAAAAGTATTTCGTTAAGATGCCGGGGTATATGGTTTCTACCTGAGAATACCTCCTTAGTATATCTGGATATTTCAATTCTACTTTTGGATACCTCATTAGTATTTTTGAATACCTTGTTTCTACTTGTGAATACCTGCTTTGGATATGCAAAATTCGCAATTTTTTTGACTATAAAAAATTTACTTTTGTTCTATGACAAATCACGAAATTAACCTGAACCGCCTTTGCTTATGGGAATTGCTCCGGCATAAAGATACCTACGGGCAGTTTAAATCGGACATTATTGCCCTGCTGATGCCAAAGGATTTATACGACTTTGAGGATGATCTGTTAGCCCGGTTCAAAGCTAAAAGCATGGATCAGCTTATATCCAGCCACCCCGACCAGTTTATCCGTATCGGGAAAAGGGTTAAGGCAGAGAAAAACAAGTGGGTAGACGCCTGGTATGATACCGCCAAGGATTATGTCATCACCCCGGATGTACCCACCTATGGTTTGTTTTTGGTGTATTGGCTGCGGAATCTTGAAATCGACCAGATAGATGAATTTTTGAGGTTTCAGTTCCATACCCATTTTGAGCGGGACAGTTTGTTGTTCAGGCGTACAATTCATTTAGCCATACGCAGGCATGGGAAAATGATGCGAAATGAGCAGATAGAAACCGTAGGAGAATGGTTATCCGGCCTTGATAAACCTGTTGAGGGAGAAACAGCGAAGCTGATTAAAATACAGGGCAGTGAAAAGGGGCGAATGAAGCGGGGAGCAGCCCATAAACCTACTGTGCTTACACAAGAACAAACAGCCTTACTGATATTTTTCATGCAGGAATCCCGCATCATTTTAAAGGATGAATACCTCCACAAAACTGAGGCCGGACATGCTTTTGCAGTACTTACCGGTTTTAGCCCGGAAACACTGCGGCATGATTTGGGGAAATTCAGGGACATAGAAAACATTACGAAAAAGAACCTGTCGGAACTTCACACTGTATTAAAGCAGCTCATTCATCTGGTAGAGCATACCATTTCTTTAAAAAAAGATTAGGTTCAGGGACTGCCATGAACTCTGAGTAAGCGATCTCTTTATTGGAACTTTGCACTAAACCCAAAAATCATAGTTCCATGAGTGCAATCTTTGTAACCAGCTTTAGTGAGGCAGAATTAAAAGAGTTTCTTAAAACTGCCCTGAAAGAAATTTTGAGTGAAGGCATAGAGAAGCTAAAACCAGAAGAAGCCCAACCCCTTGACATAAGGGAAGCGGCCAAGCTCTTAAAACTCCAAGTAACCACCCTGTATGAGAAAACCTGCCGCAAAATCATCCCACACTTTAAAAGGGGGAATAAGTTATACTTTCATAAAGAAGACCTGCTGGCATGGATAAAAGGGGGCAAGGTCAGGACACAGGAAGAAACTGCTAATCAGGCCATGTCTTATTTATTAAAGAGAAACAAAAGCAGGCTGTAAGCCAAAGCAGATGCAGCGCAAGGGAAACAGGGCTAAAAACCCTGTTTTTTTATTATTGGAAATTAAGCGGATACTTCAAAATTGAGTATATTTGTGTGTATTCTTTGAAATACTGCCGGAATGTTCATTAGAGAACAGGATTACTAAAATTTACGCTGGCTGTGTATATAGGGGCATTTATGTGAAAATAGTCTCCCCTGTGTCCCCCGAAAATTTCTACCTCCCTTCAACCCCTTGATAAATCAGTATATTTGGCAGTTTTGTACAATTGTTAAGGAGAAATAGTCCAAAACGATCTCGAATATTACATTGATAAATGCCGATGGATAAATAGGTATTAGGCCAATTCTCCTTTCCGTCAATTGATCCGTTTCCAACTTGTACTATTCATTTTAAGCGAACCGGGTTAAACCCCTTTTGTGTCCGAGACCAGGTGTTGGCTAAAATTCCGCAGCATTGCCCTTCGGAAATGCACCCAGGTGGTACAGCATTGATTGTATAAACTATTCCCTGTATGCCGCATTAAAGAAATTTTTTAACTTCTCTTTGCCCATGATATTATACTTGCCGTCCGAACAATCGGATATTACCTTTGGTAACACATCAAAAAGTTCTTCAAGAGCATCTTTGCGGCCGGTAACTAAATGATAGAAACTTGCACCATCAATTTCTCTTATTTTTTCATTGGCAGGACATTTTTCTCCCTCTTCCTTATTGGAAGGAGTAAACATGATGTCGTATCGTTTTGGTCTTTTTGGAATAATTGCAACATAATAGGCAGTATACCCTTTGTATTTACTACTTTTAGGCATCACTTGCGCTTGTAGTGAATGATATAAGTCTGCGAGTTTGCCGCCCGAAATGGTATTGTATTTGTTTTTTATTTCCGCTATGATCTTATGCTTTTCGGAAACTAAATCCATGATGTTCCCCGTCTTCATATTTTCCCAGCCATTTGAAAACCCAAGAATGGTTTGGTGAAAATCACCGATATGATTTTGCAAGGTCTTTTGAGCTTGTCTATTCGTTTCGCTTTTCAACCAATTGTTGTAATCGATTTCGAAACCAGCGATTTCGAACATTGCGGAAAATGGATCGATAACATTTTTTCCGAACTCGTCCTTTGCTTGAGCTTTTGCCACTTCCGCCTTACTCAGTAAATGTGACACTACTGACAGAAGATTTTTATCGCTCATCCATTTTAAATACGCCATTAAATGTAAATTTAAGATTCAAATCTATCCTTTTTTAGCTGATTTCCTGACTTTAGCTTTTAGTGCCTTATAGTAAGCAATAGGCTCCTTAACCATTGAATAGTAATCATTTAGGAAGGATACTACTGATAAACCTATTTCTTTAGCAAGGTTTACTGGTACAGCATTTCCAATTTGTTTATACTGCTGATTCATAGAGCCGGCAAATTTCCAATTGTCCGGAAAAGTTTGAATTCTTGCGTATTCGCGAACACTGAATGGTCTTGTCTCTTCAGGATGACATCTTTCAGTTTGCTTTTGGGCGGGACTACAAGTAAGTGTTAAACAAGGTTCGTTCCATCCAATTCTTCTGGCAATTCCGGTTTTACCACCACCCAGGTAAAAACTTTTTTGCATGTATTCTTTTTGAAGGTTTAATGGCAAATCTCTCCAGTAACCTCCTTGTGGAATCAAATCCAGAATTTCTTTCTTTCTTTTAGGATATTTTGCGCCTGATGATTCGGGTACATTTGAATTATACAGATCGCCCTTTTTCAAAGCATCTTTTGTTGTGTAGATCTTTTTAAATGGTTTTGGATAGTGGAACTCTAAATCAATATCCTTTCTGATGCCTACTATTATTAAACGCTCTCTTTTTTGTGGTACCCTGTAAAAGATGGCTTTAAGGACTTTTGGTTCCGGAACTCTATATCCTATTTCATCAAGAATTGAAATCATTCCCTCTAAAGTCCGGCCATTGTCATGTGTAAGCAGGCCTCTCACATTTTCTCCGATACACATTAATGGATTTGTTTCCTGAACTACACGAGCAAATTCATAAAACAAAGTGCCACGAGCATCTTTAAGACCTAATTTTTTTCCGGCATAACTGAAAGCCTGACATGGAAACCCTCCGGTTACAACATCGACCTTGTTCTTATATTGCTTAAAAGAAACATTTTTAATGTCATTTTCAATAACATTCCACTTCGGCCTATTGTTACGCAGAGTTTCACAAGCCCAATGGTCAAATTCATTTAATGCTACACAATTTAGCCCGGCTGCTTCTAATCCAAGTGCAAATCCGCCCGCACCAGCAAACAATTCAATGGCTGAATAATTTTTATTCGCCTCTATTTTGGGCAATTCTGCTTCGTCAGTAAATAAAAAACCTAATTCGTCAAATACTTTAAGTTGCTCTTTTCTATAAACCCGATAGTTGCTCATTGGTTCACGAACCGCTTTGAGTTTTCCACTATTGTCCCACCGCCTCAGGGTTTCTTTTGTCTTGCCGAGCATGTCCGCTACGTCAGAAAGGGTATAGTAATTTTTCGTAACCATATTATACCATATTAAACAACATTATACATGGTTACAAATATATTATAATGTAGTTACGATAGGAATATTGTTAATAAATTGGCTGACTAAAGAAACTGGTTTAAAGGGGTATTGGATAAGTCGGGATCAGTTTTTATTGGTTATTAATCGTTTAATCATTTACACCCTAATTGAAATTATAAAAGCCACGTCAGTTAAGGCTTAGCATAGAATATTAGGACATAAATTCCCACACGATTAATATTGGCAAGAAAACGCCCTATCAACAAGGCTGAGATGAGGAGCAACTTAGAGGCGTTTATGCATGGTCGGAAAAACGACAGAAAGCAAGCCCAAAATATTCTCATGGAAGCCACGTCATGCATGCTGCGTAATAAAACATTAGGGATTAATTAACCAAACGATTCATAACGAGAAATAGCCCAAAACGATCTCGAATATTACATTGGTAAATGCCGATGGATAAATAGGTATTAGGCCAATTCTCCTTTCCGTCGATTGGTCTAATACCTTTTTCGATACGGTAGTATTCTGTGTCGGAGGAAGGGAATAAACTAATTTACACGCTGTGGTTTTTATTGTGTTAGGGTATTTACGTTCCTGAGCAGTATAAAACCTTTTTGAATGGATGCAGGAAGTGTCCAGGGCTGACCCGGTAAAAATGCTGCTGAGACAAAAACATAAGGACGGGTGGACAATGAATTGTAATAGAGCCAAGTTTCTGCCTTGAATTTAAGAACTACTGTAATTCTTCGCGAAGTTTTCTGCTCACGCCACTTACTATCAATCTGTAGCTGTCATCAATCCACTGTTTCAGTAATTTGTCGCCGACCTGTCCTTCGCATATTATTGTGTTCCAGTGCTTCTTGTTCATGTGGTAACCGGGAAGCACACAGGTATATTGTTCGCGCAATTCCAGTGCTTTTTCAGGATCGCATTTTACATTAAACTGCAGGGGTTGGGTAGTTATATCCGCAATCAGAAAAATTTTTCCCGCAACTTTAAATACCAGGGTGGTTTCATCAAAAGGAAAGCTTTCTTCCGTTCCCTTTTTATTCAGGCAATATTCGCGCAGGTGTTCAATATCCATTTCCCCCTTTTATTTAAGCCCCATTTTTTCGCGCATGAGTTCGTTGAATGATTTTTCGGCCAGTAGGGGTAGCTCACGCTCCGTACCCCAGGCTTTTCTGAAAAAACTTTGAAGCAATGCGTTTTTTATCTTCACGTGGCCACGGTTCATTTTTCTGCGGTCAAGCATGGCTTTTTTCCATACTGTCCACATAGCCCTTTCCGGCAGGGTCTGTAAACCACTGTTCAAGGCATCCCGGCGATTATACAGCAGTAATTTATGAATGTCGATTTTTACAGGACACACTTCCGTGCATTTACCACAAAGACTCGAAGCCTGACTAAGGTGTCTGTACTCTTTCAGACCTTTCATCCAGGGACTTATTACCTTGCCAATTGGCCCTGAATAGGTTGTATGGTAAGCATGTCCGCCAATACTATTGTATACCGGACAGGCATTGAGGCAGGCTCCGCAACGTATACACTGTAAAGCCCGGCGCTGTTCGATTTGCTCCAATAGCTCTGTTCGTCCATTGTCGAGCAATATGAGGTACATTTCTTCCGGGCCATCGTTTTCGTTATTTTTTCGTGGACCAAATACTACAGAGTTGTATGTGGTGATACGTTGTCCTGTTCCGTACGTGGCCAACAAAGGCCAGAAAAGGTCAAGATCGTTAAGCGAAGGAAGGATCTTTTCTATTCCGGCAATAGCAATATGGATTCGGGGCAGTGCCATGCTTAACACGCCATTGCCTTCATTTTCGGTAATAGCAATAGCACCACAGTCTGCAATTAAAAAATTAGCGCCGCTAATGCCAGTCTCAGCGGCAAAAAATTTATCGCGCAGGTACTGTCGGGCAAAAGCCGTTAGCTCATCTGCTCCTGCATTTTCCTTTGTTCCGAATTTCTCATGGAAAAGTGTGGCAATTTCCTCCCGGCTTTTGTGCATGGCCGGAGTCACAATATGAAAAGGAGGTTCTCCGGCTTCCTGCTGAATAAACTCGCCCAGGTCGGTTTCGGGACAATCAATATTTCGTTCGGCCAAAAATTCGTTCACCCCGATTTCTTCACTCACCATTGACTTTGTTTTTACCGCTTTCTTCACCTCATGGCGTTCTATTATTCTTCCCAACTCTTCTAATGCCTCTTCGGCATCCCGAGCCCATATCAGTTTGCCGCCGTTTTTAATAAAGTTGGCTTCAAACTCCTGGAGATACCGATCCAGGTTTTCGATGGCTTTTTGCTTAAGTGCGGAAGCCCGTTCGCGGGCCAAATCCGGATACATGAATTGCGAAAGTCCGCTTTCATGCTTTTTGGTATATTGCCGGATACTATGATTCAGCTTACGATGTAGTGCTTCGTCAAAGGCATTTTTCTGTGTGGCGTTCCTGAATAATTCGGCGGGACTACTCATAAGGCATAAAGTTAGGAGAAAATGCGAAAGTGTTGAAATACAAGATGTGAAACAAGTGCTAAAACAGGTTCACATCTTGTTCATATTAACAGATCCGGATACCAATGATTTTCGGGGGCTTTTGTTAATTTTAAGGGGTAGAAAATTGTCTTGTATGAAGCAGTATCATGATTTAATGCGGCATGTGCTGGAGCACGGAACAAAAAAAACCGATCGTACCGGAACCGGAACCATCAGTGTATTTGGTTATCAGATGCGCTTTGATTTATCGGAAGGCTTTCCTTTACTCACCACCAAAAAACTGCATACCAAATCCATTATACACGAATTGCTTTGGTTCCTTAAAGGCGACACAAATATCAAGTATTTAAAAGATAACGGCGTAAGTATTTGGGATGAGTGGGCAGATGAAGATGGCAACCTGGGTCCGGTATACGGCTATCAATGGCGCAACTGGCCCGCTCCTGATGGTAGCCATATCGATCAGGTTACAAAAGCGGTGGAGGGTATAAAGAAAAATCCCGATTCCCGCCGGCTTATTGTAAGTGCCTGGAATGTGGCCGATGTGGATAAAATGAAATTGCCTCCCTGTCATGCCTTCTTTCAGTTTTACGTGGCCGATGGAAAACTCAGTTGCCAGTTGTATCAACGCAGTGCTGACATTTTTCTTGGTGTACCCTTTAATATCGCATCCTATGCTTTGTTATTAATGATGATGGCTCAGGTATGTGATCTGCAGGCCGGAGATTTTGTGCATACCCTGGGCGATGCCCATATTTACACTAATCATATAGAACAGGTTAATCTGCAATTGAGTCGTGATTGCCGCAAACTACCTGTAATGAAAATTAATCCTGAGGTAAAGAACATCTTCGGGTTTAGGTTTGAAGATTTCAGCCTGGAAGGATACGACCCGCACCCGCATATTAAAGCGCAGGTAGCGGTATGAGTGGAGGGTTCGGATTTTGGAGTTCGGCCTGTCCGTACCAATTTGAATTTCTGTTTTTTTCCTATAAATTTATAATAAACTAAACCACTCTTTATGCGTAATCAGTTTGTTCTTGCTTCTTTGTTCACACTACTGGTATCTGCTGTTATAACGTATTTCTATCCTTATTTTGCCTGGACGTTTTTACTCTCTGTTCCCTGCATAGCCCTTGGTTTTTATGACATGAGCCAGACCAAACACTCGCTTATGCGTAATTTTCCGCTTATGGGTCGTATGCGCTGGGTAGCCGAATGGATGCGCCCAAAATTGTTTCAGTATTTTGTAGAGTCTGACACCAGTGGAGCGCCCTTTAACCGGCTAAGCCGCAGTGTAGTGTATCAACGCGCCAAAAAAGTAAACGACACCACTCCTTTTGGCACCCAACTGAATGTATATGAAATTGGTTATGAATGGCTCAATCACAGTATCAATCCCATTCCATTAAGTAAAGTCAATCACGACCCCAGGGTACTGGTTGGCGGCCCCGACTGCAAACAACCCTATTCAGCCAGTATTTTTAATGTTTCGGCCATGAGTTATGGGGCTTTAAGTAAAAATGCCGTGATGGCGCTAAACCGGGGGGCGCGACTTGGTGGTTTTGCGCACAATACCGGCGAGGGAGGGCTTAGTCCATACCATCTGGAACCGGGCGGGGATGTTATCTGGCAAATTGGTACCGGTTATTTTGGCTGTCGTAATGCTGATGGTAGTTTTAATTTTGACGAATTTGCCAAACGGGCAGTGCACCCCCATGTTAAAATGATTGAAGTGAAAATGTCGCAGGGAGCAAAACCCGGACATGGCGGCATTTTACCCGCAGCAAAGGTAACCGATGAAATTGCGAAGATACGATTGGTAGAAAAAGGCAAAGATGTGATGTCGCCTCCTTATCACAGGGCCTTTAATACACCCATAGAAATGTTGCAGTTCATTAAAAGGCTGCGCGACCTTTCCGGTGGTAAACCTATTGGCTTTAAATTATGCGTAGGCCGCAAAAGTCAGTTCATTGCTATTTGCAAGGCCATGATCAAAACGGGTATTATGCCCGATTTTGTTACGGTGGATGGTGGTGAAGGAGGAACCGGCGCCGCACCATTGGAATTCAGCAATTCGGTGGGCATGCCATTACGGGAAGGATTGATTTTCGTACACGATGCCCTCAACGGATTCGGCCTGAAACGTCACATTCGTATTATTGCTTCGGGTAAGGTACATACCGGTTTTGATCTGATAAAGAATTTTGCGCTGGGCGCCGATATGTGCAACAGCGCGCGGGCCATGATGCTGGCTCTGGGCTGTATACAAGCCCTGGAGTGTAACAGCAATACCTGCCCCACAGGCGTAGCTACCCAAAATCCTAAATTATACAGCGGACTGGATGTTGCAGATAAAGGCAGCCGTGTAGCCAATTTCCAGCACGAAACAGTGAAAGCGGCGATAGAGCTGATGGCCGCTGCCGGCGTAGACCATCCCGATAATGTGCACCGTTCCTTTATTTACCGGCGTGTTAACT
>JACCDG011415808.1_pt1 | contig 27777 bp, 30 predicted proteins | sample 7442471 | NCBI WGS metagenome assembly JACCDG01 (sample SAMN15323444, study PRJNA562643) | freshwater metagenome | isolation source: river surface water | place: USA:Blue River Watershed | collected 2017-08-17 | reverse complement strand
GGTAAAAGTACCTACACCTGCGGTGAGCAGTGCACACTTTTTACGCATCTTGCAGTTCGTGAAAATGCACTCGACTTGTATGGCTTTAGTACCCGTGAAGAACTATCGGTATTTGAAGCACTTATAAAGATACCAAAAATCGGACCTAAGACAGCAATCCAGATACTCTCCCAGACAGATCTCACCACACTTTCGCGCGCGGTCTCAAGTGATGACGCCTCATATCTTTCAAAAATGTCTGGCATAGGAAAGAAAAGTGCAGAAAAGATCGTAGCGGGGCTACGAGATGTTCTTGGAGAAGATGGATTTGTACATACAAGCCCACGTACGCATGAGCAAGACACTGACGTCGTGGATGCTCTCGTGGCACTAGGATATCCGCAACGAGATGCAGCAAACGCTGTGCAGCAGCTTCCGCTTGAACTTACAGGCACAACTGCGCGCATAAAAGAGGCGTTGAAGTATCTTGCTGGGTAACTTTTGAAACGACGAGAATATCGGTATACTGAACATCTATGGATACCTTGCTTTATCATATTCGACGTCTTGTTCCCTCTTCCCTCTTTCGACTACTTCAACCACCGTATCACTTCATGTTTGCGCTCTTAGGAGCACTCATCTACAGATTTCCTTCAAAGGAAATTACCGTTATTGGCGTAACGGGCACGAAAGGTAAGTCAACGACTGTTGAACTCATCAATGCAATCCTTGAAGCAGACGGCAGACGAACTGCGGTTGCAGGTACTATTCGCTTCAAGATTGGAGAGAAAAGCGAACGTAATCTCTATAAGATGACGATGCCAGGGCGTTTTTTTATTCACAAATTCCTTCGCGACGCGGTCAATGCTGGTTGCGATGTAGCAGTCATTGAAATGACTTCGCAGGGCGTACTCCAGTACCGACATGCATTCATCGACCTTGATGCCCTTGTCTTTACAAACCTCTCTCCTGAACATATTGAATCTCACGGTTCGTATGAAAAGTACATTGCAGCAAAACTTGAGCTCGCGCGAGGTTTGGAAAAATCAAAGAAGCGACCGCGCTTTGTGATTGCAAACAAGGATGATGATCATGGACACCTGTTCCTTGCGGCGCATGTTGAACACTCACTTCCTTATGCGCTTTCCGATCTTGAACTTCACACACTCAACAAGGACGATATAAGCTTGGTAATAGACGGTGCAACAATACGTGTACCGCTCATTGGTCTTTTTAACGTATATAACGCACTCGCAGCAATCACCTGCGCCCGTGCGTTCGGTGTGCCACTGAAGACTATCCATCGCGCATTAACCAATCTCGCACCAATAAAAGGCCGTGTTGAGCGTTTCAAGTCACCAAAAGGTGCTGAAAAAAAAGTCACTGCAATCGTTGACTATGCGCACACACCCGACTCTCTTGAGAAGCTCTACCAAGCATTTGAGAAAGAGCATACTGTCTGCGTCCTTGGCAACACAGGTGGTGGACGCGACACATGGAAGCGACCTGAGATGGGACGCATCGCGAATCAATACTGCAACCGCATCATCCTTACCAACGAAGATCCTTACGATGAAGACCCTCGCAAGATTGTTGATGATATGGCACGCGGTATCGATGACGAATCGAAGCTCACTATTATTATGGATCGACGCGCTGCGATACGCACCGCGCTTGAGGAGGCGCCTGATGGCAGTGTTGTATTAATCTCGGGTAAAGGCACTGATCCCTATATTATGGGTCCGCATAATACGAAAATGCCTTGGAGTGATGCAAAAGTGGTACAACAAGAAATGACAGCACTCTTCGGAGACCCCTCCTAGAACTCCTCACATCAACACAACGACCATATCATATATGATATGGTCGTTGTGTTGATGGTGTGTTATTGCTGTATTGATGGTGTGCCATTCTTATTCCTTAAAGTGAAAAAGTACAATGCCCGCACACACGGAAACATTGAGCGACTCCTTACTTCCTGACATAGGCAGTTGTAGGTGCGTGTCACAAGGTACCAAAACCTCTGGCTCAATACCGGTAACCTCATTTCCAAAGATAAACGCGATGTCGCCTTGAGGTGTATATGACGTATATGGAATCGCAACTGGTGTCTGTTCTATTCCCACTATAACAACTCCATTATTTTTTAGATTTGCAATAACAGGTGCTGTATCAATACTTATTTCATAAGGCACCGTATCCACGGCACCGAGGGATGTCTTCGCAATCTCGGCGTTTGGCAGCCCAAAACGATTAATAGGCGTGGGAGTATATCCAGTCAAAAATATCTTAGAAACGCCTGCGCCATCCGCAGTACGGAATATCGATCCCACATTGTGGGCACTTCGTATGTTATGAAGAATGACATATGTCTTTCGCATAATCTTCGCATGGTACACTAAACTCAATGTTGAGCCTATTCCCCGTACATTTCCTCGCGCCAATTGCATATATTCTTTTGCGTCTTTGTGTGGGATTTATTTTTGTGCGATTCGCACATTGTCATCTACAAAAACGTCAGCTCCTTGTAGCAGGAGTAGAGATACTCGTCGGTATTGGATTCCTTCTTGGCCTTTTCACCCAGCTCGCAGCGCTTATTGCGCTCGTGTATACAACAGTATTGTATGCACTCCATGAGCGATTTGCATACCCAAAAGGACCAACGAAGCAGACACTCGTACTCCTTTTCTTCATATCACTGAGCCTCTTTATCACTGGACCTGGCATACTTGCGTTTGATTTGCCTATCTAGGTTTCTGTCGACAACATGCTTGTATGTGGTATAAATGGCGTGCGCAAGAGCGCATATCACCATTCTACGAGGGTAGTCTGGTTGAAAGATAATTTCCGCCTTACAGGCGCAGTACACCTTGTGGATATATTACTTCCCTTCGGTCGCAATCTATCTCGCAAGGTCCGGAAATGTAGAACATACATTTCCGCCTTACAGGCGCAGTACACCTTGTCGCTCTTTTGTTTTGACATTCGTCTCACAAAAGAGCTGGCAAGGTCCGGAAAAATGCCCCGCATTTTTCCGCCCATAGCTCAGCTCGGTACGCGTGAACAGTATCCCATACTATTCACCCTTATTAAGGAGCTTGGCCATTACACAATTCTATATCCGCCCATAGCTCAGCCGGTAGAGCAGCTCCCTTTTAAGGAGAAGGTCCTAGGTTCGATCCCTAGTGGGCGGACTCGAAAAAAACAGTGCCTGCGCACTGTTTTTTCATACGAGTCCGAGACGGAACGATGTATTTTGCTGTCTATGCAAAATACGAGTGAGTCGGGCTCGCGAATGCTTAGTAGATTGTACGCGAAGCGTGACAATGTACTTAGCAATTCGCGAGGACGAGACGGGCTCGTGAATGCTTATGAACGTAGTGCATGAGTACCGTGTGACGACACGTTTTTCATATTTTATAGTGCAAGCACCCATGCTTCGAGTGCAAGTCCAATGTCTCGCTTACCAAGATGTCCTTCGTGATACAAAGAAAGGAGTGCGCGAGAATACCCGTCTAATTCATCTTGCGTAAATTTTGCAAGTGCACGCTTCGTCTTGCTGTATACAAATGGCTTAAGTCCTGCCTCTTCTGCGCTTCTTGTCCTTGCAACAAGGCGTGCTGTGTTCACTTGCCAAAAAAGAAGGCCAATAATCGCCTCGTGTGAGATACCCGCACGTAATGCATCATTCAAAAGTAACCAGAGTGATTTCTTATCTTTTGCAAGAAATGCATCGGTGAGTGCAAAGGTGTTAAACTTTTCTTTTTTCTCTGCGACATATTCTTCACATTCTGTGGCATGTTTTTGAAATAACTTCTTTTCCCCTGCATTCAAAGCATTTTCAGCAACAACAAAAATTCTTGGCGATTCCTGAAGGAGCGGTACGTCATTCATGAGAGCCTCAAACGCCTCTTCACTTTCAGACAGCGTATCAATAAAGGTCACTGACGCTCCGCCAAAGAGTGATACGCTCCCTGCATGTTCCGCAAATATGCCAGGTCGATAGTCGGTTGCACGTATACTCGATGTTTCTTGTCCATCAGCAAGTGTACGGATGCGCATGTGTGCATTTTCTCGAGTCTTCTCTGTATCTGTTCCGAAATATACGTACAACATACGGTTAGACTTTTTGCATCTCATCCCAATTCTTTCCTACCTTCGCTTCGGCTATGATAGGAACTTGTTTTGTCTCTTCAAGGGGGAGTACTGACTCCATAATACGCTTGAGTACAGGAACCTCTTTTTTCACAAGCGCATCACGTATCTCAAATACAAGCTCGTCGTGTACTTGGAGAAGCATGCGGACATCGTCAGAAAGATTCTGTTCCTTAAGATACGTATGAACATGGACCATAGCAATACGAATGATATCCGCAGCAGTTCCTTGTACTGGTGCATTAATCGCCATACGTTCCGCCTGTGCACGAATGAATGGCGCTGATGAATTCATACCTGGAAAATGACGGCGGCGACCGAAATAGGTAGCTGTATATCCATGTGCGCGTGCAGATGCCTTTGTCTCTTCAAGGTATTCGGCAAGCCGCGTGAAGGTATTAAAATATGCATTGAGAAACTCCTGCGCTTCTTCTCGTTTTGTTGTTGCACCGAGATTGGCACGAAGCGCATTTACTCCCATACCATAGAGAATACCAAAGTTAATAACCTTTGCTTGGCGACGCATATCAGCAGTAACCTCCTCTGGAGCAACACCAAAAACACGGGCTGCAACACCCTTATGAACATCTTCATCATTTCTGAAAATCTCAATGAATTTCTTATCACCTGATAGGAAAGCGGCTACGCGCAATTCCACCTGCGAATAATCTATTGATACGAGTGTATATCCTGATGAAGCAATAAAAGCCTTGCGTATTTCTCGCCCCTCTTCCGTACGCACGGGGATGTTTTGGACACCTGGATTCTGCGATGCCATACGTCCCGTAACTGAACCAGATTGTAGGAAAGTGGTGTGTACACGTCCTTCATTGTCCACAAGCTTTGGGAGTACATCGATGTACGTTGAGACAAGCTTCTGCACTTCACGATATCGAAGCACATCGCCGATAATCGGATGCATATCCGCCATCTTCTCGAGTTCTGATTCGCGCGTTGAACGTTGTCCCGTAGCCGTATGTTTCTGATTCTTTGGCTTCAAAGCTAACGTGTCGTACAGAATGTCACCGAGTTGCTTTGGTGAATTGATATTGAAAGAGGTGCCCGCATGCGTGTAGATACGCTTCTCAAGTTTCTCAAGCTCTGTATGCATCTTTTTTGAAAGCGCTTTGAGATGCTTCACATCAATGAGTGCTCCTACCTGTTCCATTTCACGGAGCACCGTGATGAGTGGAAGCTCAATCTCTTCATACACACGCGATAATCCTTGTTTTTTAATCTCTGCTTCCATATGTGCAAGAATTGCAGCAAAATCAGTAAGTTTATGTGCGCGACCGTACTGCATGATGTCATCGTGTGTTGGGTTGGTGGTGTCCGAAGAGAGAAGCCATAGGGCAAGCGCGGCTTTTGCAATATCTGCATCCGCAGTCTTCGGCGCATCAGACCTAATCTCTGGTTCCTTAAGATCGAGGAAGTTCTTGACGCGTGTTGCCAGCGTACGAAAACCTAATTCTGCAAAAAGCGTGAGGATCGTTTCTCCATCAAGTCCATCGCGCCAAGAAGTATTAGGGAGCATAAACGTAATCGGTGCATCCCGACGTATAGTAGCAAGCATCTTAGAAAAGAGTGCCTCTTCCTCATTAGCTGTAATGAGTTCAATCATGCGATCTTTTATACCAGCAGTCTTGAGCGCATCTGTATCTTTTTTGAGCGCCTTGTATATACCCTCAACCGTTTTAAAATTAAGAATGAGATCAGTCGCAGTCTTTTCACCTATCCCCTTAATGCCTGGAATATTATCTGACGGATCACCACGAAGCCCTTTGAAATCGGGAATCTGATTAGGACCAAAACCGAATCGGCTAAGTACTCCCGATTCATCATAGAGTACGGTGTCATTGAGTCCCTTCTTGAGGGTATAGACAAGGACACGCTTTCCATCGACAAGTTGTAGTGTATCCATATCGCCCGAAGCGATTATAGTGCGCAACGTCTTATCTTTCTTTGTCTGTTCAACAATGGTGCCAAGCATATCGTCTGCCTCGAATCCTTCATGCTCGTAAATAGGTACATGAAATGCTGCAAAAATATCACGCGAACGATTAATCTGGGCAATAAGTGAGTCGTCTGTCTTTGCTCGACCTGCCTTATATTCCTTAAATACCTCGTGACGATACGTTGGTTTTGGTAGGTCGTAGCAGGCAACGATGTAGTCTGGTTTCAATTCCTCAACGATTTTCATGAGCATCGCTACGACACCATAGAGCGCCCCTGTTGGTTCCCCTGTAGGTGACGTGAATTCTGGAAGGGCATGATATGCGCGGTGTAGGATCGCGTGCGCATCAAGAAGCACAAGCGTTCTCTGTTTTGATTCTTTCTTTGTTTTTACTGTCTTTGTTTTTGGCATGACTAGAAAGTGACCATTCGTATCTCTCCTTGAAGTACAAAATCTATGCGTGTTGCATCTTCTGGTATAACGCGAGGAATACGTTCAGGCCACTCAATCACAATCAGTCTTGATGGATCAGTGAGAAGCTCTCTAAAACCGAGGACGCGCATCTCATCGTCTGACTCAATGCGATATGCATCAATATGGGTGAGTGTTCTAAAAAATGGGTGTTTGGAAATTGCGTACGACTTCATCACTACAAAGGTAGGACTCGTCACTTCCTCAGTGACACCAAGCTGCTTTGCAAGAAGCTTCACAAACGCAGTCTTCCCCACTCCCAAGTCGCCTGAGAGTGCAAGTACTTGCGCCCTGTCTTTTGGAGTACATCGAGTAATAATCTCTTTTCCAAGAGTATTCAATGCTTCGAGTGTCCGTATCTCTCTTGTTTCCATACTAGGAGCATTCTAACACTTTATGAAATAGAAAAACGCCAGAGGCCCTAGAGGGTCTTCTGGCGTTTACTCCAACCAATGAGCAATTATACGGAGAAATAAAAACGGCGACTTGGGGGATTGTTTCCCCAAGTCGCCCTTACCCAGCAAGACAATCATCGGTGTCTGCAACCGTACGAGTGTCGATGGCGAGACGGACCATATCTGGGCGGCTTGTGGTAGTACCGTTGCCACGGTTCGGCACGGTAGTGTGAGCGCTGACCACAGTTGCGATAACACCCGCCTCGGTTATTGCCACGATTGTAGTTACGATGACTACGCGAATAACGACGATCATACTGATAGCCGTACCCACGATCGTAGCCATTACGATGACTGCGATTGTAATCACGATCGCTGTAGACGAAGTTCATTCCGTCCACCATCACAACAACGTGCCGATCACGGTCCCGCGCCGCTGCTTCGCTCGAGAACCCGAGCGATACGAACAGCGTTACAAAGAACAACACCAACAGGTTCTTCATCTCCTTCTCCTTCTTGATTGTTGGAACATTCACAATACAAGAATAATGTCGTTTGTCAATATACGTTTCATAAACACGTATGCGCGTGTATACAAGATAGAAACGCCCTACAACAGGTGACGTTAGTTATTTTGAATATACAAAAACTGGTCAGGAAAGAATTCCTGACCAGTTACGATTTTTGCAGTTCTAGTCTCGGCAATCCTGCCGAAACACAAACTGCATGTTTCCTCCCGTTTGGGAGGATTCGCGTATGTGACCATTGAAGCGGCGACGTTCATCGCCGCCACGCTTGTCACATGAGCGACTATGCCCTTTGGCGAGTGGCACCGTAGCGGCGAGTGCAACTTTTTGCAAAGCTGCACCCAAAAAACCGCCACCATCACCAGTTGAGGTACTCCGTACCACAAGATGCGTATTCGCGCACCCTGTGGTGAGGAGGATTGCGATGAAAATCGAGAAGATTTTCATCGTTCCTGCCTCCGCACACCACGAGGCGGAATCGCCGATCCGCCCATCTTGGCGCATGAAGCGGATTGCTCGACTTCCACTTGGTACCCTCCGTACCGAAAGTCTCGTTCACCTGTGCGCGAACGGGAACGGGTCTCGGAGAATCCTTCTCCGTCGCAGGACGCGAAGTCCTGTATGCGTTTGAGTGATGTTGCCGCACGTAGCGCGTAGTCGCCTGGCTCGGGTGGACCACCAGCGTTGGGGTAAAACCCTCCGTAGTTAGGATGACCCATGGGACGGCGATCATAGCCGCCGGTACTCGCACATGCCGCCAGCAAGCTGACCGCAACAACCACAGCGAAACGAACAAAAATGCTCATAAACCCTCCTAGGGCGTTGTTGAGAACAAACTTTCTCTAATATTTTACAACTCCTGTACACTTTGTCAATACCCTTTATACGGCACAAAATATAGAGATTCGTGGTCTCTCCAGTGCTATACTGATATGAGTATGCCCCGTTTTGACGACTCTTCTACAAATGCACAAGTGAGCACACTCCATCGTAATGAGGAGGAACGCCTTGTTGCTGCCTTGGCATCTCGGCAAGGTCTCCCTTATGTAAACCTCTTTGAAACACCTGTCGATCTTGCGGCTCTTCGTATACTCACCGAAGCAGAGTCCCGAAGTGGTGAACTCGCAATCTTTGCACAAAAAGGACAGGAAGTGCATGTCGCAATCAGAAACCCTAATCACCCTGGAGTCCCTGACATCACCAAGAAACTTGAGGATGGCCGACACACTCCCGTCTTTCACCTCGCATCGTTCCCAAGCGTGACCCACGCATGGGAACGATATAAAGATGCTCAACAGATAACTGCACACACTGGTGGAGTACTCGATGTTGACTACGAGCTCATCGAAAAGTTCATGGAGGAGATAACCTCACATCTTGATGTGGGGGCGCGTGTAGCTAGCGCAGAGCGGGAGAACAGCCCGACGCGAACCAGTAATGTTATTGCGCTCATCTTTGGTGGAGCACTTGCACTCGATGCATCTGACATCCATATCGAACCTGAACAGATTGCAACACGCGTACGCTATCGTATCGATGGCGTACTGTGGGACGTGTGTGATATTCAGCATGACCTTGCGCTTCATATCACCTCTCGACTAAAATTACTTTCTGGCCTTAAACTTAATCTCCGAAAGGTTGCCCAAGATGGACGATTCACCTTTCGTTTGAGTTCACGCGAAATTGAAGTACGTACCTCTGTCATTCCTGGTGGCTTTGGCGAATCAGTCGTGATGCGCCTTCTTGATCCGTCTGCAGCAAAGCTTAAGCTTGATAGTCTCGGACTTAATGCAAAGCTACGTTCTATCATTGACGAAGAGCTTGCTCGTCCTAATGGTGCGATTATTACCACGGGTCCAACAGGCTCAGGAAAGACCACAGCACTCTATACGTTTCTCGTCACTATTAATTCTCCTGAACTTAAAGTCGTTACCATTGAAGATCCTATCGAATACAAACTCCCTGGTATTGTGCAGACACAAGCGACAAAAGGTTTCTCCTTTGACCAAGGTCTCCGCGCAATGTTGCGACAGGATCCTGATGTGATTCTGATTGGCGAGATACGAGATCGAGAAGTTGCTGAGACCGCGATACATGCAGCACTCACAGGACACCTTGTGCTTTCTACACTCCACACAAACAGTGCTGTTGGGGCCTTCCCTCGCCTTATCGATATCGGCATTGATGCACGCATGCTCGGCAGCGCTATAAATGTGGTACTCGGGCAGCGACTTGTACGTACACTCTGTGAGAAGTGTAAGGCAGAACGCGAAATGACCACCGAGGAACAGAAGCTTGCGCAACGAATACTCAAGACACCACTCGCGATACACACCACCTTTGATGCAAAAGGCTGCGACGCATGTAGTCAGAGTGGATATAAAGGTCGTATCGGCGTATTTGAAGCAGTGCGTATGGATACAGCTGTTGAAACAGCAATACTCAATGATCCACGTGAATCTACAATTAAAGAAGCGGCAGCACATCAAGAAATACCTACCATGCAACAAGATGGGGTCATGAAGGTACTTGCAGGACTCACTACTTTTGATGAGGTGGGGCGTGTGCTTGATCTTCAGCACACTGATACATAAAACCCTAAAGACACACGTGTCTTTAGGGTTTTATGATAGAGCATCGAGAATGTCTTGGGTCAAGATGTACAAATATACATCTGTGCTATATTCAAAATACTGTTCTTTGAGTCGAGTACAAAACCCTCTACGCGATAGCTTCCGTGAAGAAGTGACGCTCCAAAACTGAGGAATACCCCAGTAATCACGCTCAAAGGCGGGTACCAAAATACCCTCGTCTTGAGCGCCAAGTATCGCGTAGAGGGTTGTGGATTCGACCCCCTTTTGAAAAAGAAAAACATTCGAATAACTATTCGAATGTAAGAACGATTCCAATAATTCTAGCATACTACCAATCTTTGTCAATACCTCCTCTCAGGGGGTCTTTTCATATACAATGGTAGCTACTATGAGTAAGGAATTGCCTGAAAAGAACACCTCGTCGACATCATTTACTCGTGATGGTGCTGGTAATCTCGATCAAACACTGCGTCCACAGAGTTGGGAAGAATACGTGGGACAAGAAAAGATAAAAGAAAATCTTCGTATTTTACTTACAGCAGCGCGAGAACGTGGACATGCTGCTGAGCACATACTTCTCTACGGGCCACCCGGCCTTGGAAAGACAACGCTTGCCTATCTTGTTGCAAAAACACTCGGCACCAACATGCGCACCACCTCAGGTCCTGCAATCGAACGTGTTGGTGACCTTGCGGCAATCCTTACCAATCTCTCGCCCGGAGACGTGCTATTCATAGATGAAATTCATCGTCTCTCAAAATCAATTGAGGAGGTACTTTACCCTGCAATGGAGTCTGGGGTTCTCGATATCATCATTGGAAAAGGTCCTTCAGCACGAACGGTACAGCTTGAGCTTCCACCTTTTACACTTGTTGCTGCAACGACGCGCATCTCCCTTCTTTCTGCACCACTTCGTTCTCGTTTCTCTGGTGGCACATTCCGCCTCGAATTTTATAGCGATGATGAGATCGCGCGCATCCTTGAACGATCTGCCTCTCTCCTTGGAGTACCAATTGATACTCCCCTTCGCACGCAAATCGCAAAACGATGTCGTGCAACGCCACGAACTGCAAATTATCTTTTAAAACGTTGCCGCGACCTTGCACAACTTGAAGCAATGCCACTTGATTCAGAGATTATTAATCGCACATTTGAACTGCTTGAAATAGACCCACTTGGTCTTACAGGTCCTGACCGTCGACTACTTGAATCCATAATTCATAAATTTAATGGGGGTCCTGTAGGACTCAACACTATGGCAGCCTCAACAGGTGAGGAAATGGCAACGATTGAGGATGTAATCGAACCCTATCTCATCAGACAAGGCCTCTTGGAACGTACTCCACGAGGACGTGTTGCAACAGCGCATGCATATACGCATATTCAATAATTATCATTGTTATGAGTGGGCATAATAAATGGAGTAAAATAAAGCATAAAAAAGCGGCTACTGACTCTCAAAAGAGTAGATTATTCTCAAAACATGCAAGCATCATTGCCGTTGAATCACGTAAGGCAAAAGGTAATCTTGCTTCTCCTGCACTTATTGCGGTAATCGATCGTGCAAAGAAAGATTCGATGCCAAAAGATAATATTGATCGTGCAGTACTAAAAGGAACTGCCGCTGATGGCGCGTCACTTACTGAAGTAATATATGAAACGTATGGTCCTGGAGGTGTCGCCATTATGATCACCGCAGTGACCGATAACCCGAATCGAACCACGCCAGAAGTTCGACATATGCTCACTAAAAATGGTTATGCGCTCGGAACAACAGGATCTTCGGCGTGGGCATTCACAAAAACAGCTGACGGGTATGTACCCGTAAACCCCACCGAACTCTCTGATGCTGACGGTGAGAAACTTTCACTTCTTATTGAATCACTTGAGGAGCACGACGATGTACAGGATATCTTTACGAGCGCTGATACCCCTCATGTAGAGTAAATTATGCGTGTCCTTGCACTTGATCCTGGGTACGACCGCCTCGGTGTTGCTGTGTTAGAAAAAAAAGGAGGTACGGAACATCTTCTTTTTTCAAATTGCATCAGTACCAATAAGACAGACTCATTCCCTAATCGCCTTTTATCTATTGGAGATGCTGTTGATACCCTTCTTAAGGAATATGCGCCTGACGCGATGGCGCTTGAAACCTTGTTTTTCAATAAAAATGTGAAAACTGCAATAGGTGTTGCAGAGGTACGTGGTCTCTGCATCTTCCTTGGCAAACGTCATACATGTGACATCTACGAATTCAGTCCACAGGAGATTAAACTTGCAACAACAGGCTACGGGAAAAGTGATAAAGCTTCCATGATTACTATGGTAAAACGTCTTATCCAAGGAGCTCCACAAAAAGCCCATGATGATGAATATGACGCCATTGCCGTTGGTATAACAGCTCTCGCAATACATGGCTCAAAATAAGGATTTTTTATCTATACACAAACAAGGATATTGCTATATTGCACAATTAGATAACATCTGTTACAACGATACAGAAAAAAATAATTATGCACATGGTACACGATACAATTCTTGAGGAAGAATTAATTCTTGGTGGGGCAATCGAAGATGATGAAGAACCTGAGGAAACTGACGAAGAAAGCGATGCGACGATTGATGATGAGCTCTTGGGTGAGCTTGGTGATGCTGCTGATGAAGATGATGAACTTCTTGGCGTCGATGTTGATCCTCTACTCAAAGCAGACGAATCTGGTTTTGGTGAGATAAGTGATCAAGATGATCCTGAGAAGGAACATACTGCACTTGAAGATGAGGAGGATGAGGAAGATATGGATTACGATTCCTTTGACGATCGAGACGAGATGTGACCAGAAAATAACGAGCATACGCGACTATATTTTCTGAGTCCGTCGTAAAATCCTATCCATAATGGATTTTACGACGATTCTATAAAAGTTATCCTGCACCGTTCCACAAGAAGCGGAAACAGCTATGATTCTTGAGTCCGTCTAAAAAACTATTCCTACTGTGTTTTCACACGATATGACATAACGGCACATAAAAAGCCACCTCTCCCGAGGTGGCTTTTTATGTGCTCTACACTCACTATGGTAGTAACTTCACAAACCTTCGCTTTCCTATCTTAAGAATAAGTGGTGATTCAAGCTTTTCGGGGAATTCAGAAAGTTTTTCTTCCGTATCTGCGGCACGTACGCCACCTGCATCAATCAATCGGCGAAGCTCCGTCTTTGATGGAACCAATCCATGACGAATGAGATTTTCAACATACGGGGCAACAATCTCAGGTATATCCTCAGGAACATGCTTCTTCTGAAATGTTTCAATAAAAGCAGATTCTGCTTTTATTGCATACTCTTCTCCATGGTACATACGCACAATCTCACGTGCGAGCCTCATTTTAATATCACGTGGATTCACACCTTCTTCAAGCTCTTTTTTAATTATTGCAACTTCCTCAAGAGGAATGCGTGTGCAGATAGTAAAGTAGGTGACGAGTTCATTATCCGCCATACTCATAACCTTTCCATACATATCGGAAGGGTCCATAGTCAGCGTTATAGTATTACCCCAACTTGAGCTCATTTTGCGCCCATCAGTGCCATTTATAAGTGGGTTAGTGATGATGTCTTGCGGCTGTTGATTAAAACGCTCCTGAAGCGCGCGTCCCGCGAGAATATTGAAACGTTGGTCCGTACCACCGATTTCTACATCGGCCTGTATCGCAACACTGTCGTACCCCTGCATAAGGGGGTACAACACTTCACGAAGTGAAACGCGTTTCCCTGCATCAAGACGACGCTTAATGTTGTCACGTGCAATAAAATCAGCAACTGAAAATGCATCTGCGTGTGCGGCAACATCGTGATACGAGAGCGATGCAAGCCATTCAGTGTTATGACGAAATTCAACTTTGTCGATATCAAGTATCTTTGCCACCTGTGCGAAGTATGTCTTCTTGTTCTCATTAATAGCTTCTTGAGATAACATGGGGCGCTCAGCATCCTTATCTGACGTGTCACCTATAACACCTGTGAAGTCTCCAACAATGAAAATAATCTTATGTCCAAGCTCTTGAAAATCACGAAGCTTAAGGAGGGGGACAGAACGACCGAGGTGAATATGTGCACTTGTGGGATCAATCCCTAATTTAATACGAAGTTGTGTACCTGAACGAAGTCGCTTCTCAAGACTTTCACGATGAATCACCTCTTCGACACCACGCGTAAGAAGTTCCTGTATTTTCTTTTCATCAACAATAACCTCCATAACAAATTGTTAGTCCTTCTAGAATACCATGTCCTTGCGTAAGGTAGATACCACGACTATACGCGAGCTTTCTTAATACCCTATCCTTATAGGAGAAGGCTTTGATTCCGTGTATGTGAATAGGGTGCTAGTATTGAGGGATTATGCAGGCTATATCGAAATATATACATCGTTGGTTTAAGAAATACGGGCAAAAGGTCTTACTAGATGTTTTTATTGCTTTTTTTGCATTAGGACTCCTTGTAGGAGGAGCCATTCTTGTTTGGATAGCTACTCTTGATATACCCAACCTCTCCTCTTTCGAAGAACGTCAGGTTCTCCAATCTACAAAAATATATGACCGTACTGGTGAAGTGCTTCTCTACGACTTACATCAGGATGTTCGTCGCACTATTGTTCCCTACGACAACATTTCACGTCACATAAAAAATGCAACAGTTGCCATAGAAGACGATACTTTCTTTGAACATAAAGGTATTCGACCAATTCGTACACTTAAAGCAGTTTTTGATAACATCATGACTGGTGATCTTCTTGGTGGACAAGGTGGTTCAACCATTACACAGCAAGTGATTAAGAATTCTATTTTACAACGTGAAAAAACACTGACGCGCAAGATAAAAGAATGGATACTCGCGCTTCGTCTTGAGCAAGTTCTTACAAAAGATGAAATTCTTGGGCATTATCTTAATGAATCACCCTATGGTGGTACCATTTATGGAGTTGAAGAGGCATCACTTTCATTCTTTGGGAAGTCTGCATCTGAGGTAACTCTTGCTGAGGCCGCATACCTTGCTTCTCTACCACAACTCCCAACCTATTACTCACCATACGGATCACATATCGATGATCTTGAGAAACGTAAGAATCTCGTACTCGAACGTATGCTCGCAAATAAGTTCATCAACCAAGAAGAATACGATGCTGCGATGAATGAGCGTGTAGAATTTAAACCACAATCAGCGACCGGTATTCGTGCTCCTCATTTTGTATTTTATATACGTGAGCAGCTTGTTAAGCTCTATGGTGAAGAATCTCTTGCAGAGATGGGTCTTAAAGTCACCACAACACTTGACTGGGAACTTCAGGAAAAAGCAGAGGATATTGTACGTGAAAAAGCTTTCTACAACGAAAAAGCATTTAATGCTGAGAATGCTGCACTAGTCGCGGCTGACCCCACAAATGGAGACATTCTTGTTATGGTTGGTTCTCGTGATTATTTTGATAAGGAGATTGATGGTAATTTTAATATTGCTCTTGCTGAAAGGCAGCCAGGTTCTTCCTTTAAACCTTTTGTCTATGCAACTGCATTTAAGAAAGGCTACACTCCTGAGACTGTTGTCTTTGATCTTAAAACACAGTTCTCAACACACTGTTCACCTGATAATTTCACATCAGAGGATAACTGTTATGCTCCTGACAACTATGATCACCAATTCCGTGGTCCAGTAACATTCAAAAATGCTCTTGCACAATCCTTAAACATTCCCGCAGTTAAAGCGCTTTATCTTGCGGGTATTGATGAATCCTTAAAGACCGCACGGGATCTTGGTATTACCACACTCACCAACCGCGACCAATACGGACTTACATTGGTGCTTGGTGGTGGTGAAGTAAAACTCCTTGAGATGGTTGGTGCGTATGGCGCATTCGCAAATGAAGGTGAGCGCGCTGAGCTTACGGGAATACTACGGATTGAAGATAATCAAGGGAATGTACTTCAAGAAACAGAACCTAAACTAAGCCGCGTACTTGATCGTGATATTACGCTTCAAATCTCCGATATCCTTTCTGATAATGTGGCACGTACACCACTTTTTGGAGCAAATTCAGCACTTTATTTTCCTGGTCGTGATGTAGCGGCAAAAACAGGAACAACAAATGACAAGCGTGACGCGTGGGTTGTTGGATATACTCCCAACCTTGTTGTTGGTGCATGGGCTGGAAATAATGATAATACCTCTATGAATGAAATATCTGGCCTTATAATCACACCACTTTGGCGAGAATTTATGGATGTCGCGCTTGAAAAAATACCTGTAAAAACATTTGCGAAAGCGCCTCGGACTCCTGACAATATAAAACCTGTACTTCGTGGAGTTTGGTTTGATCCTTCTGAACTTGTAGTTGATGATCCGGAGAATGGTGGCCGTATTGATGTGGAACAAGCAGTCCTTGGAGCTCATTCAATACTCTATTTTGTAAACAAAGACGATCCTCGTGGATCAAATCCTGTAAACCAAAAAGATCCTCAATTCTCTCTTTGGGAGTATCCTGTCTCACTTTGGAAAGCTCAAATTCTTGGAGCACAGCAAACCCTTGAAAATAATTAGTTTAATACTAAAGTATTTCTTTAGGAATATTACGAGCACCAAGTACATAAGACATGGCTTTAAGGATTTCTTTCTTTTTAAGAAGAATTTCTGTTTTTAAAATACCTGATGCAGTAATGGTAAGTATTTGTGTATGTGGTGTATATGAACACTGCTCTGGTTGTATCACCCTACCAAGAGTATCTTTAACGGTATTAATAAATGCTTGAATGATTGTTTTTTGAGGAGCGTGAAGTGTTGTGGAGTATTTAGTAAAGAGATTTTTAATATGTATAACTCCTTGACCCTTTTGCTTCTTCATAGAGTAATTATGATTACTTATTCATTGGCATAACTAAGTAACGAAGGGAACGATCGTGCATATTCTCAATCACCATAGGTCGTCCTATACCAGCACATTTAAGACGTATACTCTCATCAGAGATATATGGTACTGCTTCGTGTATGTAACGCTGATTAAAATTAAGTATTAAGTCCTCTCCTTCAATACTTGCTGGTATTGACTCTGTTGTCGCTCCAGACTCTCCGCTTTGTGCGGAAAGTGTAAATGTCCCACTTGAAATAGTGAGTGTGAGTTGCATAAATCTATTGAGAAATAGATTTGTTTTCTTTAATGCTTGCGTAAAATCTTTAGTAAGAAGTACTATATTTGTTTTATATTCCTTAGGAATAATCTGCTCATAATCTGGAAAAGTTCCTGTAACAAGGCGTGATGTGATGTATATATTATCAACCTTAAGAGCACATTGATTCTCACTCACATACATAGTTATGTCACCATTAGTGAGTTCTGCTACTTTTGCAAGTTCAAGAGCATTTTTATATGGAATTAAGATAGGATCTGGAAGTGATATGTTTTTTTGAGGTACCGTCTTCTCCATAAGACGAAACGAGTCTGTTGCAACAAAAGTAAGTGAGTGTTCTTTTTTTTGATATATATATACACTTCCGAGTTCTGGTTTTATAGAAGATTGAGAAGCGGTGAATGCTGCTGTTTTAATCCCTAATGCAAATAAGGTACTTTGAATAGTAATTGGATTACCTTGTTGTTTAGGGATATTTGGAAACTCGTCTGTGGGGATAGTTTTTAGTTCGGTTTTTGAAGATTTTGACTCTATATGGAGTACATCCCCTTCTGTAGAGAGTGTTATTGATGTTTGTGTTAGAAGATTTATAGTTTGAAGTAATATTTGCGCTGGTACTGCAACTAACCCTGGTTCTTCTTGTATAACTTTAAGTGAACCCTCAATACCAATCTCAAGATTAGTACCACGGATAAAGAGGGTATTATCTTTTGCTTCAAGGAGTACACATTGTAATACGGGTAATGTGAGATGTTTTGTACTTACACGCGACACAACCTCAAGTACTTGTTTAAAATTCTTTGTATCTAACGTGATGTGCATAAGTGATTTTTCTTCTTTTAAAAACCTTATTCGTTATTAGCTATGTGGATGTGTGGATAGGGTGGTAATACCCTTTATATACATACTATTCTTATTAATGTAATTTGTGTAAACCTGTGTGTAACTATAGATAGTGTGGTGGGTACTTTAAATTTTTAAATAAAATATATACCTATAAGTTTTACATATAGGTACTTTTTCATAAAAATACCAACAGTTAGTAACACCTATTTCCACATCAATTTGGTATATGAAAAGAACTTCTCCACACCAATCACCTACTTAAGGAGGAGGCGGAGTTGTGATACCTCTTCTTCAAGTTCAGGATTATTCTTAACCTCATGTTTTATTTTCTCACAAGAGTGAATAACTGTTGTGTGGTCACGACCACCAAGTTTTTGTCCAATTGCAGGATATGAGACTTGAAAATCTTCACGGAGAATATACATAATAAGCTGACGCGGCTTTACAACCTCCTTGCGGCGAGTTTTTTCATAAATACTCGCAGGATCGATATCAAAATAACGAGCAACCTTATCAACAACATCAGAAACCGCAAGTGATTTTCGTGGTCGGGTACTATTTCGAATAAGTACTTTTACTTCATTTAGAGTGAGGGTACGTCCAAGAAGTTGTGATTGGCATAAAATAGTGTTCAGTGCACCCTCAAGCTCACGGATATTTCCTTCGATAGTCTCTGAAAGATGTTGCACCACATCATCACCTAAAGAAAGACTATTTTGGGCAGCTTTCGATTTTAGGATTGCTCCACGAGATTCAAGGTCAGGCTGTGGAATATCAACTATCATACCTTGCGCAAAGCGAGACTGAAGACGCTGCTCCATATTTGACATAAGAGCAGGATGCACATCACTCGAGAAGATAATTTGCTTATTATTATCATGGAGTGCATTAAAAAGATGGAAGAGTTCCTCTTGAGTCTTCTCTTTATTCATAAGAAACTGCACATCATCCATGATGAGTACATCATATTGTCGGTACTTATCTTTAAAATTATTTGCGGTACCACTCTGTAATGAGTTCATGTAATCAATAGTGAAACGCTCACTTGTTACATAGAAAACTTTTTTACCAACACGCTTTAATTGATTACCAATAGCTTGTATAAGATGAGTCTTACCGTGCCCAGTCTTTCCATAGATAAAAAGTGGATTGTACGCAATTCCAGGTTTTGCAACTACTGTTTTTGCAGCAGCATGAGCAAGTTCATTAAAAGGACCAACAACAAAGGTATCAAATATATACTTTGGGTTTAAATTGTCATTCTTATTGATGTAATACTCATCAAGAGGAAGGGCTGCATTCACTACTTGTTTCTTTGAACCCTCCTGACGTCGATCAGCGCGCTGAATAACAGCATATTCAATACTTCGTGCATGAGGTGTTAGGTCACGAAGTGTTTTTAAAATAAGATTTTGAAATTTATCCGCAACCCAATCACGCACAAACACACTCGGTACACCTAAAGTTACCGTACCATCTTCAAGGGAGACAATATGGGTGTCACGGAACCAAGTTTTAAAATTTGCGGAAGTAATAGAAAGCTCAATACTCACCAGCGCATCGTCCCAAAGCTTTTTTACATCGATTTGTTCCATCTGGATAACGCTTGATGAAAGATTCGAGATAGAACTCATAGGACACAAAGTTAATGGTATGCATTATACTGGGGTGTGGAAAACTGTAAATACTAAAGGTAAAACGGCGCAATTCCAGTACTTAGTGTAGAGTGGGTGTGTACAACATGGGGACAGCAATGTATGGAATAAAAAGCAACTCCAAAAGTTGTAATGGTTGCTGAAACTAGATGAATCGTGTACAGTACGAGCATATTTAGATTATGCCAAAGCGAACATACCAACCAAAAAAGCGCAAACGTGCAACAACACACGGATTTCTAGCCCGAAAGAACTCAAAGAATGGGTCTAAAGTTCTTTTAAGTCGTCGCCGAAAAGGTCGCGCAAAGCTTGCTGTTTAATCTGCGTAGGGTGCGCCCGCACTATGCTTCAAAAAAAAGAACGATTGAGCCGAGAAGCATTCAGTCGTTTTTTTTCTTCAGGAAAACGCATTAACGCAGCGTCTTTTAATCTTGTATATACACCACACCACACATTTCACGGTGCGGTTGTTGTTTCAAAGAAGATTGCTCCACGTGCCGTTTTACGTAATAAACTCAGACGTACGGTATATTCCCTACTTTGGGACTTAAAGACAAAACATAAGGCTAGTGGAGTGTTCATACTCATTATGCGCACAAAACCAAAACTCCACATACGAGAGTCTTTAAAGAGTGAGTTATTTCAGATATTTGATACAGTAATTAATAAAAAATCATGAGCTTCATTTGGCATACATTCTTTTTTGATCCAATCTACAATAGCCTCGTTTTCTTTATAGATGTAGTGCCTGGTGGCGATATTGGTATTGCAATTATCTGTACGGTTGTTTTGGTAAAATTAGTACTCCTTCCCCTATCACTAAAGGCGACACGTACACAGCTTGCAATGCGTGCTATAGAGCCAGAACTCGCCAATATCAGAAAGGAATATAAAGATAAGCGCGAAGTACAGGCTCTAAAAACTATGGAGCTTTTCAAGAAAGCGGAGGTCAATCCTTTTTCAAGTATTATTCTACTCTTTATACAAATCCCTGTAATTTTTGCACTTTACTTCTCAGTAAATACAGGAGGAGGAGTCGCCCTACCAGCAATTAATACAGATATTCTCTACTCATTCATACCAAACCCCGAAACAGTCACTATGATATTTTTTGGTTTCATAGACATTGCGGCTAAGAGCCTACCACTCGCAATCTTGGCAGGAGTGACGCAATATATCCATACAACACTCATGCTCCCTAAGCCTACTGCCCGTGCTAAGGATGCGGCGCCTGATTTTAAAGAAGATTTTGCACGCAATATGAATCTTCAAATGCGCTATGTCATGCCGATTATTATTGTTATTGTTGCTTATACAATTTCCGCAGCAATTGCACTCTACTTTTTCGTAAGCAATATTATGTCAATTGTACAAGAATACGTCGTTCGTAAGAAAGGGTTGAAGGTAGAACTACCTAAGTAATAAAAGACCTACTCCTCCCCTTTCAGTATCACGTAACTTCGCGAAACAACACACTGTCACTATCATACAGGATAGTGAGATGCAATAAGTAATAGTTTGTAGACTGTAATCTACTGTAGGACTTCTCTAGGTAAATCTTTAGGTAGAAAAAATATACAAAGAATATTCCTACTCTGGTAGTCGATACAACCAAAGGGTATTGTCGTTCTTGTTGATGAAGAAGAGATGCGACTCCAATGAGTTTATGCCAATCTTTAGCACGTCAATCTCACGACCACTTTCTTTCAGGAAATCACTCAACATCACCGAAAACTCATCAGTACTTATACTCCAAAGGGAATCTGAAAATGAGACATATCCCATATACCATGCATCAGGAAGTATACTTTCAAATGGAATGATGTTTGGAACAGCACAAAACACTCGAACATTCCCACCAACACACTTTTCTGGAATAACTATTGCAGCAAGTGGAATTTCTTCATTCTCAGTAACTGTTTCGGAAGTCCAGTAACCTGCTTCTTTTCGCGTAACTATAACACCATCAGAATAAAGGAAGCTCATTAATCCAAAACCACCACGCGTCACGTAGCGAAGATTATTTCCAACAACCTCATACATATACCCCATTTGTTTTTCAGTAGGAGTGGTATATACATACGTTCGCTCACCCCATAACACATGAACATCTCGCAAAGGTATCTCAAATACTACTGTGCCCGTACGCTTCGCAATATCATAAGAATATGCCGTTGATCCATTTGCTGTTTTTACAAGATAAAAAACAGTGCCAGGTTTTTTTGAGAGATTAATCTCTGATGCTCCTGGTGTTAATGATTCACCCTCAAGATTATCTGTACTACCAAGGGCTGGAACTTCTGCAATAATAGTCTTTGACATACCATCGTTTGTTGTTGTTATAGCAACAGTGCTACCGTCAGGAGAAAAGACCGCATCATATGCTCCAGGAATAGTCTTTCCACTCACGAGTGTTTCGTTTCCTGTAACAAGATTGATATGACGCAAGTGCCCCGTCCCCTGCTCAACGTAGTAGATGCCATTAAGAGCAAAGACAGCGCCAGCAACAGGATTTGTAGTAAGTTGACGTAGTCGTTTCTCATTAGGATTTTCTTCAACTTGTACATCAGTGATTATAGGATTCTCTGTTGGTGGAACATAATCTGAATCACTTCCTGTACCAAATTCTGTAAAAGAATCATTGGTGTTAGTTGATGGATTATATATAAGTATATAGAGCCAACCCGCTACGATAAGCAGTACTATAAGAATTCCTACAATAAATATATTTTTTTTATTCATGGTCTCGGGGTCACCAAACCCTCTGGTGCAGGAGGACAGACTGCATCAGCTCGCACTCGACAAATCTGTTTTTTTCCGTTATTAGGGTCAAAAGTTGCTGCTCCATTGACACACGCTGTTCGTATTTTTGTATAGCAATCTTGTACTTGGCCTATGATGCATGAGAAACACTCCTTCGGGTACTCTTCTTGTATTTGTGTAGGATTACCCTGTGTCACTGGTTGTTGGGCCGCATTAAAACTTCCCGTCCCCTCAGTTCCGCCAATTCGATCCAATTTGAGCACATCAAGCTTTGCCGCATTAGGGCTAATGGTGTTAAGTACCAGAAATGGGATAAGAAGAATGATGAGTCCGAGAAATACACCTTGTATATCTCTTTTTGCTGCCGACTTACTACTCACAATTTCACTTGTCGCATACTTAAATCCTGCAAGTGCTATCTTAACAACACCAACAATTGCTCCTATTGTTATTAAGAAGAGATAAAAATCATTTATATATTCAGGGAGTGTTCGTGCACAACCATCAGGAGGAAGGCCAGGTATACCCACCATCATTTGAATAGCACGTCCCGTGCCATTAGGACAAACTGGTTGTTGAGCCGAAACCTCTGGTGTAAAAAATACTATAATAAGCACCAGACTTAGCGTTGCAAGAAAGAATGAAATGATGCGTGAATATTTCATATTAGTTTGCAATGACCGTGAAGCTCTTTTCAAGAACAGCAGGTACTCGATCTTTTGTGACAAGATTGAGTGAGACCTGTCCATTACCAAGGTTCTCTCGCGTTAGTCCAAACGCTTGCGATACGTCTGTATTTGAAAGAACGGCAGCACCATCGATACGCCATGTAAAATCAGCATTTTCCCGAGATGGTGTTTGTGAAACAAAGTAAGGCTCTCCATAAATCACTGTTTCTTCACCAATAAGCGCAAACGGGTTGGATAATTCTCGCTGATAAAGACCACGAAGTGGACTCCATTCATAGAAGTGTAGTTCTGGCTTAACCGCTTCAATATTTATAGATCGATAACCAACCTTATTTCCTGATTCATTAAGTACTTCAACGGCAAGATCTGTACTAAAGAGTGGCATCTCAAAGGAGATACGATTTTTTCCACGCACAGGCCCAGCAAAGAGGACATTCTGTCCAAGGGTCCAGCGGTACGTGTACGTACTACTTTCCGTGGTTTTACCGTCATGTACGAGCGCTACAGCACTAAGCATACTCTTTCGAGCCGGAAGCGATCTTCCTTTATAGAAACTTGGTACATACGTATTAGCTTCAAGTACAAGATCAACAACAGTCGGCACTATAACCGCTGATGCAGCCACATCATTTCCATCCTGTTTCCGCAAAATTGCTCGCACAACAGTCTCTTCCCCAACAGCGCCAGTTCTTACGGTAATAGATCTTTCATTTTTTACTTCGGTCTGCTCAACATCATCAATGAACCAAAAAACCTCTGCACCTATCGCGTTCACACTATAGTCTTCAAGACGTACGGTGACATCTGCATTAGGAATAGGAAAGGTAGGACTTGTGCTAAGTAGGAGTTGTCCGACACCCATACCGAGTTGAGCCTCTGTTTCAGTGGGAGTTAGCGTATATATAGACATATACACCACAGCCATAAAGAGTAGTGTATTCAAGAAATAGTTACGCCGACCAACATCATGCATATATATAGTTTAGCATGCATGCATACCTTGAAATGGGTGCTATTGAACACGGCTGCGAATTCTGGCAGGTAGGAAAGAAAGTGCGTCATTGAGAGCTTGGGCAAGATTTTTTTTCTCGTAGTGGTTCATAAGCACCCAGACGGTGTTTATTGGTATAATCTTAAGGAAAGGAATGAATTCCAACCCAACGACTGCCAGTAGTCTTTTTGCCATTTTTTCTGCATGTTTTTTCTTCCATGCTGGTCCGCTCATATCTCGCCATAACCATATAAAGAGAATAGCGCCAAGAATAAAGGTGAAAAGCGTTGTGAGAAGTATACCAACTACAGTAAGATCAAGCGCATCAAGTAGGTCTTTTAGGAGAGCAATACAAACAATAAAGAAAGGAAATTTTGGCTCTTCGGGACGGTCCGCATCTACGAGTGCTTGGATTTCTTCAGGCTCATACTCAAGCCCTCCTTCATTGAAGACTCGTTCTGCTTCCTGCTGTATACGAGCTCTCTGTAATTGACGGTTTCGGGCACTAATGCGTCGTGACCCACCACTTTCTTCAGCCGTCAAAACCTCTTCTGAAATCTCTCTCTTTCCTTCGTTAGAACGTGCATAGAGCTGTGCCCTTGTCATAAGGCCGTCAACTCGATTCGTATAGCGGACCTGCGCATTGCGTATACCTGCGCCACCTATAGTTTCGGCACTCCCCACCGCTTTTACCGCACCGCGGGCCGCAGCCTTACGGGCAGTATTTCTCGCAGCTACTCCTGCAGCTACACGTGCTCCAGCTGCTACAGCGGGTAAAACCATATACAGATTGAATTATGTGCCTCCACCAAGCTCCTGTCGAGCCTTTTGTATTTGGAGAAGCTGTGACGGGTCTGAGGTAATGATTTGATCCTCCGTATAGGACGCAATAACCTTGATTGCGACGTGTTTTAGGCCAACAAAGAAAATACCCTCCCCCACACCTGACTCAAGCAGGGTGAATTTTTCCTCGTCAGTAAGATTAAAGACCCCCTGCAAAGTATCAACCGCTGTAGGTGATTGTTTCATTAAGAACTGTATTGATGAATTGGTGATCATCGGTACGCCATACGGTGAGCGAAGGAAGTCGTCCACATCTTGAGTGATTGTTGCGAGGCCGAGATAGTATTTACGACCGCGTTTTGCGATATTGTGAAGGAAGGCTGCAGTATCCTCAGACTTAAGCATCCACCATGCCTCGTCAATGACAAGAAGTCGCTTCTTGAGTTCGCGACGCACCGCACCCCATATGTGATTAGTCACAATATACATCGCAATCGTCTTGAGCTCCTCTTCCATGTCGCGCAGTGAGAACACAACAAATTTCTGATTTATGTCAACGGTTGTTGGCTCATTCATGAAGCCTGCCCAGCTACCAGAAGTATATTTAGTGAGGCGCTGCACCAAAGACTCGCTTCCCTCCATACCCGCAAGCACCATTTCAAAGTCAGAGAGAAGGGGTGGCGGCAAATCCCGATAGTCTGTTGCGCCCGTTATATCTTTCAAAGCATACACCTCATGAAGCGCCGCATCGATTATTGCATCTTCCTCAGGAGTAAGTCCTCCGAGCATAAGTCGAAAGAGCCCCACAAGGTCAATGATGTGTGAGCGAATGAGGTCCGCAGGTTTTTCATCAGCAAGAGGCACAGGAAGATCAAACGGATTTATGTGGTGAGTTGAAGAGAGTGATATATTAAAGAATCGCCCGCCCGTTGCTTCAGCGAGAAATTCATATTCGCGTTCAGGGTCGATGACGATAACCTCGGTCCCAAACATGAGTGATCGGAGTATCTCGAGTTTTAAGCTATACGACTTTCCTGCACCTGATGTTGCAAAAGTAACCGAGTTGTAGTTTGTGAGTGAGAAGCGGTCAAAAAGAACAAGCGAGCTGTTGTGACGATTAACTCCGTAGAGAATTCCCGTGTCCTGTGTAAGATCAAACGAGGTGAATGGGAAGAAGCTCGAGAGTGGTGACGAATTGAATTTGCTGTGTACAAGGAGCTTGTCAGTCATGGTTGGTATTATGCTCATGAACGCATCTTCCTGCTGAAAGAGAGCAGGCTTTATATATATAAGACGGGTATCGAGGAGTCCTTTTACGTCTGTTTCTATCTTGTTGAGCTCTGCTTCTGAGTCGGCATAGATAGCAATATAGAGACCAACGTTGAAGAGTTTCTCTTCTGCTTGCTGTAATTTATCACGAAGCTCCTCAAGGTTACGGTAGGCGGCATCCAATTGTGGGTCACGCACCATTCCCTTGTCGGCACGGTCATTAATCTGACTCTGTACCTCGGCTACTTTCTTTTGGAACTTCTTTAATGTTTCTGCGGTATCGATCGGATGGATCATAATTGTGACATCCATCTCTCGTTCAAGGTTGAGGATAGGTTCAAGCCAACTGTCATTAAGGATACGTGGATAGGAGACAACAAAGAATACGCGTGAGAATTTTCCACTCACATTGATGCTCCGTGGATTAATGCTGAGAGCTGATGGCGCTACAACATCGGGCAAAGAAAGAGCAGCTCCCGATGTGGCTGACGGTGTATTGCTTTTTTTCCCTCGTAGTGTGTCAAGAAGTCCCATATACGTGTGTATGCTAACGTTTTGGAGCCGTACTCATATCTTCTGGATTGAAGATATGATAGAAAAGCTCGGTTAATTCATCGGTCCCAAGAGGCGTTGTGCGTACCCCAATACGATTAAGGCCTTGTTCTACAAGACCAATACGCTGTTCAAGCTGTGTGCGATCTTCAAAGAATTTATTTTGGGCTGCTTCTGTCTTTGATCCTCCCTTACGCGATCCAAAAAACTTTCCAATTCCTGTTGCTGATAGTGCTGCAGGTGCGTAGGGTACAACCACAAAGAAATTCTTACTCATTATATCAACCTGGCTCGTGAAGGAGCTTATGAATTCTATATATTCGCGAAGCTGTGTGCGCATAAGTTCATTTGCCTGATCAGGCTCACGTGTACGGAGAAGCTCAAGGTATGGGCGGATATCAAGCCTTCGAGATTGTGCGTATATTTGAAGAGAGAATTCAAGTGAATTGAGAAAGGCTTGAAATTGAGAAAGGATTGCCTGTTGTTCATCTGATGACTTCAATGCGAAGTTAATGGAAGATGCTAAAAGAAGCATACACATCTGGCCATCTTTTAGGATTACAACATCATCATGGATGTCTGCAATGGGTACAATGTGTTGTGTGGTGTTTGGTGTTGCCATGATTTTTATTGTTCAGATATTCCTGCATCGCCATTGAGTTTTTGAGAAAGCATATGTATTGCTCCGCGCCCGACAAACGCAGAAGGATCTGTGATTACAGGAATTTCAGGAGCAATATCATCTTTTGCTACAATCTCCTGTTTTTCGGTCTTTCTCCAAAGATATAGTTTATGTCGGGTAATATAGGAAAAGAGTGCCTCTAAAAAGATTGAGAATGGCCTGTTGTTTACTTTCTGAAACGCTAGGGACCCCGCAAGTGCTCCAATAGGAAGTCCAATAAGCGCAAAGAGGATTATGCTGTCGAGGATAAACCATAGGGTTACGAGGAGTCCTGTACCACCAGCAATGTATACAAATTGTC
>JACCDG010616321.1_pt1 | contig 27787 bp, 25 predicted proteins | sample 7442471 | NCBI WGS metagenome assembly JACCDG01 (sample SAMN15323444, study PRJNA562643) | freshwater metagenome | isolation source: river surface water | place: USA:Blue River Watershed | collected 2017-08-17 | reverse complement strand
TTTGCATCCCACCACTACATTCTGAAGGAAACAATTTATTTCGACCTGCTAAATTGACACGTTCCAAACAAAAATCGCAGCGCTCTTGGATTTCCGCTTTGGTCATTTTGGTAAACATTTGCAACGGAAACATGACATTCTGTTCAACCGTTAAAGAATCAAATAAGGCTGCCCCTTGAAAGAGCATACCTATTTCTTGTCTGATGTCGCTGCGCTGCTCGCGATCCATTAAAGAAAAGTTGCGCTGATCAAACAAAATTTCACCTGCATCGGCCTCGTAGAGCCCAACAATGCACTTTGCTAAAACTGATTTTCCTTGGCCAGACTGCCCAATAATTAGATTGACCTTACCATTTTCAAAACGATGGTTGATGTCAAACAATACTTGCTGACCATTAAAGCTTTTGGATAATCCTTTTACTTCTATCATGACAACAACATCAATTGGGTAAGGATAAAATTGGAAATCAAAATGGCAATACTGCTACTGACCACTGCTTGTGTCGAGGAACGACCGACGTCTAGCGAGCCTCCTTTCACATAGTACCCATAAAATGAAGAAATACTGACAATTAAAAAGCCAAAAACGAGTGTTTTAGTCAAGGCATAAGTAATATGAAACGGATTGAAAAAAGAGCGGATACCTAAAATATAAATTTCAGTAGTAGTGAGGTCCGAGACTAATAAAACCAACCAACCACCCAGCATGGACAAAGCCATTGAAAAGATAATGAGCACCGGAAAGAAAACCAGCGCAGCTGTAATTTTAGGGAGCACCAAAAAGTTCAAAGAATTAACTCCCATGATTTCGTAAGCGTCAATTTGTTCTGTGACGCGCATGGTGCCAATCTCAGAAGCGACATTTGAACCAACTTTTCCAGCTAATATCAAGGAAATAATGGTTGGTGAAAATTCTAAAATAGTACTTGATTGCGTGATAAAACCTACGGTGTAGTCAGGAAGCAATGGGCTTTCCATACTAGAAGCCGTTTGTAAAGCGATTACCGCACCCATAAAAGTTGACATCAAGGCTACAATTGGCAAGGAATTAATGCCAATCAGTTCAATTTCAGTCAGACTTCTTTGAAAATAAAAACGCCAACTATCGGGTTTGGTAAAAACCACCCGAAGCATCAGTAAATAACGGCCAAATTGTTGTAAGAATTTCACTAGGCTAAATTAAACATTATTACTTCCATAACGAGCAAAGCCAAATCAATTTTATCTTTGTTCAATGAATGAAAAGCGCCAGCATTTTATAGACACACTTTCGAGATTCGTGCCGGCGCATTTTGCTCCCTACTTGGCTGATTGCATCTTAAACGCCAATATTCAGTTTAAAATTGTGCCGGGCCGAAAAACAAAACTCGGTGACTTCCGTACCAGCCCTCTTCAAAAAAAACCAGTCATTACCGTCAACGGAGACCTCAATCAGTATAGTTTTTTGATCACTTCCTTGCACGAACTGGCACACCTAGACACCTATCGTCAATATGGGTGGAAGGTCGCAGCACACGGCGAAGAATGGAAAGCTGCCTTCCGCGAGCGCTTACTACCTGTTTTAGAAAGTGAAGCCCTACCCCCTGAACTGCAAAAAGTACTCTGGAAAAGCTGGACGCGCCTCAAGGCCTCATCGGGCACCGACCTTCATTTGAGCAGAGCCTTAAAAGCTTATGATGCCCAAAGCGCGCATACTTTAGAATCCTTGCCCATGCATGCTGAATTTTTATTGAATCAGAAGCGTTTTAAAAAAGGGCAACTGCGCAGAACTCGTTATCTTTGCACAGAAATTGGCAGCAACAAGCAGTACCTCGTGCACGCTTTAGCTGCTGTTACACCTATTGCACATGACACAAAATAACACATACGGTCTTATCATGGCTGGCGGAGTCGGAAGCCGTTTTTGGCCGATGTCTACCCCTGAAAATCCGAAACAATTTTTAGATGTACTCGGTATTGGCAAGTCTTTACTCAGACTCACTTTCGAAAGACTCAACCGCTTTATTCCTACCGAAAATATTTTTATTCTTACCAATAGTTCTTATGAGCAATTGGTATTAGACCAACTTCCTGAGTTAACTGCAAGTCAAGTACTCTGCGAACCCGAGCGCAAAAATACGGCGCCATGCATTGCCTATGCAGCAGCCAAAATTCATGCCCTTGATCCAAATGCCACACTCCTCATTTCTCCGGCCGATCACCTGATCATCAATGAAAAACGCTTCGAAGAAATCATCGATGTTGCATGGCAAACTGCTCAAGATGGCCAGTTAGTCACTTTAGGAATAGAACCAAGCCGCCCAGATACTGGCTATGGCTACATTGAATTTGCAAAAACTGAAACGGCTGTTAAAGGAAGTGCGTGTCCAGTGCTTCAATTCAGAGAAAAACCTGACCTCGCAACGGCCCAAAGTTTTTTGGAAGCGGGCACCTTTTATTGGAATGCGGGCATTTTTGTCTGGAAGTCAGCAGTTATTTTGGCGGCACTAGAAGCGCATCAAAACGATATTTATCAAATCTTCACGCAAGACCAACAGGTCTACGGAACTGCACGCGAAACTGAATTTTTGAAAGCTGCTTTCGGTGCTTGCCCTGATATTTCTATTGACTTTTCAGTGATGGAAAAAGCAACTAACGTCAGTGTTGTTCTGGCCGATTTCGACTGGAGTGACCTCGGTACTTGGGGAAGCCTCACCACACATCTTCAAAAAGATGAACAGCAGAACTCACTCATTGGTGGTCAAATTTATGCTTTTGACTCTGCCAATTGTTTGGTGAATGTACCTGCCAATAAAACCGTGCTGCTCGATGGTTTACAAGACTACATTGTTGTAGAATCAGGAGATAAACTCATGGTACTGCGCTTAAGTAACGAGCAAAAACTCAAAGAATATCTCAAAATCATGGGGCAATAATTTCATGGTAAAAATTAGAAATATCGAATTAGGAGAGTTTCCTTTGCTCTTGGCACCGATGGAAGACGTCAGTGATCCGCCGTTTCGCGCGTTGTGCAAACAATACGGTGCTGATCTCATGTACACTGAGTTTATTTCCTCAGAAGGTCTCATCCGTGACGCGGCGAAAAGCCGCCAAAAACTCGATATTTTTGAATATGAAAGACCAATTGGCATCCAAATCTTTGGCTCTGAAACCGAGAGTATGGTGCAATCGGCTCAAATTATTGAGGCAGTCAAGCCAGACCTCATCGACATCAATTACGGATGCCCTGTAAAAAAAGTCACGTGTAAAGGAGCGGGTGCTGGTTTGCTTCAAGATATTCCTAAAATGGTGCGCCTTACCGCAGAAATTGTGAAGGCCACCTCCTTGCCTGTAACTGTAAAAACCCGTTTAGGCTGGGATGACGACACCAAAAATGTGGTTGAGGCAGCAGAAAGACTACAAGATATCGGCATTGAAGCCATCTCTATACATGGTCGTACCAGAAAACAAATGTACAAAGGAGAGGCAGACTGGACTTTAATTGCTGAAGTCAAGAACAATCCTCGTATGCGAATTCCTGTTTTTGGCAATGGCGACATCGATAGCCCAGAAAAAGCAGTTGAATACAAAAATAGATACGGTGTCGACGGCGTGATGATTGGTCGGGCATCCATTGGTTACCCTTGGATATTTAGAGAAATCAAACATTATATCCAAACAGGCACCAAATTAGAGGGCCCAACAGTTGCCGAACGCGTCATTGCTTGCCGAGAGCATTTGCTCATGAGTATCAAATGGAAGGGGCCAAAGCTTGGCATTACCGAAATGAAAAGACACTATACCAATTACTTCAAAGGTATTTCTCACTTCAAAGATTACCGCACCAAATTGGTCACGACTTCTGAACTAGATGAAGTACTTGAAATTTTGAATTACATTGAGCAACACCAAGAAGAATTCATCTTGGCAAACGTTTAGAACAACTTATTTCTTCTGAAAAGTTTAGAGTAGCTTATTTCTCCTGAGTAAGCTTCTTACCGGTACGCGTAGGCTACCAAAAATCTCGTAGCGTGTCATGCGCTCAATTCGGAAATAGTAGTTGGTTCCTTTGTGCTTCCACAAAACTTGGTTTTCATGCCCCTTGATGATTCTTGGAGGAAGATCACCGGTATAGTACTGATAAAACGGACCAATTTTATTGAATTTCAAGAGTGGAGAGAACAAAAAGCGATAACCACCTTGATCTTCACGGAGCAAACCTTTCTGAGCTAGTTTAGCAATAAATAAAGGCCCCATTCTGTTTAAAGAAGCAAATACTGAAAACGCAGGAACTGTATCGTAGCGAACGCGCTCTACTTCAGTTTCGTTGAAATCTTCGTCGAGGATTGTTTCAATGTATTTGGTTTCTTGTACCTCAATACCACCTTGCTGATATACTAAATCTCCATTCCAGGCATTTAAAAACCTGACAAATGGAAAACCAACTTTCTTGCTCAATTTAGCCAATTGCACATAAACAGAATCTTCAGGATGTTGCTTGAACTCTCGAATGTCTAGATGCACATCAATGAGACGATCTGTTTGGGCGACACCGCGATAAGATAGGCCATCGCGTTTCATTGAAAAATAAAGTGGGGTCTTCTTTTTGACATAACTCTTTAACTTAAAGCCTAAAGAATCGCTGTCATGAGCAAACATGGCTGTTTGAATATTATAATTGCGCAATTTTGGCCAATTGGCATAAATGACCAAGTGCTCATCTTTAAACTGTTTTTGCTTCAAAAACAAAGCCCAATCCTTGTTCAAATCACCGTAATGAGCCGAGGCGACCTGACTCAGCAAACGATCAAAATGAGCCCCCTGATAAATGAATGCGTAATCTTTGCCGTAGTGCAAATAAGATTTTTCTTTTTTGATGTAATAAAAGGTGGTGCTTCCGATGACTGAATCTTGGAGTTTGGCGTACTTTCTTAGGCGTTCAATACCAACCTGTACTTTAGAAGAATCTGTCAATTTGATCAGGGCGCCCCAATCGCCATTTTCTTGTGCAAACAAATAAGCGTCTTGTTCTAAATCAAGGCCATACTGCTTCCCTTGCCCTAGAAGAAATTCATAGGTGGTGAAATCGCGCATTGACAACTTATTGTATTGCAACAAAGAATTGGTTTCTTTGGCCAGTTCCAAGATATTGGCTTTAGCTAGAAAATCGGCAGTTGGTAAACGGTCGATGAGCCGTGGAGTTTTCGGAACGGAAAACAAATAAGATTTGACGAACAAGACAAGCGCCAAACCGCCAGCAATCATGATGAGCGTCAGGAACTTCCTGTACATACCTAAGGATTTAAGGTGTAGACCAAATAAAGGGAATTGATGAGGTCGAGCAAGTGCTTGCCTGTTTCTTCTTCACCTTTAAAAGTATAACTCAGGTTAAATGTAGTGTGTGCGGCATTTGTTTCAGAAGAAACGAGTTCTAACATGCCTGACTTTCCTTTCAAGGAGGTAATGATTTCGGCATTTTTAGGTGTGAGCAACTCCGTTGGAAAACGGTTTAATGTACTGCTGATATCCACCTTACCGTACATAAAGCCGCCTTTACTTGCTTTTTTAGCGTCTTTTTTAGATAGCGCTAACTTGCCGTAGCCGTTCGCATATTGAGTAGCAAAATTGGCATCGTTGGATAAAATGAGGAGGCTGCCCGTATTGATGATAAAGAGCGGTGCTGCATCAAGAATGGCATTTTCAAAACGCCAATAATTTTCATGTTTTTGCATGCGAGAAGTCAAGCGGGCCATGTGTTTTAAAACTAGCTCCGGAATGTCTGCACGTTCAGTAGAAAAACCTAGTGTAAAGACTGGCATTTCGGTTTCGGCATCGGTTTCACGCTCGCCGTACTCAAAAGTTTCTTCGTCGTAGTAAAACTCAATTTTTTTGGTCTTGATTTTTTCAACGCCGTTGAAGGTACCAAACATACTTCCCTTATAAGTGCTAAAAAGGGCATCTTTATTGACAAACTCATTGAGCAACTCAAGGGTGAGTACATTCATGGCAATTTGTGCATTCTTTTCATCAGAAAGCAAAGGCAAAAGCACCTTGTAAGCCTGTTCGTAGGCTTTTTGCATATTGATGTTATAGGTGAAATAGGCTGAACTACTTGCAGGTATATATTTCAAGACATTTTTATCAAATTTGGCATCGTTCATCTCAGAATAGATACTTCCTAATGCAGGGCCATATTGTGCCTCGACGGCAAATTCTACGCTGTTATCTTTTAAGAATAAATCACCTAGAATCACATTGCCAGCATAGAGTTCTTGGATGTCTTTGTAGAGTGTTGGCAGTACTGTTTGAAAATACCACAAGCCTTGAGATTTGTCTAGGTTTCTGGCGTTATCTAGATAAAATACGCCTTCTGCGTTGTGAGCCAACTGAGCTGTAAAACGGGCATCTTGAGAACAAAGATTATTGCCCTGAACAAAAATCTGGGCAATCACTCGCTCGAGTTCGGCCTGCTGCAAAATAACCTGTACGCTATCGCGCAACTCATAGTAATTTTTAATGAGCGGATTTTCGGTTGCCTCAGGGAAAAGACCACTTTGGGTATCGTATTCTTGCTCATTGAGTACCTCTTCTTCTTGCTGAACTTCGTCGAAGAAATCAAAAGGCATTTCGTTGCCCCGGGCATACCAAATTGAATCAGTGACCTGATCGATGTATTCCATGGTGGGTTCAATGCGCAACAAAAGTGCTGTATTGCCCTGGATAAGTAGATTATTGAAAAATGTACCGTAAACCTCGAGGCCAGTAATATTGCTTTCTAGGGTTTGAAAATCATCGAAAACCTCAAACAATTGCTGTTTGTTACCTACCCCAAAAGTAAAACCAGTTAGTTCGGTTTTGGAAGTCTTGCCGTAAAACAAATTGAGCCTTTGATTGAAATCTAGGCCTGCGTCTTTGAGTGTTTTTCCGGAGGTAGAGCCGTCAAATAATTCTTGATGGACGTCTGACATGAACTCGTATTGAACGAGGTCATCCATGGAGATTTTTTGTAAGAGACTGATGTTGTTGATGCTAAAAACAGTAACCGCATCTGTAGGAATAAGGTGTTCGGACTGGCGCACATTGGTTTGGGCAAAAAATGTGGCAGAGAAAAGGCTTGATAGGCAAACCCAAAAATAATTCTTGAAAGCTTGATCCACGTGTATGAATGTTATAGGACGAAGTTAAGCATAATCCGCGAGTATCATCTTGGTGTCAAGACAATTATATTATCAATCAGGGATTGATTTTCTTTCAAAGAAAAAGTATTGGTTCGGACCATGACAGCCTGCTGATTTTTACTGAGGGTTCCGAGCTTGTTTTCAAAGCGTAAGACGGGTCTTTCAAAACGTGCAATGGAGGTGTAAACGCCTTCTTTGAGCAGCGCTTCGTCTTCAAATTTATAAGATTTGATTTGCTCAGTTACATAACCCGGAATACTGCGCTTGAGTGTGGTGCCGTCCCAACTGAGCCAATTTTCTTCTTGCTGTAAATTGACTTTGTCTTTACTAATTTGTTCGATGCTGCGTTTGATGCCATCTTGCAGGAGCTTAACATTGGTGAAATCACAGCTCAGTTTGAAAATAAAATCGGTATAGTTTTCCTCCATTAAAACATTACTGATACCAGGTTGAGCGTCCAGAATTTTGACAAACTCTTTGATTTTAGCTGAAATCTGTTCAACAGAGGGAACGGGCTTCCCTTGTAAACTGTCTAGGGCCAAAATTGAATTGACTTTTACCTTGCTTTCGCTCAGGTTGATTTTATACTTCAAATTTCCAGAACCATCATTGTTCAAGGTGAGGTCATCCCAAATCTCGATACAAGAACTGAAAAGGAACAATAAGCAAATAGTGAGTATAAATTTCATGGGCTTCATCAAGCAATTGTAATGCCAAAATTAATCAAATAAGCCCTTTTGGATGCCTAAAGGATTCTCAAATTTGGCGCTCACGTCAGAAATATTGGCATTCGAGCTTAAAATGATGCGTTTGTCGATCTCCCAAGCTTCGAGCTTAATATCGGATCGGTCTGTTATTTGATCTAAATGCAGCGCGCCATTCAACCAAGAAATTTCTTCATGAGCACTTAATATCAAGGGCATGCGCTTCTTGGAATTATGGATTTCAGCCATGAGGGTGTTGGCTTCTGTAGTTAAAATGGTAAAAGTTTTTTCTTGCGCTCCGGTGGATGGATTGAGCCAAGTATCATAAATACCTGCAATGGAAAAAACTGGCTGCTCAATAGCTTGAATAAAATAAGGAATCTTGAGCTTTCCTTGGGTTTGCCATTCAAAAAAACCCGATGAAGGGACCAAGCAGCGTTTGCTAGAAACCAAGTGTTTGAATGAGGCTTTCTCGGTGCAGGTTTCGATTCTTGCATTGAGCGTTTTGCTGGCAAATTCCATCCAATTGCCACCTTTATACCATTGCGGCAACAGTCCCCAACGCATTTGTTTCAAGACCTCATCGTTTGTTACGATATGCCATTGCGGAAAATGAAAACCCGACGCAAAAAAATAAGACAACTCAGGGGCTGATACAGGTTTTAACTTTTGATAACGCTCGGCAAGTTGTTGGGTAGATGAGGTAGATGAATTACTGTAGCACATTTTCAAATTTAAAAAAAGAAAGCCACCCGAAGGTGGCTCTATATAGACATTTCTCGCTATCCGAATGAATCGGGAAGAAAGAAACGGTAAAGAGCCCGAAGGCTCTTGAATCCTTACATCATGCCTGGCATTCCGCCACCCATTCCTGCCATTGCAGCAGCTGGGTTTGCTTCCTCAGGCTCATCGGCGATGACACACTCAGTAGTGAGGAGCATTGCTGCAATCGAAGAGGCGTTCTCTACTGCAATGCGCGTTACTTTAGTTGGGTCAATGACACCTGATTTGTAAAGCGGTTCGAAAACATCGGTGCGGGCGTTGTAACCGAAATCTGCTTTGCCTTCGCGTACTTTTTGAACAATAACTGCGCCTTCACCACCAGCGTTGGCAATGATCTGACGCAACGGCTCTTCAGCAGCACGCTTCACAATTTGAATACCGGTCATTTCGTCTTCGTTGGCACCCTTTAATTTGTCAAGGGTTTCAATCGCACGAATGAGGGCAACACCTCCACCAGGTACAATTCCTTCTTCAACCGCAGCACGAGTTGCAGCTAAAGCGTCGTCTACGCGGTCTTTCTTTTCTTTCATTTCAACCTCGGTTGGTGCTCCTACATAAAGCACAGCCACACCGCCTGCAAGTTTCGCTAAGCGCTCTTGCAATTTCTCGCGATCGTAGTCAGAGGTAGTTTGCTCAATTTGCGCACGAATTTGACCTACACGCGCTTGGATATCGGCTTTTTTACCTTTACCGTTCACAATTGTGGTGTTGTCTTTGTCGATGTCAATTTTTTGAGCAGAACCGAGCATGTCTAGGCTTACATTTTCTAGGGTCATGCCGCGCTCTTCTGAGATGACAGTACCACCTGTGAGAATAGCGATATCCTCTAGCATTGCCTTACGACGATCACCAAAACCAGGAGCTTTAACGGCTGCTACTTTCAATGAGCCACGCAAACGGTTCACAACGAGTGTTCCGAGTGCCTCACCATCGACGTCTTCAGCAATAATAAGTAAAGACTTCCCTGACTGCACCACTGGCTCGAGGATTGGTAGTAATTCTTTCATGCTAGAGATCTTTTTCTCAGAGATCAGAATCAAAGGATTCTCCATTTCTGTGATCATTTTCTCGGCATTGGTTACAAAATAAGGTGAAAGATAACCGCGGTCGAATTGCATACCTTCAACTGTTTTAACTTCAGTTTCGGTACCTTTTGCTTCTTCTACGGTAATCACACCATCGTTACCCACAACTTTCATGGCCTCAGCAATGAGTTTACCGATGGTTTCGTCGTTGTTGGCTGAAATAGTAGCAATTTGTTCAATTTTGCTGTTGTCGTTACCCACTTGCTTAGATAGCTTTTTGAGGTTTGCAACAACTTCTTGTACTGCTTTATCTATACCGCGCTTGAGGTCCATTGGATTGGCACCTGCAGCGACATTTTTGAGACCCGCCGTAACGATAGCCTGAGCTAAAACAGTAGCTGTTGTAGTTCCGTCTCCGGCGATATCGGCCGTTTTGGAAGCTACTTCTTTTACCATTTGAGCACCCATGTTTTCAATGGGGTCTTTGAGTTCGATTTCTTTAGCAACACTCACACCGTCTTTAGTAACGTGCGGTGCACCAAACTTTTTACCAATGACAACATTGCGACCTTTTGGTCCAAGCGTCACTTTTACTGCATTTGCCAATGCATCAACACCTCTTTTTAATTTCTCGCGAGCTTCTACGTCGAAATAAATTTCTTTTGCCATTTTTTCGTTGATTTTAAATTAGAAAATACCGTAAATGTCTGACTCTCTCATGATGAGATAAGTACTGCCATCAATTTTAATTTCAGTGCCTGCATACTGACCATAAAGTACGGAGTCACCAACTTTCACTGACATTGGCTCATCTTTTTTACCGGATCCAGCTGCTATTACAGTTCCACGCAATGGTTTTTCTTTTGCAGTATCCGGAATGATGATTCCACTTGCTGTTTTTTGCTCTGCTGGCGCAGGTTCTACCAGAACTCTGTCTGCCAAAGGTTTGAAATTTACTGACATGAAATATTAAAATTTAGTTGTGTCCCTTGCTTCGAAAAACATGCCAAGCGCGTTTTCTTGAATTTTCAGGACATTTTTTCATTCAAGGACAAAAAAAATGTCAGTATGGGTGACATACTGACATTTTCGAATATCGTTAAACGACTACTTATTGACCTTGGCCTTGGCCCTGACCTTGCATAGGCGCTTGTTGTTGCTGTTGTTGCGGCTGCATTTGTTTAGGAGCCTTTGGTTGGCTTAGGCTAATACCCAAACTAAATACAAGAATAGCAGCTGCTAAACCCCAAGTGAGTTTGTCGATGAGCTCATTGGTGCGCTGAACACCACCAAGCTGACTTGCGCCACCGAAATCAGCACTGAGGCCTCCTCCTTTTGGATTTTGAACATAAACTACTAAGATGAGTAACGCACTGGCTACTATAACTAAAAATGAAAGGATTCCTGTCATGACGTTGAATTCAGGTTTTTCTTTAGAATTTTGATTTGATTTGCAAAGAAACTCTTTTTTTCTGGATTAAGCAAAATTAATTGCTCATAAACCGAGATCGCTTTGGCAACAGCACCCTGCATCGCATAGATTTTTGCCAATGTTTCAGACACCGGGATCTGGCTTGAACTTAAGCTCTCTTTTGCTTTTTTTGCTGGAGAATAAAAATCTTTTTTGGGCTTTTCGATCTCGAGATATTGCGGCGATGATTCTTGTGAATCGGTTTTTTCACCAAAATGGAGCCATTGGTTAAATGACTGAACTGACCCCGTAGCTTCAGTTTGTGAAGGATTTACTGATGCCTCATTTGAAGCAACAATTTCGTCCATACTTTCATCAGATCTGGACTGCTCCTCGTTAGAAAGATGCGCTTCTTGTTCTTGATCATCTAGTGCAACAAGTTCTTCTTTGTAAGTCAAGTCGACATAAGCCGCGCTGATCATGTTGGCGCGCAAAAGCTGATCGAGTTCGTCTGGTTTTTGGCTAAGCTCTTCATCCTGATTTTTAGAATCTTCTGAGGTATTGGCTTCTATTGAATCCGCTATTTTTTCCTCGACAGGAGCTTGTAATTGAACTTCGTTGTCTTTTTCGAGGGAAACTACTAAGGTTTCCTCTTGCTGATTTTCAATTTTTTCTTCGCGTACTGCTTCAATTTGCTCCGCTACTTCTTGGAGTAAATGAAACAATACTTCGCGGTTTGGGATAGAAAAAGCCTTTTGATCCAGTGCTGTGGCCAAACGCACATCTTGACTATTGGCCAAAGATTTTAAATAGAGAATAGAGAAACTAGTAGCAAAAGGATAAGACGCTTCTAAATGAGCAAGGTCGGATAAGTAATTTGCCGAACAGTGCGAAGGGTCTTGAATTTGAATATGAAGTTGCTCTTTTGTTAACACAGGTCTAAATTACCAATTACTGTACAACTTATTGATTAAATCTTGGACCATTTGCGCTGCAATCTCGTCAAAAAGTTTCTTCTCGACATCGGCCAAATTGGTTGAAGCAGAGAAATCGGCAAAACGCGTTGTACTGAACTGCCAAACCTCTTCTTTTGGTGCATTGATATTGATTTTCATTTGAAGTGTCATGGTCAGGCGGTTGCTTGAAGCTTCATCTGCGCCTTGAATAGCCAAGGGCTGCACCTGATAAGCTGTAATGGCACCTTCCATATTGATTTCGCCTTTGCCAAAACTCGTGTTGAGTAAAAGACGCGTATTATTTTGAACGCCATCTTTGAGCTGTTCGGTGAGCAAGGCTCCGAACGAAAGCGGACAATTTGGTGCTGTATTTTCTAAATTTTGAATACTGAATGTTTTCCATTCTTCGGGCATGCCTCCTTTGTCCACAAAAGAAAAACTTTCAGGCCAACACGCGCTCAGTGAGCACCACAGGATGCCGATATAGAATAAATACTTATTCACCTAATTGAAATTCTTTGATTTTTCGGTAGAGGGTGCGTTCTGAAATCCCGAGTTCGAGTGCTGCATATTTTCTCTTGCCTTTGTGTTTCTCGAGGGCTTTTGCGATGAGTTCCTTTTCTCGATCTTCGAGGCTTAACGATTCTTCTAATTCGATGTGTTCTTCAAATTCTTCGTGGGCTTCGTGGGCTTTACTCGGTAATTCGACTTGCACCGGAGCGACCGGCAACATGCGTGTGGGCAGGCTCGGGCTTTCTTCATAAACCTCTTGGTAGATGCGATTGACAACCGCAGACTGATCTGCATTTAAGGCAATTTCATGATTGGATCCAGCGAGGTCAAGGACTAACTTTTTAAGTTCTGTAAGGTCCTTTTTCATGTCGAATAAGAACTTATACATCAATTCTCGTTCGGAAATAGACTCTTTCGAGTTGTCATTGATGCTGAGACCTTGGGCTTTATCTGTTACAGGCAAAAGGTAATTTTGCAAAGTGAATTCATCGATGTCACGAGCTGTTTCAATGACCGATAATTGTTCCACCATATTTTTAAGTTGCCTAATGTTTCCTGGCCACGGATATTGTTGCAATAAAATGACGGCGTCTTCGGTCAGTTTAATAGCAGGCATGCGGTATTTTTCAGCAAAATCATTGGCAAATTTTCTGAAAAGCAAATGGATGTCCTCGGATCTTTGTCTGAGGGCAGGTAAACTAATTGGAACGGTACTGAGGCGATAATAGAGGTCTTCACGGAATTTACCCGATTGAATGGCGGCCTGCATGTTTTCATTGGTTGCTGCCACAACCCTTACATTTGTTTTTAAGGGTTTTGATGAACCCACACGTATGTATTCTCCGGTTTCAAGCACACGCAACAAACGCACTTGTGTTTGCATCGGTAATTCGGCGACTTCATCTAAAAAAATGGTCCCGCCATTAGCGACCTCAAAATAACCTTGTCTGCTGCCTTGCGCGCCAGTAAATGAGCCTTTTTCATGGCCAAACAACTCAGAGTCTATGGTGCCTTCAGGGATTGCACCGCAGTTCACGGCAATGTACTCACCATGTTTTCGTGAGCTGAGTTGATGAATGACTTGTGGGATGATTTCTTTACCCGTTCCACTCTCTCCGGTTACAAGCACAGAAATATCGGTAGGTGCTACTTGCATCGCAATTTCAAGAGCCCTGTTTAACAAGGGCGCTGACCCGATGATCCCAAAACGCTGTTTGACTTGTAAAAGATTCATGGCTTCAAATTGAGCGAACTATTTTTCAATTGATTTAAAGCAACTCACCAATCAGTGTTGCAGAAGTACAGTCTGTTATTTTTACCTCTACATAGTTGCCTTTTTCTAAATTTCCTTTCGGGAAAACAACCATTACATTGGTTCCTGTTCGGCCACACAAATGTGCTTCTGAGCGTTTTGACGGCCCTTCGATAAGCACTTTCTGCGTGGTGCCAACAAGGCGCTGATTAGAAGCCAATGAATGCTTCAATTGTTTATCAATGATTTCATTTAAACGACGACCTTTTACCTCTTCAGGAACGTCATCGGCAAAGCGGCGTTCGGCCAAAGTTTTTGGTCTTTCGGAGTATTTAAACATGTAAGCGAAATCGTATTGAACGATATCCATCAGACTGAGGGTCTCTTGGTGTTCTTCTTCAGTCTCGCCACAGAAACCTGTAATAATATCCGTTGAAATGGCACAACCTGGCACAATACGACGGATACTTTCTATTCTTTCCAAATACCATTCGCGTGAATAGCCGCGGTTCATGCGGTACAGTACTTCTGTGTTGCCCGACTGAACTGGCAAGTGAATATAAGGGCAAATGTTTTCGTATTTGGCCATCACTTCGAGCACATCGTTGGTCATGTCTTTAGGATGCGACGTACTGAAGCGGACGCGCAATAACGGAGAAACCAAAGCCACCATTTCCATGAGTTGAGCAAAATTAGTGGTTGGCTCTTTGGCATTTTTCACTTCACCCTTTGCACTGAGGTTCCAGCGGTATGAATCGACATTTTGCCCGAGAAGGGTTACTTCGCGGTAACCTTTGTCAAAAAGATCTTGGCACTCGGCAACAATCGTTTTCGGATCGCGAGAACGCTCACGACCACGGGTAAACGGAACCACACAAAACGAACACATGTTGTCACAGCCACGCATGATGGTTACAAAAGCAGAAATACCTCCTTGATCAAGGCGAACAGGAGCGATATCTGCGTAAGTTTCATCGCGCGACAACAATACATTAACCGCTTTTTGACCTGTCCCAACCTCTTCAATGAGGTTCGGGAGATCGCGGTAGGCATCTGGGCCAGCCACGAGGTCAACTAGTTTTTCTTCGTCTAGTAAGTTCTTTTTGAGGCGCTCGGCCATGCAACCAAGGATTCCAACAACCAATTCTGGGTTGCGATCTTTTTTGATTTTAAATTCGGTGAGGCGATTGCGAACGCGTTGCTCGGCATTCTCTCTGATAGAGCATGTATTCAGTAAAATGACATCGGCCTCTTCAATATTTCTGGTGGTTTGGTAACCATCTTGTGCTAAAATTGATGCAACGACCTCACTATCTGAAAAATTCATCTGACAGCCGTAGCTTTCTAAATATAATTTTTTGGAGGCTTGTTCGCCTTGCTGCTCGATAACAAGGGCTGTGCCTTGCAATGCTTCGTCTATTACTTTATTTCCTGATTCCATGTTCTGTTCTGAACTGCAAAAATAGGGCAAATTCAAGATACTGACAAATTGTCATGATTGTTCCTACTATTGTTTATTAAAATATTTAACCATAGGTTAAGTAAATTTCTCGAATAAAATTGCAACAAACATCTTGCTGTTTGCTGTGTTTTACTTTTACATTTGCCCCTAAAATTTCCTTATGGCTAAGAATCTTGTTATCGTCGAGTCCCCCGCAAAAGCTAAAACCATTGAAGGTTATCTCGGCAAAGACTACATAGTGAAATCAAGTTTTGGACACGTCCGAGACCTCGCTAAAAAAGGCTTAGCCATTGACATCGATGCAAAATTTGCACCCAATTACGAAGTGAGTCCAGACAAGAAACAACTCGTTGCCGAACTCAAAAAATTAGCAAAGGAAGCCGATACGGTTTGGCTCGCTACCGATGAGGACCGCGAAGGAGAAGCCATTTCTTGGCACCTCTACGAAACCCTTGGTCTAGAGAAAAAAGATACCAAAAGGATCACTTTTAACGAAATTACAAAGGTTGCGGTTACTCGAGCCATTGAACGTCCAAGAAACATTAATCGCGAACTAGTAGATGCCCAGCAAGCCAGACGCGTACTCGATAGAATAGTAGGTTTTGAGCTTTCTCCGGTACTCTGGAAAAAAGTCAGACCTAGCTTATCTGCTGGTCGCGTTCAGTCTGTCGCTGTTCGATTAATCGTCGAACGCGAACGCGAAATTGAGAAATTCAACACGGAAAGCTTTTACAAGGTTCAGGCAGAATTTGCAACCTCTGATGGGCTACTAAAAGCAGAACTTAATCAGCAACTACAGGAAAAGTCGGCTGCGGCACAAGTTTTAGAACAAGCCAAAACTGCTGATTTCTTTGTAGAAGATGTGCAACAAAAACCAGCAACCAAAAGCCCTGCTGCGCCGTTCACAACCTCAACACTACAACAAGAGGCAAGCATGAAACTTGGTTTTTCGGTAACCAAAACCATGAGTGTTGCCCAGCGACTTTACGAGTCTGGAAATATCACTTACATGAGAACCGACTCCGTGAATCTTTCTGAAACAGCTATCGCTGCTGCTCAGGAAGCTATCACTTCACAATTTGGCGCCAACTATTCAAAACCAACCAAATACAGTACGAAAAGCTCGGGTGCACAAGAGGCCCACGAAGCCATCAGACCTACTGATTTCACCAAGCCAAGCATTTCAGCAGAAAGAGACGAAGTGAGACTCTATGAATTGATTTGGAAACGCGCCATTGCCAGTCAAATGGCACACGCTCAACTCGAAAGAACTACTATTAAAATTGGTGGCCTCAACCAAGCTCAATATTTTCAGGCCAAAGGAGAAGTCATCATTTTTGACGGCTTTTTGAAAGTTTATTTGGCAAGCAACCTAGACGATGATGCTGAAGAAAATGCAGAAACAGAAGGGCTACTTCCAAGAGTACAAGTCAATGAAAAACTGAAACTTCAAAATGCTCTAGCCACAGAACGTTTCAGCCGAGCGCCTTCTCGCTATGTAGAAGCTACACTTGTAAAAAAATTAGAAGAACTTGGCATCGGCCGACCATCTACTTATGCACCAACTATTTCCACGATTCAAAAAAGAAACTACGTCGAAAAAAAGGAACGCGAAGGTGCACTGCGCAATTACGCACAACTCGAATTAAAATCGGGGGTAATTACAGAACATACGAAATCAGAAACCACCGGTAAAGAGCGCAACAAACTTTCTCCAACCGACATTGGTATTGTGGTAACTGACTTTTTGGTCGCGCATTTCGAGCAAATTTTAGATTATCAATTTACAGCAAAAGTAGAGGCTGAATTCGATGAAATTGCACAAGGAAACCTGAACTGGACCGATATGCTGCAATCATTCTACGGTCCTTTCCACAACCATGTTGAGCAGACACTAGAGCATTCAGAAAGAGCAACCGGTGAACGCGAACTCGGTATTGATCCAAAATCACAAAGAAGGGTCATTGCCAGAATCGGGCGTTTTGGACCAATGATTCAAATTGGCGACGAAAAAGCCGATGGCCTTAAACCACAATTCGCCTCATTACAAGGCAACCAATCGATCAATAACATCACCCTTGAAGAAGCGCTCAAATTATTTGATTTACCGAGAGTTTTAGGTGATCACAATGGCGAGGCAGTCAAAGTAAATATCGGCAGATTCGGCCCTTATGTACAGGTTGGTAAGCGCTTTAGCTCTATTCCAAAAGACGAAGATCCACTCTCTATGAGTTTAGAACGTGCCATTGAATTAGACACACTTAAACTCGAAGAAGCGGCAAAAGCCTTGATCAAAACTTTTGAGGACAGACCTGATGTGCAATTATTGAATGGCCGTTACGGTGCTTATCTTAAAATTGGCAAAGACAACTTCAAACTTCCGAAAGATTCACAACCAGAAGAATTGACTTTAGAAGCATGTCTAGAAATTGCAGCTAACCAAGGAACAAAAACTTCAAAAAAGCGTCCAGTTCGAAAAAAATAACTATTATTGATTGAAAAATCATATGAACGGAAGCGTTAATAAAGTAATTCTCATCGGCAATCTGGGCAAAGATCCAGATGTGCGTCGTCTTGAAAATGGCTCTATCGTTGCCTCTTTTCCACTCGCTACGTCTGAAATTTACACAGACAAACAAAGTGGTGAAAAGAAAGAAAACACAGACTGGCACGATATCGTGCTTTGGAGAGGCCTCGCTGAAGTTGCTGAAAAATACCTGCGTAAAGGCACCAAAATTTACGTCGAGGGTAAACTCAAAAAAAGATCCTGGACAGATAAAGAAGGTCATCAACGCTATGCAACAGAAGTGGTTGGCGATGACCTCACCATTCTAACGCGTCCAGACAACCCGGAACGATCCAACCCTTATGGTAATGAAGGAAAACCTAATTCACCTTCTCCCATGAGTGGCTTAGCCAGCGAACCCGGAGATGATTTACCATTTTAAGTCATGACAAACACAGTAGAACCTCCCAGTCTTATCGCATCGTTAAATACAACCGAAGCTGGTTTTAGCGATGCAACCCTAGTTTATCTGCTCATTATTTTAGTCCTGTTGGCCTTGTCGGCCTTGACCTCTAGTTCCGAGAGTGCGTTTTTCTCTTTGAAACCAAGTGACAACGCAAGCATTAAGAATTCTAACAATGCGCGGGTTAAAATGATTTTAAAGCTCTTGGCCAAACCCCAAGAATTACTCGCTACCCTACTGATATTCAACAATTTTGTCAATGTCGGGATTGTCATTCTCTCCTCTTTTGTACTCAACGATATATATCCGGTCAAAGAAGGTCAAGAATTGCTGCGTTTACTGGTAGAGGTAGTAGGCATTACACTTGTATTATTGCTTTTTGGAGAGGTAATTCCTAAAATTTTCGCCAATCGAAACGCACTCACAGTGAGTACCTGGATGTCTTATCCGCTGCATTTTTTAAACCGAATCCCACCCCTTTCTTGGTTGAAATCAGCACTTGTTTGGGGTACAAATTTTATTCAAAAACTCGGGCAAAAAAGTACTACCCTCGATCAAAATGAACTCGAGCAGGCCTTAGCGCTTACCAAACAAGAAAACGGCTCTGAAGAAGAGCACAAGATTCTCGAAGGCATCGTGAAGTTTGGAAAGACCGAAGCCTCTGAAATCATGACCCCACGGGTAGAGGTAGAAGATATTGATGCAGAAAGCGATTTTCACGAAGTATTGAAGAAAATCATTGATGTCGGATTTTCAAGAATGCCGATTTTTTCAGAAAGCCCAGATAACATCATCGGAATTCTTTACATCAAAGACTTGCTCAATCATTTGGAAAAGGAGGCTGACTTCGATTGGAAATCTGTGTTGCGCAAGCCTTATTTTGTTCCTGAAAATAAAAAAATCAACGACCTGCTTCAAGAGTTTCGCAACATGAAAATGCATATGGCCATTGTTGTCGATGAATATGGTGGAGCAAGTGGTATCGTTACGCTTGAAGATATTCTAGAAGAAATCGTTGGTGACATCACCGATGAATTTGACGACGCGCAAATCAATTATACCAAACAAGCTGAAAACACCTACGTTTTTGAAGGTAGAACTTCATTAAACGACCTACTCAAAATTATCGGAGAGGAGCACGAGGCTACAATTGAGCAGTATCGTGGAGAGGCTGAAACCCTTGGAGGGCTCATCATTGAAGTGGGTGGACGCATCTTAAAAAACAATGAATTCATCGTCATTGGCCCCATGAAATTAATTGTCGAATCTTCGGACAAAAAAAGAGTGAAATCTGTAAAAGTTGTCATCCATGAAAATAAATAAGCGCTTTGCAATTGTAGGTTTTGTTCTATTTATTTTGATGGGCTGTTCAGACACGGCTCCTATTCCTAAACCGAGTACTTTTTTAAAAACCGAATTCCCGGAACACACCTACAGACCATACATCAGCCCAGGTGCTTATCAGTTTGACCTCGCAGACCTTTACCAATCCAAATCTTTCGAGCTTGCCAAACAAAATTACTCGGTGCAAGAAATCGACTTGGGCCCCTTAAATGGTACGCTTTTTCTTTATTACCTAAAGATTCCAAGTAAAGACTCTCTACCTGAAATCATCAATTTTGCAAATGATAAAGTAGATGAGCATAAAATCATGGCCGACAAAATTGACTTTAAACAAATCATTTCACCACAAAAACGCGTATTCGGAACCTTTTTCGAACTAAAAGGAAATGTAGCCACCAACTTTCAATTTTATTTAACTGACTCCATTCAACATTTTGTGAGGGGCGAGGTGTTACTCAATTGCAGGCCCAATTACGATAGCCTCAGACCTACCCTACAATACCTCAAAACCGATTTACAACAACTCATTAAGAATTTCAAATGGCGTCAGTAGGCCCCAATCGGGTTGTTATTGCTTTTGGTTCGAATCTCGGTGAGCGCGAAGTGCACATTCAAAGCGCCATTCAACTGCTCAATGAACGCTGCGGAAAAGTTCTTCAGGTTTCAAGTTTGCATCAAACTGCGCCAGAAGGGTTTGAATCGGCGCACCAATTCCTCAATGGCTGTTTACTCTTGACCACCCAACTTACGCCGCATCAAGTTTTAGAAACACTGCAAAACATTGAAATTGAGCTGGGTCGGAGCAAAACAAAAGCAACTTATGAAGATCGCTGTATCGACCTTGATATTATTTTTTATGAGAGCTTGGTACTACACGATGAACGACTACAAATTCCGCATCCGCGATACCAAGAGCGCGATTTTGTACTCAAACCACTGATGGAACTCAATTTGAGTTTCACGGATTGATTTGGCACGAATTTCGCTTCGTTGATTTTTCTTCCTATTTTTGTCCTATCAAAACTGATATCATGACTTTAAAGTATTTCAAGCCAGCCCTTTTCCTCGGATCAAGCGTTCTTTTCTTGAACTCTTGTGATCTTGTTAAAGACATTACTTACACTGTAAATCCGAATCCGTTAGAAATGCATGCGGATTCTGTAAAAGTTTCTATCACTGTAAATGTTCCTGAAAAAGGCATCCAAAAGAAAGCAAAGGCAGAAATTACTCCTAAAATTGGCAATACTGCTATCGGAACATGGTATGTAAACGGTTCAAAAGTTACCGGTAACGGTACCACCATTGATTTCAAAACTGGTGGAACAGCCACTTTCGAACAAACAATTGCTTACACGCCAGAAATGGAAGCTGCAGACCTCATCATTACAGGAAAGCTCTACAAGCAAACGAAAGAAAAAGGTGCCCTACCTGAAACCAAAATTGCTGATGCAACCATCATTACCCCATATTTGGTTGACAAAACATTCAAGGTCTTAACTGAAGAAGATGCTTTAGTTCGTCAGTTTGACAAAACGACTACCGCAACTTTCAACTTTGAAAGAGGGAAGTCTGCGATTCGTCCGACAGAATTAAAAGATCAAGATATTACTGCTTTAATTTCTTGGATTCAGGCTGCACAAAACAACCCTAAAATCAAAATTACCGGTATTGAAATCAATGGTTATGCCTCACCAGACGGTGAAGTATCTAAAAACGATAACCTTTCTTCAGACCGAACAGTTGCAGCTCGCAAAGCATTAACTGAGCTCATGAAAAAAGCAAAACTTACTGCTTATTCTGACACCGCTGCTTACCAACTTGCTAAATATGGCGAAGACTTCGAAGGCTTCAAAAGCCAACTTGCAGCTACAGCTTCTATCCCTGAAGCCGATAAAAACTTGTTCATTCGCATCCTCGAAATGACCAAAGACCCTGAGCAACGCGAAAAGGACATGATCAACCTCGGAAAAGCCTACACAGAGCTTGAGCGCGATGTATTCCCTATGATTCGCCGTGCAGTAGTCGTGGTTAAATACACAGAATACGGCCTTACTGATGACGAGCTCAAAAGCGCTGTTGTAAATAATCCAAACTCACTTTCTGTAGAAGAATTACTCTTCACAGCTGGAAAACTCACAACTGACCTCAATCAAAAAGCTACCATTTACGGAATTGCTGCAGCTAACTATGCACAAGACCACCGCACACACACCAACCTTGGTGCAACGCTTTTTGAATTAAACAATACTAAAGAGGCTGCTGCTGCTTTCAAAAAAGCAAATGAGCTTAAAGCAAATGCTGTTACTGATAACAATTTGGCAGCAAGCCTAATCCTTGAAGGAAATCGCGCTGCAGCTAAAAAACTTTTGCGTTCTAAAACAACTGTTTCAGGATACAACCAAGGCATTATTGACATCATGGAAGGCAACTATAGCGCTGCTGAGAAAAACATCAGTCAAGACAGCTACAATAAAGTTTTAGCGCTTGTTTTACAAGACAAAACAGACCTCGCTAAAAAGGCAGCTTCCAACTTGAAAGAAACTGCAGAACTTGCCTACCTAAAAGCGATCATTGAAGCGAAAAGCGGTAGTAATGTAGATGCAGTTGTTGCCTCATTAAAAGTTGCAATTGCAAAAAATGCAGCACTCAAAGCAAAAGCCGCTAAAGACCGCGAATTCATCAAATACATGAACGAAGCTGCGTTTATCGATTTAGTGAAATAAGTTTCAAATTCACATTTAAAAATCCTGGAGAAATTCAGGATTTTTTTTTGTGCTATATTCAACAATAAAGCCAACCTTTATCGTTAATTTTGAGACCTTAAATAAATACAAAATATGGACAGCCACGAATTTCGCAAATACGCAACCAAACATATGGGCATCAGCAGCATGTCTGTAGATCATTATATCGAATCTTCCATGACACCGTACATCATTGAAGAGCGACCTTTGAACATGACCCAAATGGATGTCTTCTCTAGACTCATGATGGACCGCATTATTTTCTTGGGTACCGGTATCAATGATCAAGTTGCCAATATCATTAATGCACAACTTTTGTTCTTAGAATCTGTTGATGCAAAAAAAGATATTCAAATCTACTTGAATTCACCAGGAGGTTCAGTTTACGCAGGCCTTGGCATCTATGACACCATGCAATATATTCGCCCTGACGTTGCTACAATTTGTACAGGAATGGCGGCCTCCATGGGAGCTGTTTTACTTTGCGCAGGTGCCGAAGGAAAACGCAGTGCATTAAAGCACTCTAGAGTCATGATTCACCAACCCTTAGGTGGTGCACAAGGTCAAGCTTCAGATATCGAAATCACCGCACGTGAAATTCAAAAACTCAAAAAAGAACTTTACGATATCATCGCCACTCACACCAAGCAAGACTACGAAAAAGTTTGGGCAGACTCCGACCGCGACTACTGGATGACCTCCGAAGAAGCGAAGGCTTACGGTATGGTTGATGAAGTTTTATTACGCAACCCGAAATAAGTAATGGCAAAAAAAGAAACAAATTGTTCTTTTTGTGGCTCACCACGATCGAGTGTAAACATGCTCATCGCTGGTGTAAACGGACACATCTGTGATTCTTGTGCAAGTCAGGCAAGCAAAATCGTTCAAGAGGAGTTAGCTGGCGCTGCCTCTTCTGGCCAAAGCGCTCAACAAGGGCTAAACTTATTAAAACCACAAGAAATCAAGGCACACCTTGATCAATACGTCATTGGTCAACAAGACGCTAAAAAAGTATTGTCAGTAGCTGTATACAATCACTTCAAGCGCCTCAAGCAAAAAACTTCCGAAAACGAAGTCGAGATTGAGAAATCCAACGTGATGCTCGTCGGTAGAACCGGAACTGGCAAGACCCTTCTGGCAAAATCTATAGCTAAGTTGCTCAATGTGCCGTTTTGTATAGCTGATGCCACGGTACTCACCGAAGCAGGTTATGTCGGTGAAGATGTCGAGAGTATTTTGTCTCGTTTGTTGCAAGCAGCCGATTACAACGTTGAAAGCGCTCAAATGGGAATTGTTTTCATTGACGAAGTCGATAAAATTGCACGAAAAAACGACAACCCAAGCATTACCCGTGATGTATCAGGCGAAGGTGTCCAACAAGCTTTATTAAAGTTACTCGAGGGCGCAACGGTCAATGTACCACCACAAGGAGGACGCAAGCACCCCGAGCAGAAAATGATTTCAATCGATACCAAAAATATCCTCTTCATTTGTGGAGGTGCATTTGACGGCATCGAGAAACTCATTGCCAATCGCGTGAACCGTCAGACCATTGGTTTTTCTTCAGAACACGACCAAAGCATTGAGCAAGACTCTTTGCTTAAATATATTTCGCCTACAGATGTAAGATCTTTCGGTCTCATTCCAGAGCTCATTGGTCGCTTTCCTGTGCTCACCTATCTAGAGCCACTCAAAGAAGCCGACCTCAAGAGAATCTTAACAGAACCAAAAAACGCATTGGTCAAACAATACACCAAGCTTTTTGATATGGACAGCGTCAAGCTCGAACTCGATCAAGAAGTCTTGGATTTTATTGTTCAAAAAGCCATGGAATTCGGTCTAGGTGCACGTGGTCTTCGTTCTATTTGCGAGGCCATCCTTACAGATGCCATGTTCGAATTACCCGGTTCAAACAAGAAATCCTTACACGTTAATTTAGAATACGCTACCCAACAATTTAGCAAATCAAAAATAGCAACACTTAAAGTTGCATAAGCATTTGTAGTTTCTGACTTATTTGTAATTTTGCTAATTGTAAAAATGACACTATGAAAACCCTACAGTTCAGAGAAGCCTTAAGAGAAGCCATGTCCGAAGAAATGCGTCGCGATGAAAACGTATTTTTACTCGGAGAAGAAGTTGCCGAATACAATGGTGCCTACAAGGTATCACAAGGCATGCTCGATGAATTTGGACCAAAGCGCGTAATTGATACGCCAATCGCCGAACTCGGATTTTCCGGTATTGCTGTTGGTGCTGCTATGAACGGCCTTCGCCCTATCGTAGAATTCATGACTTGGAACTTTGCTATTTTAGCAGCAGACCAGATCATCAACTCTGCAGCCAAAATGCTTCAGATGTCAGGCGGGCAATACGGTTGTCCAATCGTATTTCGTGGCGGTAACGGAACTGCGGGCCAATTAGCAGCTACGCACTCTCAAAGCTTTGAAGCATTTTATGCACACGTACCGGGCCTAAAAGTAATTACACCTTCCAACCCAGCAGATGCGAAGGGCTTATTAAAAGCTGCCATCCGTGACAACGACCCTGTTGTTTTCTTAGAGTCTGAAAAAATGTACGGAGACAAAGGAGACGTTCCTGAAGGAGAATATATCATTCCAATCGGTGTTGCCGATGTCAAAAGAAAAGGTACAGATATCACTTTGGTATCCTTTGGTAAAATCATCAAAGTTGCGCAAGAAGCGGCTGAAGTACTAGCTAAAGAAAACATTAGCGTTGAAATCATCGATTTACGTACCATTCGTCCACTAGACTACGGAACCGTTGTTGAATCAATTAAAAAAACAAACCGTTGTGTAGTTGTTGAAGAATCTTGGCCTTTGGCAAGTATTTCTTCTGAAATTGCCTACCACTTACAACGCTATGCATTTGATTACCTCGACGCACCCGTTCAACGCGTTACACAAACCGATACACCGTTTGCCTTCTCACCAACACTAATCGACGAAGCATTGCCAAACGTAGAGCGCATCGTGAAGGCCGTGAAAGCAACCTTATACAGATAACAAAATTGCTTGTCTTATCAAGTTTTAAAAAGGAATCCGATAGGGTTCCTTTTTTTCTTATCCGAATTGTCGTTTCTTTGAGGTTCAATTCATTGTAATCAACCTAGTACTGGACCTTTTTCAATTTACCTTTCCATGAAATTCATTTTCTCCCTTGCTTTTTTACTTTTTGCCTCTAGCCTCTTTGCTCAGAAACCTTATCATTTTCTTATTAAAAATCAAGGAACCGTTCAAATTCAAAATGCTGACTACATCGGGATGAATGAACAAATGATGGAGAACTTGGACCAGAGTGCCAAACAAATTAAAAAGGTAGCCAAAGAGAAAAAAAACAAGGAGCGCTCGGAAACAGCTTACCTAGCTGCTTTCCAAGAAATGATGAAAGACCCAACAAATAATTTACCCGCTTATATTTTTGGTATAAAGTGCATACAAGCCTACATAAGCTCATCCGAGGTTGCATTATTTCCAATGTTCAGCTTCAATCAAATTTTCTCTAATGAGTTTGGTCAGCCCGACGCTGAAATTGTAATATCCGATGTAAAAATTCAAGACGACAGTGTATCGTTGCGCATTGAAGTACATTGTAACCAACAAACAAGATCAATGCATTATTCCTTACCCAATGAACTACCTGAAATTTCTTACAGTTATGAAGCTGCCTTATTTGGCTATTGGGATATTTTCATTGAGCTAACACAGGCAATTAACTGGATTACCGAAACCATTTCAGAATTAAACCCCTCGATTATAACGCTTGCTCAACTTCAGCAAAAAAGAAACCAAGCGCTACTCAACATGGAAGTAATGAGCCCACAGTATCTTGCCGATGGAATTTCAAAAGCAAAAAAAATACTAAAGCCTATTCCCTACCAAATCCCTTTTGATCAAACTGTAGGGGTACTCATAAGTAAAGATGAAAAAAGTATTTGGCTGCTCACACAAACTACTGACACGATAATAAATACAGATTGGGAGTCTTATCAATATGATTCTAGTTTGAATTCGATAGATCTAAAAGTAAATGACACTGTAATTCAACAAGATATTAATTTTTTAAGATTCAATAATAGTCAAGACAAATGGACGCTGTTTACGGGTCTATGGGGAGAACTCTCAAGTAATGGGATAGAACTCTCGAGTAATGGGATAGAAATCGAAAACAATACCGATCAAATTCAAAAAAGAAAGCAAGATTTTCTGCTTTCATTCTACAGCAAGGCCTTTGATTTTAGTCTAAACCCTCCTATTTACACAGAAGAACTCTGGGTTGAATATGGAACAAATGAAATAGTTGGCGATAACGTATTTTCTTTTGCGGATTATCTATTTGAGCACATTCCTGGAAACCCAATCCACCAAGCGCTTATTCAAACGTATATCAAACCTCTTCTTGACGAGTATACACAAGAAGCTAATTCAGAATATTGCAATTATTATCAGCGCACCAACGCTATTAGTTATGATATTACTTATACTACGAGTGACATCCTTATCTCAAACCCAGAACAAACCATTTTCATCTACCCTGTATTACTAGCACATAAAAATGGACATTCTGAACCTTCAAGTGACAGCGAAGATTTTAAATTTTACGTATTAATGAAAAATGCTGCTGGTACTTTTGATGTATACGATTGGCATTACTTTAAAAATTTCCCTTACCAATATTATTATTCACTGCTTGCTTGTGCCAATACACATTTAGGAAAAATAAGCAATTGGTCTGAAGGCTCAGAAATTATTGATGACGCTGCGTTCTGGTCTAACTTTGTTACGAAACAAAGTGAACGCGGCTATGAGTATCTCACTGAGCTTACTATGCTGGATCAATCTCCTCGGATTGAAAAAGCTGAATTTGAAGCGCAAGTACAAGATTGCATCGATATTCTTAGTCAATATGATGTTAAAGACCTCTACCCTGCCCAACTCAAGCAAATAGTACTTTGTTTGAATACCATCCAAGTCTATAACCTAAAAGAAGCTAAAGCGATTGAACTCGCTACTTTGAGCAAACAGCTTCATTTCAAGGAGCGCTTGAATCGACGCAGTACACCAATTAACAATTATTACCCTTCTTTACATTTAGAATTTGAAAACGACCTCAAGGCACACTCCTACTATAAGTTCTAAAATCATAAAAAATTCCAGGAAACTAGTTTTAAAAAAGGCTCAAAAACTAGCAAGGCATTTCCTTTATTTTTGAAAATCAAGCAATAAAAAGCCGAATATTTTTCAAACGGTCTTGGTTTATAAAAATATATAGTTATCTTTGCACCCCTCAAAGTGCGTTTGGGGGTTATTATTTATTATATAAAAACAAGAGTATTTTATGCCAACTATTCAACAATTAGTTCGCAAAGGAAGAACTGCGGTAGTGAAGAAAAGTAAGTCTGCTGCGCTTGATTCATGTCCACAACGCAAAGGTGTTTGCGTTCGTG